>Ga0206843_10310_pt1 | contig 11244 bp, 9 predicted proteins | sample Alteio_BWOrgCont_21_FD_152869 | JGI IMG/M metagenome (GOLD analysis project Ga0206843, IMG submission 152869) | Enriched cells from forest soil in Barre Woods Harvard Forest LTER site, Petersham, Massachusetts, United States -... | ecosystem: Environmental > Terrestrial > Soil > Temperate forest >...
CATCTGACGAGATTAAAATAAAGTGAGATTGCCATGAGAATTAAAATTCCTGCAAGACTTATCGGGATGCTGATTTTTAAGATTCGGAGTAATTCTGTTTTAGAAGAAATTAAAGGAATACCGAATACGAGAGCGAACAGTCCGATAAAAGGTTTGTCGAAATTAAGCCATAAATTATAAGGATAGGCGCCTGGACTGATGCAAAGATTTGAAGCGATCTCCCAATTGATAAAGCCTGGGAGAAAATGGAAAGCGAGAGCAAGCGATACTCCGATAGCGATGCAAATGAACAAAAATCGAATGCTTTTAGGCAATTCCTTTTTTAGGAAATAGTGGCAAATCCATAAAATTAAAATAGGAATCAGCGCCATCCCAGTAATCATCTTCGCATCAAAGGCAAGGATATAAGAGATCAGCAATAAAGATCCCCATATCCAAATCGTTTTGCGTATCCAAAGACTGATGAAGGCCATTGCAAAAGCAAAAAAACAGAGCGTTGAGATAGAATGATGCCAAAAAAGAGAATAAGAAAATGAACCTTCAGTCATAATCACGCTAAGAATGCTTAGGGGCTTAATTCGACAACAGTCTAAAAAATAGAATTTTAATCGAAAGCTAACATTTTTGAGAAAATGATTCGAAAAAATAAGGGTGAACTCGAATGGCTTGAATTTGAGCTTCTGGCTGATATTCCAGATCTTGTCCATGGTATTTTTTTGCGTCATGGAGGTGTTAGTCAAGGACCTTATTACTCTTTAAACATTGGAGGCGGTACAGGGGATGATTCTAAGAAGATTGCAGAAAATCGACGGCGTATTTTTGAAGCATTAAATATTAAACAATGGGTCGAAGGAAAACAGGTCCATGGAAATGGTGTTGCTTTCGTGGAAGATTCACATCAGCGGGTAGGAGAATGCGATGCCTTGATCACGATTAAGAAAGGGATCGGATTGATGATCAAGCATGCAGATTGTCAAGCTGCAATTATTTATGACCCTATTCATCGCGCTATAGCAAATGTGCATTCAGGATGGCGAGGAAATGTGAAAAATATTTATGGAACTGTGGTACAGAAAATGAGGAGCAGATTTAGATCAAATCCCAAAAACCTTCTTGTCGGAATTTCTCCAAGTCTTGGGCCAACCCAGGCTGAATTTATCAATTATCGACTCGAACTTCCGGAAGAATTTTGGGAATTTCAGGTGAGTCCATACCATTTTGATTTATGGGCGATTGCCCGCTTTCAGCTTGAAGAATCCGGGATTCTTCCTCATCATATCGAAATTGCTGAGATTTGCACTTATACCCAAGAAAGAGACTATTTTTCTTATCGTCGAAATAAAACAAGCGGACGCAATGCAACCTGTGTCATGTTGTCTTAAGCTTGTTATTAAAGAAAATCACGGTTTTCTTTGCGATCTCTTCGTGAACTCTTGCACGGTCGATAGATTTTGGATCAATACAATATTTCGTATCTAGAAATCTTTTGCCAATCACAGTTGTGCGACTCAAAAAGATGTAATGGTTGGCCTCTCCTGTAAAGATTTTCAAAGAAGCCTGAGAAATTTGTTTTGCAAAGACTTTCGCATTCATGTCAATAGGGACGACTTGATCATTTTCTGAAGCGAAGATAACAATGGGAATCTTGATTTTTGCAAGACTTTTTTCATCAAACAACCAGCCTAAAGCCGGAGCCATCAACACCATTGCGGAAATACGTTTGTCTAGAAATGAGCCTTTAGCTTCGTTAAAGTCGATGTTCTCGAGGATATTCTCAGGAATAAAGTTGCCGACTTCTCGAATGCAATTCTTTTTAATATATTCAGAATCAAGAGCAGCTACTTCAGCTCCTGCAATCCATATTCCTGTAGCGCCTCCGAGCGAATATCCTACAAATCCAATCTTATTTTGTTCGATATGATCTTTAAATTGAGAAGCTCCTAAAAGTTTGTCAAGGACAAACGAGATGTCCAGAGGGCGTTCCCATGGCCTGGCGTAATATTCAGGAATTTTGTTATTCCAAGTGTTCCCGAAATGATCCATAGCGGCGACGATATACCCATTAGCTGTTAATACTTCGGCAAGCCATGAAATGGTATATCTATCCGCACCGCTCCCATGTGACATCACGATTAAAGGATATTTAGGTGACGCGTTGGTTAAAGGAGCATCGCGAGCCTCATCGCATCTCAACCAGAAGCCGGTTGAGGCTTGAGCAGGAGCTTCTTTATCCACTGGATACCATACTTCTGTGACAATGGGTCGATTGCGGCTTTGATCGAAGTAATGAAGGGTGGTGATTCCTGTTTTTTGTGGCTGAAGAATAATAGTTTTGAAGTACTTGCTTAGATTCAAGCTTCCGCTGAAAGGAATGATGAGAATCCATGGAGCAGCTAGATAAAAGATCCATTTCAGATGTTTTTTATTCATTATTTGATCATTAACGTATACGTTATTACTATACTATTCATGAATGAAAAACAGTTTTAACGCAACCTTGATTTTATCCTCGCCTTTAGGCGAGGGAGCAGTCACAGTTATTGGATGAGTGGAAACCGCTTGTCTGGATTGAAACTAATCATTATGCTACAAAAATAGATCCTGGACCAAGGAGACGTGAAAGCGATTCCGAGCAATAAGCTTATACTGCGGTCGGCCTGAAACGTGGATTTGGACCTACGCGAAAGCTCCCGGGATTCAACGATCGCAAACGGGTTAATATTAGAATATAAACCCGTTTGCGATCGTTGAATCGCGGGGTTTTGGCGCGGTCCAAATTCCATATTTCAGGCCGACCGCAGTATAAATTCCAGATATTTTCAAAAGCTTTGAAAGAACAACCATAGGGTAATTTTTTGGCGAAATTTTTATCGTGCATTTGTTTTTGGCTGGCCCTTTGTTCGGCTCATTTATTTGCAGAAGATGCAATGGACGTTTGTTTAAAACCAAAGACTATTTTGGTTCTCTCTAGTACAGGAGGTGGCGGACATATCGCTGCTTTTAATACATTACAAAGCCTTGTAGGAGATGAGTATGATCTGAAAATGGCTTACCCTATCAATCAATTGCGAATTTTGGGCGTTCCTTCTTGCGAACAGGTTTATAATTCGATGCTGCGCAACGGTTGGATCCGTTCGATGAACTTTATCGTGCGCAACCTGGCGCCTTCTATTTTTCGATCTTATATGGGAAAATTAGAAAGAATTATTAACTCTTATGTTCAGACTTGCAAGCCAGATCTTCTCATCTCAGTGATCCCATTCGTTAATTTTCCGGCATCTGAAGCAGCTCGAAAAGCAAAGATTCCTTTTCTCATGGTTACAACAGACAATGATTTGAGAAATTGGGCTGTGGAAATCGAAAAGATAAGACATCCCTACTTTAAAGTGACAATCGGTGCTGATTTGCCCACTACTCGAGATGTTTTGCTGCAGAAAAATATTCCAGAAAATGCGATTGAGACCATTGGATTGCCGCTTAGAACGGAATTCATTGTCCCAAAAGATCGAAAAAGAATTCTAGAAGAATTGCGCTTTCCTTCAGACAGGAAAAATATTTTGATCATGATGGGCGCTGCAGGCGGAGATACGGCATACGCATATGCAAAAAAAGTGGGTAATCTCGATCTCAATGCCCATCTTGTCGTCATTGCAGGGCGCAACAATAAACTCAAAAAAAAACTCGAACGATTGAAATTGAATTCTTCGAATACAATGACAGTTTTTGGGTTTACGGACCGAGTTGCAGATATTATGGCTATTTCCAGCGTGCTCATTACTAAGCCGGGACCGGGGACGATCAATGAAGCAATCGCAATGAAGCTTCCCATTCTCATAGACAACACAGATATCACTTTATTTTGGGAGCGCGCTAATGTCGATTTTGTCTTAAAATATGGCATTGGGGAAAAAATCAAGAAACTACAGCAAATCGAGGATGTGCTTATCGCTTATCTTCACGATGAAAAGACAATCCAGAACACTGAGAAATGTTTTGTCGATATCCTTCCTAATCAATTCCATTTGCGTATTAAAGAGATTATTCAAGAATTAATCTCATCAAAGTCTGATTGGGATCTTCTCGCAGACTCACACAGAGAAATTGCGCAAGGAGTTAAAAATAATGTTAACAAATGCAGGTAATCATTTTGCTTTTTTTTTTGCCATTTGAGAATCTCGAAGAATAGCTTTAAATCCACATCCTTTAAGGATTCGAGGATAGCCAAAATATTCGATGATAGGCCATTTACGGCAGACAGTAGGCCGTAAATGGTAATGAGCACATGTCCCATTTTTTTTTAAATAACGGCATCCCATCACGTGAACGCGCTTCCCGTCACTTTCATAGGTTTCCGATCGATGCAAATAAAATCCTAGAATCTGGGTATTCCAAAAATGAAAAAGCTTTCCTAAGATTCCTTTAACTTCGGGAACAAGAATATAATGGCAACAATTGCCTCGTTTTAAACATTTGCCTCCCTTTTTGAAGGGAGGCTGAATCAACATCCGAGCAGTTTTTTGAGCAGCTAGATCGAGAAAAATAAAAGGCAGAAGGAGCATGCGGATGGGCCATCGAATCCATCCAGGGAGCCATTGTCGCGGAATACCGCCAGGAGGGCCAGGAGGAGGTTCTTTAGCTTCCTCAGCAAGGACGAGGATTCCATCAAGATTTTTAACTTGAGGTTCAGAATAAATTTCCATGGTTATCTTTAAATTGTTTTGAGCTATTATAATCATCGAACAGATTTTACGAAAAACTTTCTTTTGGCGTTTATATGAAAAAAATATTAGGGGGCTTTCACATCAGCCCAAGAGGCAAAATCTTTTGCAAACGCTCCCTGCTTTGGCTCCATCTTTTAATTCTTCCTTTGACATCGACTCTTCGAGCCGAAGCGCTGGAGGAGGAATACCCGGTCATCATCCTAGGAAGCGGTATTGCAGCGCTTACATCCGCTATTTATCTTGCTCGAGCAGGATTGCCTCCTGTAGTCATCACAGGGCCATTTGTTGGAGGGACAATCACACAATCGCATCATGTGCAGAATTGGCCTGGAGAGATATCTATTTCTGGAATTGAGCTGGGAGATCGTGTCAAAAAACAAGCAGAGCAAAACGGTGCAATTTTGGCTTCTGAAATTGTCCAATCTGTGGATTTGTCCACACGGCCTTTTCTTATTACGACAAAACCGATCTTTGGTTCCGGGCAGCAGCTAAAGCAATATAAGGCTCAGTCGGTCATTATTGCTCTTGGTGCGACACCTAATTTGTTAAACATTCCGGGAGAAATGGGAAAAGAGGGCTATTGGTCGCGCGGGGTCTATAGTTGTGCAGTTTGCGACGGTTCTCTTTATAAAGATAAAGTCGTTGCCGTTGTTGGCGGAGGGGATAGTGCGTTGATCGAGGCGCAATATCTTTCCAATATTGCAGAAAAAGTCCACGTTTTTGTGCGTCGTGATGAGTTTCATACAGTAGAAAAAGAACGGATGCGGGAAATCCTAAGACGGCCTAATATTGAGGTGCATTACAAAACAGTGGTCATGGAAATCAAAGGAGATGGGCAAAAAGTAACAGATCTTCTTGTCTGCGATCATGCGATTGGAAATGTATCTGAAGTTCCTGTTGACGCTCTTTTTTTGGCGATTGGCTCGCATCCCAATACAAATCTGTTCCGCAACCAGCTCGAGCTTGATCCTGAGGATTATATCGTTCTTAAAAATCATCAACAGACATCTATTGAAGGGGTGTACGCCGTTGGAGATGTTTGCGACTCTGAGTTCAAACAAGCAGTTTCTGCTGCAGGAGATGCCGCAAAAGCGGCATTGCAAGCGCAAAAATATATCGCTTTTACTTCTGCTGCATCTTCAGCCCAAGTTAAGGCAACCCGTATTGTAGAAAAAAAAACCGAAGTTAAACAGGTGATCGAAATTACCTCGAAAGAGCATTTTGAACGAGAATTGCGGGAAGCTCATGGCATTGTATTTGTCGATTTTTACGCAACTTATTGTGGACCGTGCCGAATGTTTGGCCCTCAATATGAAGCTTGGGCAAAAGAATATGGAGATAAAATTAAATTTCTAAAAGTTAACTCAGAAGCGGGTCGTGAAATTTTCAATAAGTACCAAATTCGAGTTGTTCCGACATTGATGATTTTTGACGAAAAAGGAAATGTGATTCGTAAAAGCAGCGGCATCAAGGAAATTGTGGATCTTGAAAAGCGGTTAGAGAGAACACGGGATAAAGAAACGCTTTCCTTTCAAGATTTCAAGGGCTGAGTCAGGAAATAGGAATCAATTCGCTTAAGCCAGCCTGGAAGCCAACGCTCTTCATGGCGGTCTCGAGGCGCATTTTGAACTCTGCGCCTGATCATCTTTTTGGCCGTTTCAGCAAATGCTAAAAGAGGATCCTTTGCATTGCTCGGCATCTCTTGCAGGACTTGCCTCAATCCCCAACCCTGTCCACAATAACGTTCGGTTTGCGCTATGCCCGCTCCTTTGAAATTGAGATAATCGATTAAGGCATATTTTCCTTGTAAAGAAGCGCCAATGGATTCGATCTTCTTTAAGAGATCCTGTTTTTCAGAATGGGGTAAATCTACAAAAACCTTTTGAAGAGTTTGCTCAAACCTTTCAACGATGAAAGTGGCTTGCAAAGAAATCGTTTCGGATAAAAGATTTTGCAATTCTTTTTTTTTAGTCTCTAAAGCATTTGTTAAAAAATCTTGATGAGAACTCCAAGGGCAGCATGAGTTCTTGTTTAGCCAATCAGGGAGTTTGACTTTGTGAACTTCAAAGAAAGCAAGAAGAGAGGGAAATGTTTCTTCAAAAGAGCTTTTTACTCCTTTGGGATACCAAATGAAATGGCCGATCCCTAAGGAAGCAAAATTTTCCCTTTCATTCCACCACACGAGCTTTTCCGTTTTGCTGCTGCATTCATTTAAAAAGATTTGATGGCCAATCTGTTTTGCTTCCTCATCGGTGATTTCCCAAGAGAAAAGTGAAGAAGAAATATACCCAAGTAAAATGAAATTTATTAGACTCTTACGCATGATTTTCAAAGATGGTAAAACGTTTCATCGCTTTTTATATATTCTTTATCTTAGCACAGGATTGTTCTTTTGCCATTGTTATTGCGAAGATCTGCACAGGGGATCTTTTTTTACTAACGCTACACTCTTGTATTGGAAAGCTCATGAAGATAGTCTAAGCTTTGCGACAGAAAGTGCTTCGATCTCCAAACTTGCTCCCTGCGCCAAGATCGATAATCTTGAGTTCGAATGGGACTTGGGTTTCCAACTAGGTCTAGGATATCATTTTTCTTGCGATCGATGGAATCTTCAACTGCAATTCACCTCTTTTCAGACACATACTGATGAAGAAAAAAAAGCGCCGCCAGGCGATCTTCTTTTTCCTCTTTGGCAAAGATCTGTAGCCGGTCCTTTTTTTGCCAAAGAGGCCAAAGCTCATTGGCGTTTGCATTTAGGTCTTGTCGATTTAACGCTTAGCAAATTTTATGAGGTGTCGAAAATTTTTTCCTTAACGCCTGAGATAGGAATACGAGCGGGATCTGTGCGGAAAAAGTACTATCTGAATTATTTGGGAGGCAGTTTCTCAACTCATCACTCTGAAATGATTCACATGAAAAATAAATATTTTGGGGTCGGGCCTCACATAGGTCTTTCAGGACAGTTGTCTTTAGGCAACGGTTTTAGTGTATTTGCTCAAAATGTATTGAGTTTGATTTTTGGGGAGTTTTATCTGCATCAGGACGAATATGCCGGCAAAGAAAAACTTTTGGGCGTCCATGATATCTTTCCATCTTCTGTAGCAATGATAGACATTTGCGCAGGGATTTGCTGGCAACGCTGTTTTTGCAAAGCTCTTAAACGATTGAAATTAGAAATCGCCTGGGATCAACTCCTCTTGGATTCTCAAAACCAGCTTCTGCATTTTACCAGCGCAAAAGCTCCGGGGGTTTTTTTTGCAAATCAAGGAGATCTTTTCGTCTCAGGAATTGAATTCAACATGCGTTTTGATTTCTAGAGGGAGTTGCAAAATTCAGGTTAATGCGAATTTCGGATAACCGCCCGACAATTGAGATCTTTTGGCTTATTTTGCATCAAAATTTGTGAAGATGGCATCGAAGAGGTTGTCAGAGTGGCTAAAGGGGGAGTTTGACTGATGATTTTATGAGCATTTTTCCACAGCGCTTTCATAGATTTTGGGTCAGAGAGATAAAGAGAGTCAATCTCCTGCATACATGTAGTGATATTCTTTTTGAAGAGCTTTTTTTCTTCTCGAGATACTCCTTGGGGACTGTCTATGGCAATTTTACAACAAAGGAGCATATGTAGAATAGAGCTTTGTGTATCTGTCAATGGAGCAGGCCATGTCCCGCGATATGCCTTCTTTTGTGTACGCATGAACGTGTCCATTTGAGAAGCGACTATTTGAGCATGGCCTGTCAATTGTTCTAGGAGATAATAATCCTGAAAATTAAGAGCTACATAGAAATAAGGAACAGCTTTTGTAAAGATTCCTTCTTCTATATACTTATTTACGAAACGATTCGTTGCTAAAGATGAATTGTATTCGAGTTTTTCGACTTCTCTGACATACTTTTCCTTTCCTAGCTTTCTTGCACGGTTTCGCAGATTTCGAAAGTCTCGACATTGGCATGCGTTTTGCAGCTCAAAAAAGAGAAGAGAGGCCTTGTCTTGCAAGGTTCTTTCTTGGAAGGATTTATTCAATACAATTGTATTTTTGGCCGGGTAATAGCTTGCAGGTTGCCTCTGTGAACCAAATCCCAGTTTAATTTTTTTTCCTTGAATTTCTAAAATTTTCTTCAGAATATCAATGACATCAGCATCATTCATAAAAAAATCAAGCGCTTCTTCAAAACCATAGGAATGAACTTCGAAAAATTGACTCCATTTAGGCAATTGATCAAAACTTGCTGGAGTTGAACAAGTAAACTGCGTAGGTTGCATGGCCGTCCTCTTTAAACTTTTAAATAGGAGAAACTAATTTAACCTTTCCTTTATTTTTTTAACTACCCAGAAAAAGAAGAGGATAGAGGTTAGAGATTGTCCACTAGCGAGGAAGAGGAACGTTTTGGACTGTTTTCCAGCAGTAATCGCCAAAAACACTATTCATCGAGAACTCTTCTTCATTCTGTAATAAAGAGCTGGTATTGTGCAGTGTTCCTCCTGTAGCAATACTGAGATCTTGAGAAAATTTGATCAACGTGTTCGCTTCAGTTTCTATGTCGGCATCTTCCCGAAGCAAAGTTTGCAGGCGTTTGTAGATTTTATTTTTAAACTTATCTGTAGTAAAGAGTCGGATGAGATCTAATTCATGGACTAAAGAGAGTACTGCATGAACTAGCCGATCCTGTTCGTTATGGATTTTAGCTTGGTTGTCATCGAAAGTTGACAGGCGGATGTATTTTGCTAACAATGGTGTCATTTTAGGATCAATCTTTAGCTGGTTAGCGTATTCGCAGAAGATCTCCTCCGAACGAGCGTTGTAGTTATCTCCATCTAATTTCCAGCCGCTTTCATCACAACGTCCTACTCTTAAACAATAAGCAGCTAGTTGTAGGGCGAGGATGTTTTTTGGAGATGAAAACAGCTGATTTAGAGAACTTCTCATGCTAGGGTTACCTAGTTTTGCAATGCATGGAAGAAGCGCTTCAACAAGACGGGCTTGCCTGGCGCTATGAGTCCCGTTGTGATTGGGTCTATAAGCTGTTAATTGTGTTTTTGCACAGAAGAGAGGAAGTTCGATAGGTTGAGTTGCGCTGCTATCGTAAGGGCGGTTGACTGTGACGGCATTGATGCATTGAAATAGGTGTCCAAGATTCTCTTTCGTAAAGGCGATATGCCGAATGTTTGCAATCGGAACTTGTAGGGTTTTCTGAGTCTTTTCCCCAGGAGGGGCATAAAGAGTTTTACTCTTCATGAAATAGTGTTCAAGTTTAAGGGAAGAAGGCAGAGGGGGTTCTCTAGAGGCGGACGAGCGCAAATTTCTGACCTGTTCTGCGATAAACTGTACGAGAAGATAAGCCTTTTTATACGCAGCTTTGCCGATGATTTTGCTTAACGAGGCTTCTTTTTTACCGACATGATCCGAGATGAACAGGGCTGGGGTGATATAGGGATAAACGCCATTGCTAGGTGCACGATTAAATGCATTGAGAATGTGAAAGGATTCCACATCCACATTAGATATGAAAGGGAGATTTTTCTTTGTGTTAACTAGCCAATTGTTTGTTTCAAAAAGAGGACCGGATACTGTAATATTTTTACTAGGAGTTTCGTTGGAAGGAATGAGCACATGGCCTTTTTTAAAAGCTTGATGGAGACTTGTCTCTTTTACGAAGGAGCGGGATGGGTGGTCACAAATGTAACTTTTATCAACGAATTCAAAACCTCCTATAGGAGTTTTGTAATTTATCGATCCTCCTGCTCCTACTGTGACCAGGTACTCTACCTTGGCCTGTGCGAGCATCGCTTGGGTGACTTTACCGGCTAGACTACCGTTGGGCATTCGCAAAGCCAATAATGCTACAGGAATGGGTTTTTTACCAGGGTTAGGGATGGCCACGCGAACATAATTTAAGTCGAAAAGTGGATTCTCAGATGTAATGTGTTGTAGACCTAGTGTTTTAAAAGCTTTGTCTTTGTTCATGCCAGGTTGTAAGTATTGAGCAAACTCTGTCAACATCCGTCGTGTATTTCCAAGCAGGAGGATACGCATTGCAGAGCCATAGGTTTTATCTGCACTTTCGAGATATCCCTTTGTCTTAAGGGCTAGGGCGTTGACTTGATGATCTGTATAGGTTTCTACATTACCTTGAATTACCATATCGCGAACGAGAATATCTGCATAACGTAACTGATAAAGTTGATGCTCTAAGGACTGTATGGAAGGCACATCGAAAATTAAGATGTAATAATTGTAAAAGCGTGTCCGCTCTTTTCCCTGCGGCAAGCTCATGACTTGCACTTTGCGATTCTGAGATGTTTCAAATAAATAAAATTCTGATCCTCCTCCTGATATTTTGGTAATAGAAAGAGGAAGATAATGAGCGATCGCTTGATCGAGCGTTCCGAAAAAGAATTTTATTTGGCTTGTGCCCATTTTTTTGTTTGGAAATAATCTTGCAAGACATGCAGATGAATCAATTTGCAATAGATTAATGAGAGCAAAAGGAAGACGATTTTTAAGATAAGTATCTACAGTAA
>Ga0206843_10311_pt1 | contig 11210 bp, 9 predicted proteins | sample Alteio_BWOrgCont_21_FD_152869 | JGI IMG/M metagenome (GOLD analysis project Ga0206843, IMG submission 152869) | Enriched cells from forest soil in Barre Woods Harvard Forest LTER site, Petersham, Massachusetts, United States -... | ecosystem: Environmental > Terrestrial > Soil > Temperate forest >...
ATCATTTGGCGGCCTCCAGTTTGCGGACTTCCTGCACGAAATCAGTGGCCTCCTGGAACCGGCGGTACACGCTGGCGAAACGGACATACGCCACCGAATCAATCTCGCGCAGGCCGTTCATGACCATGGTGCCGACGAATTCGCCGGGGACTTCCGTCTCGAATTTGGCGGTAACCGTCGCAATGATATGATCCACAAGATCCTCCATGGCTTTTGGGTTGACAGGGCGTTTTTGACAGGCTTTACGGATGCCGGAGAGCAGTTTCTCACGGGAAAACTCCTCATGCCGGCCATCGCGTTTCAACACCATGAGGCCCTCGTGCTCAACTTCCTCGTAGGTGGTGAACCGATGATTGCAGGCGGAACATTCACGGCGGCGGCGGATAGTCGCGCCTTCACGGGAGGCACGCGAGTCTATCACTTTGTCATCCTGACAGCCGCACTTGGGGCAACGCATAAAACCACAGCTTATTGTGGCTCGCTGCTTTTACCACACAAACCATTGGGGTGTCAAGCGGATTTAAAGATTAAAGCAAAAGCATCTTGCCATTGCCTCTTTTTCGGCTATCATGTGCGGCTCACTTAAAAGATTTAGAGACATTAGAACAAAGATACAGCGACCGAGAATTTTATGGCAACAGCTAACGACCTTCGACGCGGCATGGCGATTAATTATAATGGCGACATCTCCGTGGTCCTCGACATGCAGCACCGCACGCCCGGCAACCTGCGCGCCTTCGTGCAGGCGACCCTGCGCAGCATCCGCACCGGCAAATCTTCCGACGTGCGCTTCAGCTCGACCGAAAAAATCGAGGCGGTGCCGATGATCAGCAAGAAAATGGAATTCAGCTACAAGGACGGCGAAGATTATGTGTTCACTGATCCGGACGACTACGAGACCGTCACGCTCGCGGCTGAACTGGTCGGCGATGCGAAGAACTACCTCGTGGAAAACGGCGTGGTGACGGTGACGTTTGTCGAGGACAAGGCCGTGACGGTGGAAATTCCAGCGAGTGTCGTCCTGACCGTGACCGATGCGCCGGAAGGCATCCGCGGCGACTCGGCCAACAATGTGCAGAAACCCATCATGCTGGAAACCGGCATTACCGTGCAGGCGCCGCTGTTCATCAAGACCGGCGAAAAAATCAAAATTGACACGCGCACCGGAAAATACATGGAACGCGCCTGATTTTTTTTGATCTTCTCTTCAGTTTTCTCAAACGCGAGATTCACAAAGCCCGCCCTGCGCGGGCTTTCTAATTGCTCCCAAAAAATCGCGTTTTCGCTGCGGAAATGCTTTGCATTGGGGGGCGTCTCGGTTATTAATTTGGGTAAAGTCCATGTCCGGGCACATTAAAGGCGAGAAAGTGTATCGCGGCATCGCTGTTTCGGCTGGTGTCTGCCGGGGAAAAGTCGTCGTCCTCCATCACGCCCGTCATGCGATTGTCCGCCGGGAACTGGCCGAGGATGCCGTCCCGCAGGAAATCAAACGGTTCGAGCACGCGCTCGTCCGCACCCGTCAGCAAATCACCGAAGTGCAGCGCCGCGTCGCCGACACGATGAGTTCCTCCGAGGCGGACATCTTCGACGCCCACCTGCTCATGCTGGAGGACCGCGTGCTTATCGAGGAGGTCATCAAAATCATTCGCGAGCAAAAGACGAACGCCGACTATGCTTTTCACACTGCGTCCGACCGCTACATTGCCGTGCTTGAAACGGTCGAGGACGAATATCTCCGTGAACGCGCCGCCGATCTGCGGGATCTCACCAGCCGCGTGCTCGACAATTTGCTCAACGTCAAGCAACAGCTCGATCTTCGGCATTTGAGCGAACCGTGCATCCTGGTCGGCCATGACATAAGCCCGTCCACCACGGCACAACTGGACCGGAATTTCGTGCTAGGGTTCATCACCGAGATTGGCGGCAAAACCTCGCACACGGCGATTCTGGCGCGGTCACTCGATATTCCCGCCGTGGTTGGCGTGCAGAACGTCTGCGACGAACTGGAGAACGGCGACTACGCCCTGCTCGACGGCTACAACGGCACGTTCATCGTCAATCCCACCGACCAGACGCTGTTTGAATACGGCCAGCTCGCCAAAATCAAGGCCTCGCTCGGTGAAAAGCTCCGCGAAATCCAGAGCCAGCCAGCCGTCACGCTGGATGGAAGGATCATCCATCTCTCCGCCAACATCGAGGACGAGCACGACGTTGAAGCCGTCATCAAGCACGGCGCCGAGGGCGTTGGTTTGTTTCGGACGGAATTTCTGTTCATCAACCGGGAAAAGCTGCCCACCGAGGAAGAGCAGTATCAGGTTTATCGCCAGGTTGCCGCCGCGCTCAAACCGCAGCCGGTGATCATCCGCACACTTGATCTCGGCGGTGACAAGTTTTCTTCGCAGCTCCAGCTTGCCCAGGAGATGAATCCGTTTCTCGGCTGGCGCGCCATCCGTTTCTGCCTCGCCCAACCCGAGGTGTTTCGCGCCCAGCTCCGCGCGATCCTTCGTGCCAGCGCCGACGGCAACGTCAAGATGATGTATCCGATGATTTCCGGCGTGGATGAATTGAGCCAGGCCAACGCGCATGTTGAAAAGTGCAAGGCCGAGTTGCGCGCCGAAAACATTCCGTTCGATGAAAAGCTCGAAATCGGCGCGATGATTGAAATTCCATCCGCCGCGCTCGTCGCCGATGCGCTCGCCAAAAAGGTGAGCTTTTTCAGCATCGGCTCCAATGACCTTATCCAGTACACGCTCGCGGCGGATCGCACCAACGAAAAAGTGTCGCACTTGTACGAGCCGACGCATCCATCTATTTTGCGCCTGATCAAGATGACGGTGGACGCCGCCCACGCCCACGGCATCTGGGCCGGCGTCTGCGGCGAAATCGCCGGCGAACCCATTCTCACGCCGCTGCTGCTGGGCCTGGGTGTGGACGAATTAAGCGCCGCGCCTTCAGCCATTGATTCCGTGAAATACATGATCCGCCGCCTGAAAAGCGAAGAGGCCCGCCAGCTCGCCGAGTTTGCGCTAACGTGTGAATCGCCCACCGAAATCTTTGCCCGCTGCCAGGAACTCGCCTACCAGACGGCGCCCAGCCTGTTTGAAAACAAGGCGTGAGCCGTCCATGAATTTCGTAGCAGCCGACGTGAGGAGGCTCAAACATTTTAGTCAGAGCCTCCTTACGTCGGCTGCTACGATTATTTTGCCGTGACCACGACGTAATTCTTTTTGCCCTTGCGCAGGAGGAGGTAGCGATTGAAAATGAGATGGTCGGCCTTTATGGGGAATATTGGGTTGATCACAGAGCGAAGGCGCGGTGGCTGATTTGGCGGAATCTCATACATGCTTCCAACCTTAATTCCCTTATCGATACTTATATCCTTTCTCGCCTCGCTAACGCTTCGGCTTAAGCCGACACGAAATAACAATTGCGCAAGGTGAATACCTGGCTCCGCAAATACGGCCATGTCAATTTCCTTTGAGTGGCCATGCTTTCTAAGATTTTCAAAGTCAGCTTCAGTAAAATTCTCCAAAGGTTTGTGGTAGATGATTTCTGCCGCGATGATCGCTCCCTGCGTTGAGACGGATGTTTCGTTCGTTTGCTCCGAGCCAGACTTCGCTGGATGCAATAAATCAGTGACAACTTTGGCTAACACCTTATGTGCTTCGCGAGCGCCGGGATCTTCCGCGTGCTTTTTTTCTAACACATATATTTCATCTCGCGAAAGAAAAGTGAAGAATTTTAGATAACGAATCACGTCGCGGTCATCAGTGCGAATCCAAAATTGGTAAAAATCTTCAACGCTTGTCCTTTTTGGATCGAGCCAGATGGCACCGGTGACGGACTTGCCGAATTTCGAGCCGTCCGCATTCGTGATGAGCGGGAGCGTGAGGCCGAAAACCTGACGTCCGAGTTTTTTACGGGTGAGTTCTATGCCGGCGGTAATGTTGCCCCACTGGTCGCTACCACCGATTTGGAGTTCGCAGTTGTAGTCGCGGCACAGCACCATGAAATCAAATGCCTGCAACAGCATGTAGCTGAATTCGGTGTAGCTGATGCCCACTTCGCGGTCTTCCATTCGGGCGCGGACGGATTCCTTGGCCACCATCTGGTTGACGGAAAAATATTTTCCGATGTCCCGCAGAAAATCGAGATACGAAATGTTTTTCGTCCACGAGGCATTGTCCACCAGCCGCGCTGGGTTTTGCTTCGTTTCAAAATCGAGCAACTTGGCCAGCTGCGTCTTCACACTGGCGATGTTGTGGTCCAGTACTTCCGGGGTGAGCAACTGCCGCTCCTGCGATTTGCCGCTGGGATCCCCGATGCAACCAGTCGCGCCGCCGGCGACGGCAATCGGATGATGGCCGAGCAATTGAAACCGGCGCAGCGCGAGCAGCGGCACGAGATTGCCCACGTGCAGGGAATCCGCCGTCGGGTCGAAACCGCAGTACAACGTAATGGGCGTGGAAAGTTTTCTGGTCAGTTCCGCCGTGTCGGTGCAATCAGCGACAAGGCTGCGCCATTGTAATTCTTCCAAAATGCTCACGCGGACAGGATAAATTGTGGATAGCCGCTTGCCAATTGCCAATTCAAGCTTTGACTTCTCGTCTTCATCATTTTCTTAATCAGAGGAACGATGGCAACCAGGACAATTGAAAACTTTTAACTTTGGTCTCCCGGCTTTGGACTTTAATCTTCGCCCGTGTCTAAAATGCTGAAAGCCTCTGGCGCGATGGCTGCCGCAACCCTGTTGAGCCGCGTGCTTGGCCTCGTACGCGAACAGGCTTACATGTATTTTTTGGGCACCACGTGGGTCAACGATGCGTTCCAGTACGCCTTTACTATTCCCAACCTTTTCCGGCGGCTGCTCGGCGAAGGCGCCCTGACCGTGGCGTTTATCCCCATTTTCAAGGAAAAAGAAAAAGTCCACGGCGAAATGGAAATGTGGAAGGCCGCCAACGCGGTGATTTCCGGCCTGATCGTTTTCGCCAGCCTGCTGGTGGCCGTGGTCCTGTTGGGAGTCTCGGTCGCGCTTGCGTTCGGCACGCCGTCCGCAGCGGGACCGCCGACGGTTGAAAGCGCCACCTTGCACCAAACAGTTGCCGACATCGGTACCAATGCCGTGGCTGTCGCGGATCCGGAAATTCATTTTTGGGCGCCCGGCCAGTTTCCGCCCAAAATCGTTTTGATGCTGCAACTGTTGCGCGTGATGTTTCCCTACATGATTCTGGTTTGTCTTGCGGCCGTGATGATGGGCATGCTCAACGCGCGTGGCCATTTTTTCATTCCCGCCATGGGTGCCACCACGCTCAACGTGGTGATGATTATCTCAGTTTACTGGCTCGCGCCCAAATTTGCCACCGGCCTGCCCGGGGAACAAAAACTCCCCGTGCAAATCTTCGCGCTGGCCTATGGCGTGCTGGCAGCGGGCGTGGCCCAGGCGGCCTTTCAAGTTCCCACCCTCTGGCGCGACGGTTTCCGTTACCGGTGGGTTTCGCCCTGGAAAAATGAAACGGTGCGGCGCGTGGTGCGCCAAATGATTCCCGGCACCATTGGCGTGGCCGCCTTTCAAATCAACGTCGCCCTCGTGCAACTCGTGGCGCTCTTTGTCGGCACCGGCATTGTGTCCTCTTTCAACGGCGCGGTGCGGCTCATGGAACTGCCGCAGGGCATGTTTGGCGTTTCGCTGGCAACTTTTCTCCTGCCCACGCTTTCGGGTCTGGCGACGGATAAAAATTATCCTGAATTCCGCGCGACGCTTCGCCACGGCCTGGCTTCGCTTATATTTCTGAATCTCATTGCTTCCGTGTTGCTGGTCGTGCTGGCCGAGCCGATTGTGCGGCTCCTGTTTGAACACGGCGACAAGTTCACGGCCAGTTCCACTGCGCGCGTATCGTTCGCGCTGGTCTGCCTCGCTCCGGGCCTGGTCGCGTTCTCTACCGTCAACATCCTGGCGCGCGCCTTTTATGCGCTGGGCGACACCAAAACGCCGATGAAAATCAGCCTCATATGCCTGGCAATCAATTTCGTTGGCGCCTGTCTGCTGATGAGCCCGCTGAATGAAGGCGGCCCGGGCATTGCCAACACCGGCACCTCCGCCATCAATGTCAGCCTTCTGCTCTTTGCATTGCGGAAAAAATTGGGCAAGCTGGAGATGCAGTCCTTGCGGAATGACCTCCTCTCTCTTGTTTGGATGGCAGCCATTGCCGGTCTAATTGCCTTTGAAGGCCGGCGGCTTTGGGAAAGCAACCTGGGTCACGAAACCCTGCCGCTCAAGCTTGGCGCGGTCTTTGTACCAGCGGGCATCGCTGGCGGGGTTTACTGGTTGCTGGCATACTTTGGCAAAATTCCCGCCGCAAAGGAAATGACCGCGTTTGCCTTCGCAAAATTTGGAAGGAGAAACTAAGCAAGCGGAGACAAAGTGAACGGAGGGCTTCCCGTTCAAATCTCCACCGTCGCCATCCAGCCGTGATCGCCAAACTCCGATTTGAATTTCTCCGCGAGCGTTTCCGCCGCGGCCTGATTTTCTGTGACGGCAAAAGTCGTTGAGCCGCTGCCGGACATAAGCGATACCAGCGCGCCGTTCTCGCACAGAAATTCCTTGTAGAGTTGCAACACCGGAAACTTGTTGAAGGCCGGCGCTTCCAGTGAATTGTAAAATTCTCCCGCCGCCGTTTTTAACTCGCCGGCTTGCAAGAGCGAAACCAGTTTTTGCGCCCGCCCAGCGTGGCCATTCAACGCCTGCGGAAACCGCGCAAGGTTTTGATATGACCACGGCGTGGAAATACCGAATCCGGGATGGACCAGTAATAATGCCTTGCCATGCAGCGCGGGAAAATTCTCGAGCTGCTGCACTTTCTCGCCGCGACCAGTGGCCAGCGCCGGCTTGTCGTAAAGAAAAAACGGCACGTCCGAACCGAGCGCGGCCGCCAGTCCATGCAATTTTTCCGGGGGCAATGGAGCGCCAAACAACTCATTTAGCGCGGAGAATGTCACCGCCGCGTTGGCGCTGCCACCGCCGATGCCGCCCGCCAGTGGCAGATGCTTTTGGAGGTGGATGCGGACGCCATCGGAAATTTTGGCCGCGGTGAGAAACGCAGTCGCCGCCTGGTGAACGAGATTTTTCGAACCGGTCGGCAGCTCGGAGTGGCTGCAAGTCAGTTGCACGCCGGAGCCACCGCGCTCAAAGGTCATCTCATCGCAAATATTGACCGGCTGCATCACCGTTTCCAACTCGTGAAAACCATCAGCTCGTTTGCCGAGGATGTTCAGAATGAGGTTGACCTTGCAGGGCGATTTTTTTTGCAGCACAGGCGGAGGCGTTAAAATGTTGAAACGTTGAAGCGGGAAATTCCACACGCTTCAACGTTTCAACTGAAACTCGTTTGCGAAAATCAGTTGCTGAAAATCGAGAAGCGGCTGCCGGGAACCCACGGCGCCACGTCACCGCCACTGAAGCCGCTGTAGGTGTCAGTGTCAAACAGCGCATCCGAGTACCGGCCGGGCTTGTAGCTGGACGGGAACACCGGGTCAGGATCCAGATATTTTGTGAACATCGGCTTGTAATCCGGCATGGGGATGGGGAACGTGATCGTTTCAACAACACCCAGGCCGGTGCGCGCAAGCGAGCGGTCAATGCCATGGACGAAGCCAAAGTAGCCGGTGCCCGACATTGGCTCGACCGAGCTCAGCTCAACGGACCGGCGAAGTTCGCCCCAGCGGACGATTTCGTAGGTGTTGCTCAGGCCGCGGCCAAGTTTCTGTTCCGGGCCTGTGCAACCCGAAGCGAAGAGCGCCACTGCCACGGCGGCAAGAGGAAAAATTATTTTGCGCATACGATAGTCAGATTGTTGGTTGGAATTTACGCAGAATCCGCCGCTTGTAAAGCGCGATTTCACACCGGGTTGAGAAATTTTTCACCACGGCTCATTGGCCATGCCCTTTCCAATGCTCGCGCAGCACCGGCCAGCCGTAATGCCAGCCGGCCCACGCCAGACCCGCGAACAGCAGCAGGACCAGCACCAGGAGGAGCAGCGCGCGTCGCGCCTTGGCCCGGTCAGGTTGGTCCCAATACCACGCGATCCAGACAGTGATCTCATAGAGCATGTACAGCGGGCCGGCCATCAGCACTTGCGTAATGACCTCCGGCGTTGTCAGCACGGCCCCCAAAACGAGATTGATCACAATCATATAACGCCACATTTTGCGCAGCGTGGTGTAGCTCAAGATGTCAATCTTCACGAGCGTCAGGATGACCACCGGCAATTCGAAGCCCAGGCCCATGCCGAGCATGAATTTGCACACGAAGCTGATGTATTCCTCCGCGCGCCACTGATACGCGCCGAGCCCGAGCCATTGCGAATACTTCTGCGACGCCATCAGTGCCACTGGCATCAGGACGAAATAGCAGAACGCAACGCCCACCATAAACAACCCGCCGCCAATGAGCAGCGCCCGATAAATATATTTCCGCTCCTTGATTCGCAATGCTGGAAACACAAAATCCGCGATGAAATACAGCATGATCGGCGCGGCCACCAGCATGCCACCGTAAAACGCCACCTGAATCGCCACGAAAAACCCGCCCGCCGGCGAGAGATTCACCAGGTCAATGTGCATCTTGTTGATGTCCGCGAGTGCGGCGGGATCATCCGTCACATGCCACCCCAGCACCTGGTTCGTGCCAAGCATAACCGGCTCGATCGTCACTGCGGCAAAGCGGTTGCTGGTGCCAGTGCCCAGCAACTGTTGCTGATCGGGAGTCAGGGGAAAATTGCCCAGATGATTGGTGCCAAAACTGACACTGACAATCTGGTTCGTGCCCGGATAAGAAACCGTGGCCTGCGTCAACGGCCATTTGATGACGGCGATGACATAGTTGGCCCCGATCAGGCACACCAGCATGGCCAGTCCCAGCGTGACCGCGCATTTGACGAGCAGCCAGCGAAAATCTTCGAGGTGTTCGAGAAACGATTTTACCGGGCCACCGCCATCGTCCTCTGCGTCCACATCCGGTTCCTGGGAAAATTCGGCCATGAGAAACTCTGCGGCTGCCAGTCAGCCGGCGGAATCAGATGACCTTGGTTTCCGGCACTTTGGGTTGTGGTTGTGGCTGCGACTGCAACTGCGCGGTGGTATTCGCTGGCGGCGCTTTGGGCGCGGGCGACTCGTTGCCAGCATTTTGGATTTCGTCGGTCACTTCCCGCGTGGCCTTCTTGAATTCCTTGATGCCCGTGCCGAGACCCTTGGCCAGCTCCGGCAGCTTCTTTGCGCCGAACAGAATCAGCACAACCGCCAGAATCAGCACAATCTCCCAACCGCCAAAAAAAGCTGCAAGCATCGTATTCATATTAAACTCAATCTAACCTCACCTTACGCCCCCCACCGGGTTAAGTAAAGCAGCAAAAAATGCACAGATTTCTGGACTCGCCGTAATGCCGACGTGGGTTCCCACCCGTGTTCGTCCTCGTTCTCGTCCTCGTCCTCGATTTTTCATTCTGTCTCATAAAGAATGCCAAGGTTCGGCCCGTCCATGAATACATAAATCCACCCCCAATGGCAGGCCGAGCTTCGGCTCGGTTTGATTAGGTTTGATTCAGCCTGAATGACATTGCAAGGCACTGAAAACCAATCATTTACGTAAGTGCATTTTCGCCCATTTTCAGGGCTATTACGGATGTATCTGACTCACAACATCTTACATCTCAGCCATTGAGCTTGGAAACGCCTCGCCAGCCCAACCAATCCTCATAACCCACCAATCCATTCATCCCTCAATCCATCAATCCGCACCCGCTTGGTCGGATTCAACCGGATCCCGCATCTCGCATCTCGCATCCCGCATCCCGTTCCTATTTCAAAGATCATAAAACCAACAGACCAGCACATTATCATATAATTATAGTTTTGCAACAAATTTAGAACTCTGCAAGAGCGCCACAACCCATATTGCAATCAACCCCGCGCTGCCTGTCCCAGCGGATTTATGCCAATTGCAGTTCGTAATTGCACTATTCATGAGACCGTGAGCCATGAAGCCGTAGCGCAGACTGGCAGTCTGCTGTATCGCCGGTTGTCAACCGGCATGCCGTGGCAATGTCGTGAATATCCGAAACCGCGATGGTTTCTACAGAGCAACAGATTTGTCTGCTGTGTCGCTGACTGGCAGTCGGCGGGGTATGTCTGTTCAGAAAAGTGCAATTTCAAGCCAGACTTGGAATTAACCGTTTCTCCTTGCGATGACCACAGAACTCCTCAGATTACAAACACAACGTATGTGGCCCCCCCCTTTGGCAAGACTCCTTGACAGGTCTGTCCTCCAGATCGGCTATACGATGCTGCCGCAATCCGTGTGGCGGGAGGCCGCCAACGAACGGGATTTAAAACTGGAGCAAGCGGTCCAATTTCTGAACGGCCCGGACTTCATTCCCGCCCAAAGCCAGCCGGCGCAACTCGATTTTAGTCCCGGCGCCTCGGGCGGGCGCTTCCGCTTTCCCACGCCGCAACCGTGCGAGTTCGCGGAGAACAATGTCGTTCATGGCCGGCTATACCGTTGCGCGGATGCCTGGCAGGCAAGGCCGGTGATCGTCTTGCTGCACGGTGGCAGTGACATTCCCGGTCAGCAGTTCGCATTTCACTTGTTCGCCCGCCGTTGCCTTCGGGCGGGATTCAATGCGGCCACCCTGGAATTGCCCTACCACTTTCAACGCCGTCCACGCCAGTATGGTCTGTTGGAAAACCTTTGCCACTACGTTCCGTTGATCAGCCGGGATTACTTGCAGATGGCCAGGACCTATGCGCAGGCGGTTGCCGAAATCCGCAGCCTGAGCGGGTGGTTGTTGGCGGAAGGCTGCCCCGCCGTGGCGCTCGTAGGCGTTTCACTCGGCGCTTACCTGGCAGGATTGACGGCGTGCCGCGATGCGCGTCTGGCCGCGATCGTTATGGCCCTGCCAGGCACACGCATGGGTCTTATGTTGTCGCAGGCCGAACAGGTCGTCGGGCGGCGCGTTCGCGAGGCGATACTGCGGCGGCGGCCGGCCGGCGAGGAACTGGACGGGACTCCGTTAAACCTGTCCTTGGCCCAGCCGGCGATCTCCAAGGAAAATGTATTATTGATCGAAGGGATGTATGATCTAATGGGGTGGAGTGCCCCGATCGAACTCTGGCAGTCGTGGGGGCAGCCCGAGATCTGGCGATTGCCCCACGGCCAT
>Ga0206843_10312_pt1 | contig 11210 bp, 9 predicted proteins | sample Alteio_BWOrgCont_21_FD_152869 | JGI IMG/M metagenome (GOLD analysis project Ga0206843, IMG submission 152869) | Enriched cells from forest soil in Barre Woods Harvard Forest LTER site, Petersham, Massachusetts, United States -... | ecosystem: Environmental > Terrestrial > Soil > Temperate forest >...
GCTATTGTTTAAAGAATGTAGCCGCTGATCAATTGCATACAGCTATAGAATCTGTGGCAAAGGGTGCAGCTTGGTTAGATCCAGGTATCGCGCAACGTGTTTTACGTGCTCAAGTGACAGCGAAGCAACAAGAAGAACAAAATCGATTGGCGGTTAACAAAGATCCTATTAGGCAAAACGCGTTTCTTGATCAAGACCAACTTCGTCTTTTAGAGCTAATCGAACTAAAACTGAGTCTCCATCAATAGCCTCACCCACCACTTCAACATCCGACATTTTTTCTAGAGTCAATCGCAAACCAAGCCTAGTAATGTCGTGATCCTCTGCAATTAAAAGAGTATATTTATCTAAACTCATGCGTGCTTTACTTATATACCTATTCTCAGAGGATCATAAAAACGAATCTTATTCATGCTTGCCCAAGTTTACCAGTTGAGTAAGATTTCCTATCACCTCTGGCAAAAGAGTTTTAACCGAGATCAAAAGACTAGGCACCGCTTCCAGATCTAATGCTTTCAGTGCATCCTCAAGTTCCCCTGCTGCATTAGTCAGGTTTGGAGCACCTATATAACTCGCAATTCCTTTTAAAGAATGGGCAAGTCGATTTGCTTCTTGATAATCCCGAGAAGCAAAAGCCTGTTCAATATTTTGAGCCGTTTGTCCCTCTGTTTCTATCACGCGCTGGGCTATGGTTAAATAGATTTTGACGTCATTAAATCTGACAATCGATTCCGTTACGTGCAATTCACCCAAAAATTCCGGCAACCCGGATTCAATATCCTTTTTTTCTGCGATAGCCACACTTGTAGTTTTTAAATTCGGATCTATATTGGGTAACCATTTACGCAAAGTACCAAATAGCTCACTTAGAGCAAAAGGCTTACCAATAAAATCATTCATACCGGCAGCCAAAGCCCGCTCACGATCAGCAGGTAACACATCAGCCGTCATGGCAATAACTGGTATCATTTTCAATTTTTCCAATAATCTAATTTTTTGCGTTGCTTGGTATCCGTCCATAACAGGCATTTGTAGATCCATCAATACAGCATCATATTTAGTACCATTGGACTGTAGTTTATCCAAGGCTTCTTGCCCATTATTAGCAATCTCTACGTTTGCTCCAGCCGCTTTCAATATTTCTATACCAACTTCCTGGTTAACTAGGTTGTCCTCAACAAGAAGCAGCTTAGCCCCCTGCAATTGGCTGACTAATCTGTGATCGCTTTGCATTGGTTTAACGACTGGGGTTTTATGATAAGCATTAACGACCGCATTTAAAAGATCAGAGGCTGTCAGTGGTTTGGTTAAAAAGCCATCCAGGATATCCTCGGCTTTCTCAGCTTGTGCTAAAGCATCATGCGCATGTGATGTCAATAAAATACCTAAAGGAGGTTTACCGCTTTTGTCCAATTTTTTAACAGTGTTTATGACTTCTATGCCATCAATATCGAACATTTTCCAATCTGAAATTATGAGTCCATATTGATTGTTCCGAGCAATTGATTCTTCTACCATATGAATCGCCTCTTGCCCGGAGGAGGCACTATTGACTATCCAACCAAACGACGATGCTATGGAAGATACAATTTCCCTCGCAGTAACATTATCGTCGACTACAAGAACTTGTAATTTTGCAGGTAAATTTGCAATAGACGTACTTTCTATTGTTAAGGGTTGCTTGGGCACAGATAGAAAAGCGTTAAACTTAAATACACTTCCTTTATTAGGCATACTCTCAACCGTCATTTGCCCTCCCATCAAGCCAACTAGTTTGCGACTAATAGCCAAACCTAAACCAGTGCCTCCAAAACGTCGGGTAGTTGACGTATCAGCTTGCGTGAACGCCTCAAAGACATGGCGTATTTGTTCTTCAGTCATTCCTAAACCAGTATCACTGACAGCAAATTCTAATTCCATATTGTCATTTTTTCTTTCCTTTACTCGCACAGCAAGTACAATTTCTCCCTCCTGGGTAAATTTAATCGCATTCCCAGCAAGGTTCATAAGTATCTGTTGCAAGCGCAGTGGATCACCGTTCAATTGAGCTGGAACATCACTGTCTATCGAAAATAATATTTCAACGTCTTTATTACCAGCATTCACAGAAAGAATAGCAGCCAAATTATGCAATAGTTCATCTAATCTGAAATCAACATTCTCTAATTGCAATTTGCCAGCTTCAACTTTTGAATAATCCAAAATATCATTGATTATGGCTAATAATGATTTGCCTGAAGTCTCCAATTTATAAAGATAGTCAGATTGATGATCAGTTAATTTGGTTTGGCGCAGCAAATATGTTAATCCAATAATGGCATTCATTGGTGTACGAATTTCATGACTCATATTAGCTAGAAAGCGACTTTTATATTCATTTGCACTGACCGCTGCCTCTTTAGCCTGCTCTAATTCTGTAGTTAATTTACGCAGTTCCTCTGCATATAAAGTCAAACTATCCTGCGTTTCCTTTAGGCGGCGGATCTCGCTTGAGATAGCTCCAGCCATATTATTAAAAACTTTGGCAAGCGTCCCAATCTCGTTATTCACTTTAAGATAATTGCGGCTAGAGTAATCGCCCTTTTCTAGTTTCTGGGCTTGTTTAACCAGCTCAAAAGTTGGCTTAAGCAATGATTCAAAGGTTTTCAAAAAGAGAATCAGAACAATAACAGATGATACTGCAGCCAGTATCAGTTCAGCATTAATCCATAATTCATAGTTTTGAGCGAGATCTATATTTTCTTTTTCGGTACGCTGATTAACCATATCCATAAATTTCTGAATAGGACGCATTATTTCCGCTTTCGCATGCAAATATTCATCCCCGCACAATAAATTGGCTGATAATCTGAGATCAGGCTTGCCACGCACTGAATAATTACCCTTGTTATCTTTAAATAGTCCCTTGCGAGCATTAAAAGACTGCTCTTCCAAGGAAACTAAAGCATTGGATCTGTTTGCCGCTTCGGCCAACAAATTGCTTTCTTCCGCAGTTAGCTTTAGACCATTCAATATTGAATTAAAACTTTGAGGAGGACCATAAGCGCTCGGTCTCTGTCCGCTTCCTAAAACCTGATCCCAGTAAGTAACTGTATAATCAACAGGACGAGGAAGTTTACCTTCTCTGATACCTAAAATCTCATGGAAATAGTTCAAATATTCTTGTCTGCCAGTAATTGCATATAGTCTGGCCATAATAGTTAACTGATCTGAACTCTGTTTTAGCCCATGGGCCAATTTAGACGATAAAAAACGACTTTGCTCGCTAGCAACGAGCGCGTGCTGCACTCTTTCCTGTCTATCATTAACAAAGGCCAACGCCGCCATAAATCCCATGGCTAAGACAAAAAATAGAAAGAATAGTCTTCTAAGCGTCATATCACCGTCCTAATAAAACAATGGTATCAGCTGAGATTACTTAGTGGAGAGTAAATTTTTTACAATTGTCAAGCAGCTATAAAGGTTTGTCCGTTGCTATTAACTTAACCCGGCAGGAGATATAATTAAGTCTAGCAATACAATTGATTGCCGTACCTTTTCTCACAACATTAATTGGAAAAATACTGGCAATGCAACCGCTATTTGTTAGCTGTCTCTTATTGATCGACACCATCTCAGTAACTACCGTAGCCCCTTGATCACCCTTGTAAAAGAATAGCAGAAAGTTTCAATGGCAAAATTTGGATAGAATCTGCGATAGATAAAGGCACAATATTTTACTTCACTTTAGCTACAGAGAATAAATTCAATGATTGACCAGAAGAAACGCGCGATAGAAATTTTACTTATTGAAGACAATCCAGCAGATGTACTTCTCACAAAAGAAGCTCTCTCGGATACTAAGTTGCCCTTCTTTATACATACTGTCGGCGATGGTGTGCATGCAATGCGTTTCTTGCGAAAGCAAGACAAGTACATTGATGCGCGACGACCAGACATCATTATGCTTGACTTAAACTTGCCTGTTAAAGACGGTAGAGAGGTGCTGGCTGAACTTAAAGCAGATAAGGATCTTCGTCGCATTCCAGTTATTGTTTTAACCACTTCAATAAGAGAGCAAGATATTGTAGCTGCTTATGACCTTGGTGCTAATTGTTATATAGTGAAGCCTGTAGATTTTACTGAGTTTTGTGACGTTGTCAAAACAGTTGAAAATTTCTGGTTTGGTATAGTTTCCTTGCCACCGCCAACATGATTCTGACAAGCCGATAAATTAAATTGCCCGGTCCAAAATTGTTCGGTTCCACTCGAACGTAAGTGCTTTTGTCCTAATGCCAGTTTAATTTGGCTCAAGACGAAAGATAAAATTACTGATTATGGCTAACTTTGCCAAATCCAAAAGCGAGAACACGCATTAACCATATTCATAAAAAATGACTGTATTTTTGGGTAATTAGTTAGTTTGGTACAGAAGCCGTAGCAGGCCGCCCATCTTTTAGCTGCTTAGAAAGCCAGGTATCTATTATTGCACTAATTTGTGGGTCGACTTTTTGATGCTCGAGTAACAGATGTCCCTTTCCCATGATTAGACGAAGCAAAACATTCTTCGAACCAAGCTTAAGCATTAAATTAGGTAAGTCTACTGATTTAAACATGGCATCTTGCGATCCAGATATAAACAACAAGGGAAAACTAGCTGGCAATGATTTGGCAGCAGAGATAGCTTTGTCATTAAGAATATCGATTTTAACCAAATCTTCTGGTGTCATTGTCCTATCGATCATTGGGTCCAAATTACATGCTTTAGCTACAATTGGATCATTAGTTAGATATGGTGCTGAATATGGTATTAGGTTCAAGGGCGCATTAGGTTTAACTACTTCTTTAGCAAAATCCTTTAGCCACTGTCCGGGTTTAGCATGGACTCGATTTTTATAACACAAGGCTGAAAGAATTGCGCCATCTACTAGTTCGGGATGTTCACTGATAAGCAATAAAGCCATATTTGATCCAAGACTCTCTCCTAATAAAAAGAGCTTTTGATTAGGATGGGTCTGGCGCAGGGTGATAACAAAATCCAAAAGATCTTGCTGGCTTTGACTAATTTCTATTTTGTCATCGCCTCCGAATTTACTTCCTTCTGTATTCCAACGTCCAAAACCTCTTTGGTCAAGAGCAAACACTCGAAAGCCTTTTGCCGCTAAGTGGCGGGCACACTTGTCCCAACAGTCCGCATAAAGAGTTAAGCCATGAACAGCAACAATAGTGCCTTTCCGTGGCATACTCTTATCAACCCATTCATATATAGGCAAATTTAACTGTTGACCGATCTTACAATCGTCAATCCTGACTGGAGCAGCAATCGATTTATGTACACAAAATACCGTAAATAGAATTACGATTAGCGCATAAGCCTGTTTAGGCAATTGTTACCTCAGGACACAAATATACATCCTGTATAGCATTGAGCAATTCAATACCTTCTTTCATTGGTCTTTGAAAAGCTTTGCGTCCAGATATCAGCCCCATACCACCAGCTCTTTTATTTATGACAGCGGTAGTGATGGCTTCATCCATATCCTTCGCACCGGATGATGCACCGCCAGAATTTATCAATCCGGCTCTTCCCATATAACAATTAGCCACTTGGTAGCGTGTCAGATCAATAGGATGATCGCTAGTCAATTGAGAATAAACTCTTTCATCAGTTTTGCCAAACTTCAACGCATTGTAGCCACCATTATTTTCAGGCATTTTTTGCTTGATAATGTCTGCTTCAATTGTCACCCCTAAGTGATTAGCTTGTCCTGTAAGGTCGGCGGCTAAAGAATAATCGGTGTCACCTTGTTTAAAAGCAGGATTGCGTAAATAGCACCAGAGAATCGTAGCCATACCTAATTGGTGTGCTTCGTGAAAAGCAACAGCAATTTCTTGAATTTGTCTGCGAGACTCCTGAGAACCAAAATAAATAGTGGCACCCACAGCAGCTGCCCCTAATTCCCATGCTTGATCCACAGTACCAAATAAAATTTGATCGTAATGATTAGGGTAGCTCAGAAACTCATTATGATTAAGTTTGCAAATAAAAGGAATTTTGTGTGCATATTTGCGAGACACTGAACCGAGCACACCAAAAGTAGAAGCAACTGCGTTACAACCACCTTCGATGGCCAATTTGACAATATTTTCACCATCAAAATACAATGGATTCTTAGCAAAAGATGCCCCTGCTGAGTGCTCAATGCCTTGATCTACAGGCAGAATTGATACATAACCAGTACCCGATAAGCGTCCGGTATTTATAATTCTCTCTATATTAGCCAAAACTCGCGGCGACCGGTCTGAAGGAGCATAGATACGATCCACATAATCTGGACCTGGCAAGTGCAAACTTCCTTTGGGAATAGTCGTACTTTTGTGATTTAAGTAATAATCAGCCTTATTAGCCAAAGCTTTTTCGATTTTAGATAATTCAGTCATGACCGGCATAATTTACGGAACTCCCCCAATATATCCATTTGGAACCCCCTTAGAGTAGCAAATTCTATATGAGAACCAACAAAAGACGCCTAAATTATTTAATTACTTAAAGCAATGGTACAAAAGCTTATACAGGACTCATCCAAATCCATGATTGTCAAACAAAACTAATTAAAAAATTAGGCTAGGAAGAAGTAAAGCTCTGCAGTAGACTTTACTGTCTAATAACTCAGATGAGACACTATACATCAAACCATAAACCCGATTGTTTAGCCGTTTTACCTACTTAATAGATAGAGAATAGATAGCGCAAGGATATAAAAATGATGAAATTTTCCAACAAATTAAAAGTGCAATTGCCTTTAGCACTCGGACTTTCTCTTATATCTAATTATTCCATGAGGCTACCCGCACTTAGCGCTGATCAATTAACGACAGTACCTAGTGCCGTCAATAACGGTTCAACAGTCCCTAACACGGTCAGCCCTAAACCAGTCAATGTTAATACTGTGGCAATCAGAAATATCTATGTCAATGAAAATAAACAGCTTGTAATTGAATTTGATAATCCCGCGCACTTAAGTCCTGTTGAACCACAGTTAAGAGATTATCCCGGACAGAAGCACGATATTGTGCTTGAATTTCCCCAAACCTCTTTCGCTGTTGACAAAACACCCAAAGCAAAAGCAGTTCTAGACGAATTAATGAAGTTCTATCCAGAATTGAACAGTCTATCCTACGCCACTGCAAGTGATGGCACAAAATCAAGGATACGTATTGGTGTTTCACCTAATGTTTCAGCACAACCGTCCTTAGCAAAAATCGATCAAGCATCAGCCGTAATCAATTTAACCCTTTCCGAAACTAATAAAACCACAAGCGCTTCAGCCAATGGCGCGGTTGAGGAGAAGAACCCAGTTGCGGACACCAGCAAAAGTGCGTCAAAAGACATTAGTGCAACAGATGCAAGCGCAAGTTCACCACCAGACTCAGAAAAGGGCATCAAAGCAAAAACAGTAAACGGTATTAAAGACGCTTGGACGTCCAGTCTTAATGCCGGAAAAAATTTAGGCAAAATTGCTAGTATCAATCCGTTTGGACACAATAAACCAACTAACAAACAAAGCGCCCCCGCTAATACTGACATTACAACTACTGCTTCTAACGAAAAAACCGCAACCTCAGTTAAGCAGGAAAATGCGGCCCAACCTATTGCTGCCACGCAATCCATCCCAAATAATGGTGAGCTAGCTGCATCAAACAGTTCGGTTGCTAATCCGGTTGCTACTGCACCTGTTAATTCACCTACTTCAGTGCCTGCAATGACAGAAGCAGCTGCAGTAACGACACCCACAAGTGTTAGCGAATCATCTTCTGCAAAAGATATTCTTGTAACACCAGCTATAAATCTAGTCTCTGCACCCACTTCAGCAACCTCCAACGCTAATTCACCAGTTGCAACTCTCAAACCGGAAATTACCAATCCAGAAGTTGCTCCTGCTAGCAAAGACAATCAATTGGCAGCTTTGGGTGTCAATAAAACTGTCGAAAGTACTAACTCAGAATTACCTAAAATTCCAGCTAACTCAGTAGAGAATAAGGCTAGTGATGAGCCACTTATTACTCCCTTATCTGTCGAGCAGGTGTTGAAAGAAAAAGCTAACCTAGAAGCTGCCAACCCTAAACCACCAATATCGGTAGCTGACAATACACCCAATCAACCAGTTTCTACTGAAAGCAAAACCGCTGACAATTCTTTCGCTTCAGATTTCAAAACTAGCTTCTCTAAGCCAGTGGACGAGAGTACCGATAAAAAAGATGTTGCTGAGAAGCCGAATGATGAAAAAGTCGATAAAAAAGATGTTGCCACAAAACCAAATAGTGAAGACAAAAATGAAGAAACAGAAAAGTTAGCCAGCGTTCCCCCCAATCCGCTTGATAGCTTAACTAGTGCTGCAATAAGTAATGCTGGCAGCGAACCAGAAAGCGAAGGAGACGCTCAAATGTCAGCGGCGGTCAAATTAAAAGCACAGAGAGCACATGTTGGAGGCCAGGACTATTTCCCGCCGAAATTCGATGATGAGGCTGTTGACCACTATAATGCCGCTGTACGTGCTCATTTAAATGGCAAACTAACAGAAGCAATTACAGAATATAAAGCGGCCATTGAAGCTGATGGAAAAATAGCCGAGGCTTATAGCAATCTTGGATTGATATACAACCAACTGCATAAATACGACCTAGCCATGGTCGAATTCCATAAAGCGTTAGCTCTTAGTCCTAAGGACGCGATCACCTATAACGGCATCGGCGCAGCTATGCGAGCAAAAAATAATTTGCTCGCGGCAATCAAAAACTGGCAGACTGCTATCACTCTAGATCCCAATTTAGCCAGTGCTCACTACAATTTGGGCACTGCTTATGAAATCAATAAAGATTTGGAAAAAGCTCTGGCTCAATATAAGGAAGCTGTAAAACACGACGATAAATTAGGTGAAGCTTATTACCGCATGGGACTCATTCTGCAAAAGATGAACAATAAAAATTTAGCCCTGGAAGAATACAAACAAGCAATTAAAATCTCCCAACAGGCGAGCTACGTTACTGATGCCAAACGCAGAATTAATTTGCTCTCGCAAAGCAAAAATAATGCTATGTAATAACGCTAGTTGATGAAATTGAATAATGTAAGTTATGAGACACTGAAGACACTCTCAATATTTAAATCTGGAGAGCGATATAATTGAGTAAGTGTAATAGCTATTTAAAAGTTAGTGACTATGAAATGCTGGTTTAAAAATACTATAAGAGAAGAGAAAAGAAAAGAAAAGAAAGAATGGCTATGGCGCGGCTTATATCCCGAACCAATTAGTTGGCAAGGTTGGGCGGCTTCGTTCGTATATATAGCCGTCTATGTAGCTGATGCCTATTTCTTTCCTCCGTGGCAAAGACCATTTTCACTACCTTCGCTCGCATGTTTCGTAGTAATAGTTATTCTAAATGCAGGGCTTTTTGGCACGCTGTTTTTTTTAACCAAAGAGAAAGAATGAGAACAGTGCCAAAAATGACCATTTTCGGCAAAGATTACTGTCTCATAACATTTCTAACCAGTTAAAATCAGCCAGACAAGCCATTCCACTTTATAGTAACAGTTAGTCTAAAAGCAAAAAGTTCCAACATTGATTTTGGCACAGTTGAAAAAAATTTGCCGCCGACAAATATACAAATTTGAAAATTACCTGCCGCAATCCTAAGATAGCAATTTAATTTTATCAATTAAACCAGTTGTACTTTTGCGCGCAGCAAGCTCAATGAATTTAACTTTGCCGCCGCAAGATATAACTGGTTCTGCTTCCGGCAAATTTTTTAAATTGTAATCGCCGCCTTTGACATAAATATCTGGCTTCAAAGACTTAAGCAGTTCAACGGCTGTATCTTCATCGAAGATCGAAACCAAATCAACTGCCTTTAAATTAGCAACTATCTGCGCCCGTTCATTTTCATTTACTACCGGACGTTCGGGTCCTTTAAGCTTACTTACCGACCGGTCGCTGTTAATCCCTACTATTAATATGTCGCCTAAAGCTTTGGCTTGATTTAGCAAGTGCAAATGTCCAACATGCAAAATATCGAAACAACCATTCGTAGCCACAATAGTTTTATTCTGCCTGCGGCAATTAGCTACAGCCTCTCTTAGGTCATCGCGCGATAATACGTTGGTAGTTTTGATTTCAGGCATAAGCCATATCAGGCAGTTTTGCCTTCATAAAGTTCGGCTAAATGGTTAATTAGACGCTCCGCGTGGCTTCGTCCCATTTCGTCCCAGTGAGCTACCCCGAAGTTTTTATTTGAGTAATTATCCGCTTGTTCATCTGTCCAAGCCACTAAATCTAAGGCTCGCCCTAATATAGTTAAGTAGTTTTGATCAGTAATTTCTCCCAAACCCATAGCCCTTGCCGCAGGTCCTTTGCTTTCTACCTTTTCTGGATTTGCCAGGACTTCCGGTACGGTGTGAACACCGTCGTCAGAATCACTGCTTAATGGAGCGCTTACGGTGGGAACGTTCGTATAGCTGCTCATTTGAGGATTTGCATTAGAAGAAGCCATAGCAGAGGTGATTGGTGGATTTATTACTGAATTAATAGCCGGTAAACCAATATTGGGACCAATGGCGATTTCTTCAGCTTGGCTTTGTCTAGAATCGCTCGTTAACTCTTTAGATAACGGTTGCCAAGGAGAATCCAAATCGTCCTGTAATTCTTGCTTAAGGCTGATAGTAATAAACAATTGGCGCAATTCTTCAATTTGGCGAGAGAGATCAATAAATTTCCGCTCTACAAAGCTACGCAAACCCACAACGGATTCCACTAAAATTTCTTGATCGCCAACAGGCGAGGGTAACCCAATTAGCTTCGGTGTTAATAATCCTTCAGCCTCAAGCTGAGGTCTTATTTGAGAAGTTGGCCAGCCTTGTTCAACCAATTCTTTAATACGTTCTAAAACCGATACATCTTCAGCCCTATATTGACGCTGCTGCCCGCGCCCACGCCTAATTTCTAAACTGAACATAAGCTCCCAGCGCCGCAACTGATGTACAGAAAGTCCAAGTCTGTCGGCCACTGAGTTTATTGACAGTAAGTCCATTGGTTAAAGTGATACCCCTGAGTTTCAGTTATTTATTTATACCGCAACTAGCGTAGCTGCGCTAGTTGCTACAATCATCTTGACTAGCAACGGTATGCTTAGCGGAGCAGGCCATGGCGAGGAGGCTTCGCCCTAATCTTCTAACT
>Ga0206843_10313_pt1 | contig 11189 bp, 1 predicted proteins | sample Alteio_BWOrgCont_21_FD_152869 | JGI IMG/M metagenome (GOLD analysis project Ga0206843, IMG submission 152869) | Enriched cells from forest soil in Barre Woods Harvard Forest LTER site, Petersham, Massachusetts, United States -... | ecosystem: Environmental > Terrestrial > Soil > Temperate forest >...
GGGTAAGTGGGAGCGGAGGCCGCGTTTCGGAACAACATCCAGGCCAGCGTGCCGGCCTGATTAACCGTGGTGTTCGTGGCGACGGAAGAATTGGCGAATCCCATGGCGAACCAGTTGTTGCCGCCGGTCAGGACGTTGGCGTTCGCCGTCAGCGCGTAGACGTTGCCCGAGAGCGGAGTGGGGATGGCGAGGATGGCCGCCTCGCTGCCGCTGAAATTGGCTTGCCCGCCGTTGGTCGTCACGGTCTGGATGGCGGCCGCGGCGTTCCAGGTCGTGGGTGAGAAGCCGTTGGCGTTGACAATCGTCGGAGTGGAACCGCTCAGGCCGCCGGTGCGATTAAAGGTGTCCTGGTAAAAAACGGGATTGATGGCCGGCCCCGTCGACAATGCCAGGTTCACCGACCCGGCGCCCGTGCCGGTATTCGAGAATGTGGCGAAGACAATGGGGATGCCGCCGGTCGTTCCCAGCGTGAACGTATTCGTGAAATTGGAGCTGCCGCCGCTGAGGCTCGTGTAAGTCGCCAGCGTGTAGACCCCGGCGGCGGCGCTGCCGGTATTGGCCAGGTTGACGACGATGGGCGCGCCCGAGGTGGGAAGAGTCAGGCCGCCGGCGGCGACGAGGCTGCTGTTGCCCGGGCTTCCCAGCAGGTAATCGAGAATCGAGCCGGCCGCCAGATTGAGGGCGCCGGTGGTCAGGGCGCCGATGGCCGGCGTCGAGAACGATCCGGGAGCGATCGTGCCGCCGCTGGAAAGTGTCACTGCCCCCGCTGTGCCCGTGCCGGCGAGCGTGCCGCCGCTCATGACCGTCGAGCTGGATGCGATCGAGCCGGTCAAGTTCAGGATGCCGCCGCCGGCGATCGTGGTCTGGCCGGTGTAACTGCTCGTTCCCGTGAGGGAGGCGATGCCGCCGCCGCTGGTGCTGACGATCAGACCGCCGGTCCCGTTGATGGTCCCGCCGATGGTCGTGTTGCCTGTGCCGCTGATGGTGAGGGTGTAGCCGGCGATATTGACGTTGCCCACGGTGAAGGCACTGGTGCTGTTGTTGGTCCAGGCCTGGGAGATTCCCAGCGCGATGTTCTCGCTCAGGGTGACCGTGTTGGAAGCGCCGGCCAGACTAATCCCCGCGCCGGTCGTGCTGCCGATGTTCAGCGTGTAGCCGCCGTAATTCAGGCTAACGGGATTGCTGGACTGGAACGTCAGGCTGTTCATCGCCATGTTGGCGCCCAGGATCATGTTGACCTGATTGCCCGATTGAGCGTTGTTGTCGGAAAAAATGACTTTGGTCGCGGCGCCGGGAACCAACGCGCTGACGGTCCCGTTGCCGTCGATTGTCCAGTTGGTGCTGCCGTTGGCGCTGGTGGTGTCGGTCGAGGCCGCCCAAACCGTGGGAAAGTTGGTCACAGCTCCGCCCAGCCAATAGAGGGTGGGGGCGGTTGTCGCGGAGGGAGTGATCGTCACGGCCTGGTTGGTGACGCCCAGCGTGTAGGGGGACGTTGGGTTCCAAACCATATAGCCGCCCGGGGATAGTCCACTCGCGGCGCGGAGGACCGTGTAGGCTTGGTTCGGAGTGTAGGGGCCCGACAAGGCCAGGTTCACGGCTGTCGGGTCGACGGTCGCCGCCCCCGAAGCAACGACCGATCCGCCGAAGTTCAGGCCGAGAACGCTGTTGGTTCCCAGGCTCAGCGTGGAAACGTTCAATGTCGGGGTCACGGCGGAGAAATTCGCGAAAGTCGCGCCGGCGCCGACCGATAAGCCGGCGCTCGTGGCCGACGGAGTTGCCGAATTCGTCATGATCAACGTGCCGCCGGAAACGGTTGTGGCGCCGGTGTAGCCGATGGCGCCGGTGAGAACCATGGTCCCCGTGCCGGACATCGTCACATTGCCGCTGCCGGTGATCGGGTTGGCGTATGTGTAGACGCCGACGAGGTTGTACGCCAGGTTGCTGGTGGAGCTGGCCAGCGTGATGCCGGAGCTGGCCAGTGTTCCATCTTGGCCGGAAGTGCCCGTGCCCAGCTGCAGCGTGCTGCCGGCGCCGATAGTGGTGCTGCCGGTGTACGCGTTGGCGCCGGCAAGAATCAGCGTGCCCGTGCCGGCCGTGGCCAGGTTGTAAGCGCCGCTGACGACGCCGCCGACAGTCAGCGAGTTGCCGCCGACGGTCACGGTCGGGCTGGCGTTGAGCGTGAACTGGTATTACAACGGCTATCTGGTCGCCTCGGTGACGGGCCAGAATGCCTCGACCTGGTCCAACTTGATCATTTCCGGCTACAGCACAGCTTCTGGTAATTTCCAGAACCTCGGCTACATCACCGGTTCAACTTGGCTTGCGCCCGGCGGCGTCACGGGGACCAGCGCCAGCTGGACCAATAACAACACGACTGTCGCCACCGCCGCCGGCCAGTATGCGGGTTGGGCCGCGGGGTATGTTCCCAATGCGGTCGGCGCCACGGCCACTTTCGGCTCATCGATCGGGACAACTAACCAGACCATCACGCTCGACGGCAACCAGACCGTCGGCCAGCTGACCTTCGCCAATAGCACATACAACGGCGGCAATTACACGATTGCCCAGGGCTCGGGCGGGACGCTGACTCTGAATAATAGCGGCGTCGGCGCCGTCATCACCAACTATTACGGCAACAACGTCATTTCCGCTCCGATAAGCCTGGCCGACAACGTGTACGCCGCAGTCGCCACCGGCACCACGCTCACGCTTGCCGGCGCCATATCCGATACCGGCGGCCACGGCCTGGTGCTCAATTACGGCGCCGCCACGGCCGGTTCGCTGATCATCAGCGGCGCGGCCAATTACGGCGGCGTCACTACCGTCGCCGCCGGCGCGCTGTTCGTCACGAGTTCCGGCTCGCTGTCCGGGGCGGGTGCCGCACTGACGGTCGGCGCCAACGCCGTATTCAACAACTTCTCGACCGGCGCCCCCACATTCAACGTCGCCACGATGAACCTGGGAACCAACAGCGTTGTCGGCATGAATTTCGGCGGCGGCATCGCCGCATCCGGCACGGCCACCGTCGACCCCGCCGCCGTCAACCTCAGCCTGTCCGGCTCCTTCATTTCCGGCCACACCTACACGCTGCTAGCCGCCGCCGGCGGCGGCCTTTCCGGCGGCGGCTATGCCGTGTGGAACCCCACTTTCAACTATGCCCTGAACGTGTCGAACACAGCCGTGACCATCACGCCGACCACGGCGACGCCCCTGGCCGCTTATTACTGGCTCGGCGGCCTGTCGAGCAACTCAAACGTCTGGGCCGCTTCAAACGGCACGATCACCAACTGGAGCGACGGCAACGGCAACGCTCAGCCCCTGGTGCCGGGCGCCGGCGTCAACGCGATCTTCTCCGACCCCTCCGCCTCGGCGAGCACCCAGGTGAACATGGTGCTGGGCGCCAACATGGCGATGAACAGCCTGAAGTTCAGCAGCTCCAATCCCGTCAATGTTCTCAGTGCCGGCTATACGCTCACGCTCGGCAGCACGACCGGCGCCGGCATCACGCTCGCCAGTGGCGTGGGCACTGTCGCCCTGCTGGACAATATCGCGTTGGGAATCGCGCAGACCTGGGGCAACAACAGCACTAGCACATTGACGGTCGGCAGCGTGAACAACGCCGGCTACTTGCTGACGATCGGCGGCACTGGGTCCACGACGATCGCGGGCCCCCTGACGGGGGCGGGCGGCCTGACGGTCAGCGGCGGCTCCGTCACGCTGGCCAATTCGAGCACCGCCTACACCGGGCCCACCCTGGTGACGGGCGGCACTCTGAATGTCCCGATTTCGATCACTTCCAGTTCCTCGGTCGCCGTCAACGGCGGAACGTTACAATTGAATGGCGGCGTCACGGGAGCTGTTTCCGTCGTCGGCGGCACGCTGGCCGGCGCCGGCACGACCGGCGCCGTCACCGTGACTTCGGGCACGATCGCTCCCGGCTTCCCCACCACGCCGGCGATCGGCACGCTGTCGACCGGCAACGTCAGCCTCGCTTCCGGGTCGGACCTCGATTTCGTGCTCGGCAGCCCCGGTTTTAACAGCCTCCTCGCGGTGGGCGGAACATTGACGCTGCCGACCGGCGCCGGGTCGATCGTCGTCAACCTGATCAACAACAGCAACAACAACAACCTGGGGGGTCCATCCGCCGGTGTCTACGCGATCGCGACCTACACCACGCTCATGGGCGGCAACGCCACGTTCAACAACACCTTTACCATCGGCACGAACCCCGGCATCCCCGGCGTCGTCTACTCCTTCGCCAATACCGGCGCCACCAACGGCGCCATCAACTTGACCCTCGCGTCGACCATCCCGCTCAATTACGTCGACACCTTCAACCGGTCCACCACGTTCAACGGCTCGGCGCCGACGCTCCAGAACGGCAGCAGCAACACATGGGTGTCGACCACCTCGCTGACGACCCCGATCTTTTCGACCTCCACCAGCAACGGCGGCATCCTCGCTTCGACGGGGAACGTCACCGGCTCCGCCTGGCTGCCGATCTCGACGCCTTCCGTGAACTCGGTGTACACCTATACGGTCGAGGTGAACGTGACGGGAGCGCCATCGTCCACGTCAACCAACTGGGCCGCGCTCGGCTTCGCCACTTCGGCCGTGACCAATGGCGGGCCCAATCAAGCGGCCGATCTGGCGTGGATGCTGCTGCGCTACACGGGCAATCCGCAATACATTTACAACGGCAACGCCGCGGTCACCATTCCCACCACCAGCCCGGCCTACAACATCGCTGGCGCCGTCAACGCCACCTTGTCGCTCGTCCTGGATACCCGGCCGGGCCTGGTGTCGGCGACCGCCTATTGGCTGATCGACGGCTGGCAGGTCGCGACCGCGACCGGCATCAACGCTTCCCAGATCGCGAACTTGGTCATTGGCAGCGACGACGTGACCAGCACCTATCAGAACCTGACCTACGCCTCCGGCTCGTACTGGTTGGCGCCCGGCGGAACCACCGGAACCAATGCCAGCTGGAACAACAACAACGTCGCCACCGCGGCAGCGGCCGCCACCATCTCCGGTTGGGCCGCCGGCTTCGTGCCCAACGCCGTCGCGGCGACCGCCACCTTCGGCCCATCGATCGGGACGGTCAACTCCACCATCACTCTCGACGGCGGCAAAACTGTCGGCCAGTTGCTCTTCGCCAACAGCACCTATAACCCCAACGGCGCCGGCAACTATACCATCGCTCAAGGCTCGGGCGGCGCCCTGACGCTCAATAACAGCGGCAACGGCGCCGTTATCTACAACTATTACGGCAACAACACCATCTCCGCGCCAATCAGCCTGGCCGACAACGTGTTCGTGTCGGCCAGCGCCGGCACCACGTTGACGTTGTCCGGCGGCATCACCGACACCGGCGCGCACAGCCTGACGTTGAACTTTGGCGGTTTCGGCTCCGGCGCCCTCATTCTGACCGGTTCGAACAGCTACGGGGGTTCGACCAGCGTCGGCGCCGGCACGCTCACTGTGGCGAACTCGGGGGCGTTGACCGCGACCGGGACCAGTCTGACGGTCTCCGCTGGGGCCGCCTTCAATGACCTGTCCACCTCGAACCCAACCTTCAGCGTCGGCACGCTGACCCTGGGACACAACAGCACCATCGGGTTGGACTTTGGCGGCAAGATCGCCGCCTCCGGCGCTGCCACCGTCGATTCCACCCTGGTCAACCTGAGCCTGTCGGGCTCATTCACCTCGGGCAACACCTACACGCTCCTCACCGCGTCCGGCGGCCTGTCCAGCGCCGGCTACGTCGTCTGGAACCCGACCTTCACGTATACTCTCGGGGTGACCAGCACGGCGGTGGCCATCAAGCCGACCTCGACCACTCAACTTTCCAACGCCTACTGGCTGGGCGGACTTACCAACGATTCTTCCGTCTGGGCCGCCTCGAACAACACTATCACCAACTGGAGCACCAACAACAGCGGCGCCGCCGTGTCGCTGGTCCCCGGCGCCTCCACCAACGCCTACTTCGCCGACAACAACGCCACAGCGGCCACCCAGGTCAACATGACGCTCGGCGCGAACATGGCCATCAACAGCCTGAACTTCATCACCGCCAACCCGGTCAGCCTTCTCAACACCGGCAACACGCTGACCCTAGGCAGCACCACCGGCGCGGGCATCACGATGAGCGGCGTAGCGGGTTCGGTCAACCTGGGCGCCAATATTACATTGGGCGTCGGGCAAAGCTGGACCAATAACAGTTCGAGCACGTTGACGGTCGGCAATGTCAATACCAACAGCTACACACTGACCGTGGGCGGGACCGGCAATACCCTGATCGCCGGCGTCGTCAGCGGCACGGGCGGGATGACCGTCAATCCGACCGGCGGCGGCGTGGTGACCCTGAGCTTCGCGAATACCTACAGCGGCGCCACCTCGATCGCCAGCGGCACGTTGAACCTGGTCGCTGCGTCGATCGCCAACAGCGCCACCACCATCAACGGCGGCACGCTCACCGGGACGGGCACGACCGGGACGGTGACGTTGACAGCCGGCACGCTCGCGCCCGGCTCGGCCACGACGCCGGCCATCGGCACGCTTAACACCGGCGCCCTCTCCATCGCCGCCGGGACGACCCTGGATTTCGTCCTCGGCAGCCTCGGCAACAACAGCGAAATCGCGGTGAACGGCGCCTTGACGCTCCCGACCGCCGCGGCCTCGGTCACCGTCAACCTGATCAACAACAACAACAACAACGGCCTGGGCATTCCCAGTTCGGGCGGCGTCTATACGCTCGCGACCTACACCAGCCTGTCGGGCGGCAACGCGACCTTCAACAACACGTTCGTACCGGTCACTCCCCCGATCCTGCCCCCCGGCGTCTTCTTGAGCTTCGCCAACACCGGGACCGGCGCCGGCGCCTTGCAACTGATTGTGGCGGCCGACGCCGCCGTCAACCCGGTCTATTACCAGGACACGTTCAACCGCACCACCACGTTCAGCGGGTCGGCGCCGACCATCCGGAACGGCAATACCGGCACCTGGACCGCCGAAACCACATACACGACGTCCACGACCGGCGGCGGTCAGCTCGCGGTATCGTCCACCACTCAGTATTCGTCATTGCTGCCGATCGCGACGCCGGTTGCGGGCAACGTGTACACGTTGTCGGTGTATGAGATTGCCGCACCGAACAACAGCACCAATTGGTTGACGCTGGGCTTCGCCAATTCCGCCGCGGTCGATTCATCGTCCCCGACTCAAGCCGGCGATCTGGCGTGGATATTGTTCCGCTCCGCCGCCGGCAGTCCCCAGTTTTTCTATGGCGGCGGCACCGCCAACGGCACCAGCATCGCGGGCGTTCCGGGCGTCAGCATGGTCGGCGCCGGCACTGTCGCCATCGTGCTCAATACTCAGCCCGGTTTGACTAATTCCACGATCTATTGGATGGTCGACGGGTACCAGGTGGCATCGACGACCGGCATTAACGCATCGAGTTATGCCCAGCTGATCATCGGCAACAGTATACCCGGCACATTCGAGAATTTCACCTACGCCAGCGGCTCGTATTGGCTGGCGCCGGGCGGCACGACCGGAACCAGCGCCAGCTGGAACAACAACACAACGGCAACCGCCACCGCCGCCACCCAGGTTTCGGGCTGGAGCGCGGGGCTGATTCCCAACGCCGCCGGCGCGACCGCGACGTTCGGCGCCTCGATCGGCGCCGTCAACTCCACGATAACTCTTGACGGCAACAAGACAGTCGGCCAGTTGACCTTTGCCAACAGCACCTACGGCGGCGGCAACTACACCATCGCCCCGGGCAGCGGCGGAACGCTCACTCTGAACAACAACGGCCTCGGCGCCGTCATCACCAACTATTGGGGCAACAACACCATTTCCGTCCCGATCAGCCTGGCCGACAATCTGTACGCGAATATTTCCACCGGGTCCTCCCTGACCATTTCCGGAGCGATTAGCGACACCGGATCGCACGGCTTGGCTGTGAACTTCCTCGGCACGGCGGGCACGCTCATTCTCGCCAATTCGAACAACGCGTATCTCGGCGGCACGGTGGTGAGCAACGGCAATCTGCAACTGGGGAACGGCACGGCCGGCAACAACGGGGCGGTCGTCGGCAGCATCAAATTGTCTCCGTCGTTGGCCGTATCCGGCGCCACGCCCGGCCTGGTGTTCGATCCGTATGGCTCGGCCTCCTACAGCAATTCCATCACCGGCGCGGGCACGGTGACCATGACCGGCGCCGGCGCCGTCACGCTCACCGGCGCCAACACCTTCACGGGCGCCACGACCGTCGCGGGCGGCACGCTGACTCTGTCGGGCTCGGGCACGTTGGCCGGCACCAGCGGCTTAACGGTCGCCTCGGGCGGAACATTCAACTATGTGGGAACCTCCGCCACATTGAACCTGCCCACTTTGAGCCTGTCGCAATATAGCACGGTCGGAGTGACCGTCGGCAAAACGGTCGCTTCGGCGGGAGCGGCCTCAGTCAGCGGCGCTGTCAGCCTGAGTCTCTCCGGTACCGTTAACTTTAACACTCCATACACCGCGCTGACCGCCGCCAGCGGTCTCTCCGGCGGAACCTATTTCGTCGCCAACCCCACGTACACCTACAGCCTGTCGGCGACGGATACAGCCGTAACGATTACTCCCACCGCCCCGGTCTCGCCATTAACGACCGCCTACTGGATTGGCGGCGTTCTGAGCGGCAATCCCGTCGCCTGGGCGGTCTCCAGCGGCTCGGCGACCAACTGGACGACAGACGGCAATGGGACCGTCGCCGCCATCCCCCCCAGCGCCGTCACGAACGTCATCTTCTCCGACTCTAGCGCCGGCTTCTCGCCCTCCAACCAGGTCAATATGGCGCTTGGCGCCAACATGGCGGTCAATAGCCTGACGTTCAACACCACCAACCAGGTGAGCTTGCAATATGTCGGCAACACGCTAACCATCGGCAGCACGACCGGCGCCGGCATGACGGTCAGCGTCGGGGCGGGGCAAGTCAGCTTGAATGAGAACATCGCCCTGGGAATCGCTCAAAGTTGGACCAACAACAGCACCAGCAACACCTTGACGATCGGCAATGTGAACAACGCCGGCTACCTGCTGACGATCGCCGGCCCCGGCAGCACCACCATTGGCGGCGCAATCAGCGGCGCGGGCGGCCTGACGGTAAGCACCAGCAGCGGCGGTGTGGTCACTCTCAGCGCCCTCAACAGCTTTAGCGGCTTGACGACGGTTAGCAGCGGCGCGATCTTGAACGTGACCGGCACCATCGCGAACAGTTCGGCCTCCGTCAGCGGCACGCTGAACCTGAGCGCCGGCAGCGTCGGCGCCGTGGCGATCAACGGAGGAACGCTGAACCTGTCGGGGACAACCGCCGGCGTCGTTACCATCACGGGCGGCGGCACGCTGACCGGCACGGGCGCAACGGGCCCCGTCACCCTGACCAGCGGCACGATCGCGCCCGGCTCCCCAACTGGCCCGACAAGCCCAGCGATCGGGGCGCTGACCACGGGCGCCTTGAACATTGCGGCGGGAACGACCCTGGATTTCGTCCTGGGCAGCGCGGGGTACAACAGCTCGATCACCGCGGGCGGCCAATTGACGCTGCCCACTTCCGGGTCGCCGATCGTCCTGGACCTGTTCAACAACAACAACAACGGGGGCCTGGGCAGCATCGGCGTGGGCAGTTATTTGCTGGCAAGCTACAACAGCCTTTCCGGCGGCGTTTCGGACTTTAATCAAACCTTCACGGTCGTGCCGCCGGCGGGCTTTACCGGCGCCTACTACACCGTCAGTAATTCCGGCGTCGGCGCGGGCAACGTGTATCTCAACATCACGACGGGTGTGCCATCCAATCCGGTGTATATGCTGGACACGTTCAATCGCACCACGACCTTTAGCGGCTCGGCGCCGACGATTCAGAACGGCAACACCGGCACGTGGACGGCCAGTACGGGCTTCACCACTTCGACGGCCAATGGCGGAACGTTATCCAGCAGTACCACGAGCGTGTCGGCCATTTTCCCACGGGGACGCTCCTCGCCAATAATGTTTACACATTTTCGTACTACGTCAACATCAGCACGACCGGCAGCACCAACTATATGGGAATCGGGTTTGCCAATTCCGGCGCCTCCGCGACCGCCAGCAGCAGCGGCAACAACAGCGTGTGGGCATGGATGCTGTTTCGCGCCGAGGCCAACGGCAACTACCCCGAGCTCTTTTACGGCGGCGCCAACACGAATGCGACAAACATCAGCACGGGGCCAGCCGCGAATCTTTCCAACATCGGCACCCTCACCCTGGCCGTGGCGACCGGTCCGTCGGTGACCGGTGCCGACTCGACCATCTACTACTACATCAACGGCTTCCAGGTCATCGCCGTCGGCAGTCAAATGGCGTCAAACTATACGAACGTGATTCTCGGGAACGGCGGAGTCACCGCGACCATCCAGAGCCTGGTATTCGCGTCCGGTTCGTATTGGCTGGCGCCGGGCGGCACGACCGGAACAAACGCCAGTTGGAATAATACCAGCACGGTGACCGCCGCGACCGCCAGCCAAATCGCGGGCTGGAGCGCCGGGGTCATCCCCAACAGCGCCGGCGCGACGGCGACGTTCGGCGCATCCATCGGCACGACGAATTCCACCATCACGCTCGACGGCAACAAGACGGTCGGCCAGCTGGTCTTTGCCAACAGCACCTTCGGCGGCGGCAACTACACCATCGCCCAGGGCAGCGGCGGTGCGTTGACGCTCGACAACGGCGGCGCCGGCGCCGTCATTACCAACTATTTCGGCAACAACACGGTTTCCGTCCCGATCAATTTGAGCGACAACCTGTTCGTCAATGTCTCCCCCGGCACGAACCTGACCCTATCGGGCGGGGTTGCCGATTCGGGCAGCCACTATCTGAACTTGAACTCCGGCGGGACGACGGGCACGTTGATCCTGGCCGGCGCCAACGCCTATCAGAACGGCACCATCGTCAGTAATGGCACTTTGCAATTGGGGACGGGACTCCCTGGCGGCGACGGCACGCTTCCGGCCAGCGGCGGCGTCAATCTCGCCAGCGCCGGTTCCACACTGGCCTTCAACAATCTGGGCGCCTCCAGCTATGCCGGCGCCATCACCGGCAGCGGCGGAGTGACGATGTCAGGAACCGGCACGGTGACGCTGACCGGCGCGAGCAACTTTACG
>Ga0206843_10314_pt1 | contig 11185 bp, 8 predicted proteins | sample Alteio_BWOrgCont_21_FD_152869 | JGI IMG/M metagenome (GOLD analysis project Ga0206843, IMG submission 152869) | Enriched cells from forest soil in Barre Woods Harvard Forest LTER site, Petersham, Massachusetts, United States -... | ecosystem: Environmental > Terrestrial > Soil > Temperate forest >...
TAGCCAGGCTGAATATGACCGGAAGCGTGTAATAAGTATTTACAGCTTTGCCGTTTTGCTTGCCGGGATTCCAGCGGGGCATACCTTTTACTATGCTCAGGGCTTCTTCATCACAGCCACTGCCGATGCCTTTGATCGCTTCACAATCAGCCACCGTGCCGTCGGCATTTACTACGAATCTCACTATTACCTTGCCCTCCACATTTTTTTGCTTCGCCTCTGCGGGATAGTGAAGGTTATCAGCAAGATATTTTTTTATATCGAAAGCAGGTGTAGGCATTTGTTCTACATTGGAATATACAGGGCGCGTAGCGTTAGTGCCTTTCACCGTTACATCGGGCCGATTGGTTGTACTTTGGGCTGAGGCGGTTACGGCTGCCATGATGGCCGTGGCCAGGAATATCTGTCGTAGGATCATGCAACAAAGATAGCAGTTTCCGGGATATGACAAAGCCGGTACAAATGATATAATTTATTCGATTTGCATTTCAAAAAAATGTGCCACACCTTTAGGGGCTGTGACACATTTACCTTTCTCACCTTGCTTGCTGCACTATTTTTGTTGCAGTGTATCGCTGCTTATTTATTTTCGTTTTCCTTATCCTTCTTTTTCTTATCAATAATGGCGCCTGTGCCAAGGCCACCGGCGGCACCTATTAGGCCGCCAATTACCGCACCCTCACCTTTACGTTTATCTATCAATGCTCCCGATAATGCACCTACCCCTGCGCCCACTACTGTACCTGTTGCTTTAGCGCTCCATCCTTTTTTCTTCTTCGGTTCAGCGGTGGCAACCGGGGTAGGAGCTGCGGCATAATTGGTGGTAGTATTTGCAGTATAGGTATTGTGGGTAACACCGCCTGGGTGGTGTGCGGCATGGTGAACTGTGGTCACAGTTTGCTGCTCAGTGACAACCGGCTGAGCCACGACTTGCTGAGCGGCTACGGCATTCATGGAGTCTATTGTTTGCTTCTTCACCAGTTCCATTTTCATAGAGTCCATAGTATGTTGCTGTGCATCTATTTGCGCCTGCTTTGCTGCATTGTCGCTGCAAGACATTGCCATACACGCAATTGCAAATACCGGGATCATCTTTTTCATTATCATTTGCCTTTAGTTATTACTATGGGTAGTAATAACCGTGCCAAGTGGAGGCAATAACAACGATATGACAGGAAACCTGCAACACATAGGGAATGAATGTTCACCTTAGCGAATATGGCCGGATGAAGATTGCATTTGCCACCTACTCAAATGTCACGGGCAGATCGTAGGTGGTTTTTACGACCTTGTGGCCGGGCATCATGCCGGGCAGCCAATGCGGCATGCTACGGATGATACCGATAGCTTCTGCATCGCAGGTTTCGCTGAGGCTTTTGCGGATATTGAAATCTGAAAGGCTGCCATCTTCATTGATGATAAAGTTTACAACTACAGTGCCATGTATGCCTTTTGCTTTTTCGCCAGCGGGGGTATGGATGTTGTCGCGAAGGTATTTTTTTATGTCAACCGGGGGGCGCGGCATATATTCCGGGTAGTGATATACCTGCTGGTCGGGTGTAGGGGTTGGCAATGCCGGCATAGGCATTTTTTTAGCTACTAATGTAGCCGGTTGAGCAGGTTCGGAAAGTCCTTGAGGTTTTTTGGGCGCAACCGGCGCTATGTATTCCGTGGTTTGCGTGGTAATGGTGTGATCGTCGTCTACTCCGGGTACGTCGTTTGGATCGGGGAGCTTGTATTCATCGGTAGTGTCGCTGTATGTTTTGTCTGTGATACTGAGATTGTCGGCCTGGCTTGTCTTTTTTGTTTGGGCTATAGAAGTATATGCCGCAAGCAGCAGGAGTATGATAACGCAGGTGTGTTTATATCTGAACCCTGATTTTCCTGATAGGAGGATCGGCATGACTGTGTCTTAAAGTATTACTGTACCATTAATTTTGTGTTGGACACGCCTGAGCCATCAATTAGCTCAACGGTATATGCGCCTGGCTTTACCTCTGTTAGCTGCAGGGAGAAGGTGTTCTTTCCGTATACTTCGCTACGGATCTCCTGTTTCACTACCTGGCCATAAACGTCTATTAGCCTGATAGTGCATTTGCCAATGGCTTTAGCAGTGTATTCTACCACCACCTGCCGGCTTGCCGGATTAGGGTAAACACTGAGTGCACTTTTTGCGCCAGTTACGTTACTGACCTGAGAAACAAGAGCAGCACCGCATGGATTGAAGGAAACAGAATCGGAAGGGTTGCCGTTGGCCACCACTTTAAGCGCATAGTTAAGATCGGCCATGCCTGCTGGCAGTACAAACACTGTAGTATCGGGCTTATTACCGCGCATCACGACGGTGCTGGTCCAGTTGTAGGTGGGTGCATAATATACTGCATCGTTTAGCGAAAGCCTTACCAATGGATAGTTGGTAGACATCTGCCAGTCGTCGCCATAAGCAGCGCCTTCGGTAATACCGTTGAAACCTTTGCCTATAGCCAGGAATGAATCGCAGGTACCGCCTATACGGATAATACTGTCAATTTTGGGCTTGCCGGCGGCGAGTGGTGCGCCCTCGGGCTGGTAAACGTAATACTTATCGCTGCCTAAAGAGCCATAAAGAACGGAACCATCGGGCAGGCAAAGCATATTAGAGTTGTAAGACGGCGCATGAATGGTGTCCATACCGTTAGGTGCAGGTATGCGTGTAAAGGAATCTAAGCCGTAGTTAAAATCGTAGAACGACATAGGATCCTGGAACACGGTGCTATCGCTGGTGGGAGTATGCGCGAAAGCGCAAAGGATATGGCCGTTGACCATCATGGCGGCGGCGGCATCGGGCGCGCCCAGTGAATCTGGTATATGCGGCCCTATGGCCCATGTGCCGTGTGCTGAGGAACCTGAAGGTGTGTAATAGGCGGTGTTATTTACAGAGCCTATAAAAAAGCCTCTGCCATCGGGTAGCATAAATGCTGCGCCGGTCTCGAAACCATAAGGGTCGTAGAGCGATATGGGTACGTTTGCATCGCTCACCCAGGTGTGGGTGGCAGGGATGTAGCGTTCAGCTGTGCTTGCGTAGATATCCATGAATAGGATACTGTTGTCGGGGAGCTTTAGCCATGCCGATTCATTGTCGGAGCCTAATGTAGGCGGCCCGGCGGTATAAGAAGTGGTAGCCGGGTCGTAGATATAAGTGTGGTGCGACAGATCGCTTCCGGCAATTACTGTGGCCTGCAGCACCCGGCCATCGTCAAGTATCTCAGAGTTAGCATCAGAGATGGTGTCTGTGGCTACAGGTAATGCTATTTCTTCCCATGCATCGTATTGAGGATAGTATCTTTCGCCCCTGGTGCGGCCTGTGCCATATTCGCCACCGGCTATGTATACTGAGCCATCTTTTAATACCTGGGAGGAGAAATACAGGCGCGAGTCGGTCATCTTTGCTATGGTGCTCCAGGTGCCATGTATATAGCTGCCGTAAGCATCTGGTGTCAGCTTGTCCCAGGCGCGGCCATACACATCTGAGCTTCCCGATGAGTTTTTTACCAGCACGGTGCCATCTGTCATTAATAGCATAACGCCATTGTTATAATGCGGGGCGCTGTCGGCTATGGGGTGCCAGACGCCTTGTGCATGGCTCTGTGATGAGCAAAGAATGATGGCAGTAACGATAGATAGAAAAGCGCTGCGCAACTTGCAGGTGGAGAAATACGCAAACTTCCTGCTACCTGGCAGACCTGGTATAGATTGACTGTTCATTTTAAGTTATTAGTTGTTGTCTCGCGGCAGGTGGAGGAAGTAAGGTAATTACGCCCCGTATGCAACCGTGCGGACTGGTTGCATACCCGGCCATTAATTTTATAGCCGTAACTGCATAAAGGTAGGAAAATGTAATTAGTTTTATAGGTTTTGTTTATAATTACAAACTGGTTAACAACATGAGCAAAATAATAGCTACTTTAGCAGATAAAGTTTTATGTTATGAGGTTATGTACCCTGCTGCTATTGGTGTTTCTATGTGCTTTCACCCCGGTGAAGAAAGATGTGCCTGCGAGCATATACGACATAAAGGTGGCAGCCTATAATGGTGGCACTATTAACCTTGCAGACTACAAGGGCAAGAAGATACTGATAGTGAATGCCCCGGCAGATAACGACAACGACCAGCAGTATACCCAGCTGAACGACCTGTATAAAAAGTATAAGGACAACCTGGTGATCATCGCCTTTTTGGCGGATGACTTTGCGGTGGCGCCGGGCTCAAAGCCGGGCCGCTCAACGGCAGGCAAAGATTATAAGGTAGCATTTCCCGTGGCGGCTAAGGTGCTGATACGTGGCGATGAAATGGCGCCCATATACCACTGGCTTACAGAAAAGGCTTATAACAACTACAGCACTACCGAGATAAAGTGGAACTTCCAGAAATACCTGATCAATGAGCAGGGCGCGCTGGTAGCGGTGTTCGACCCGAAGATAAAGGCGAATGACGCTAAGGTGATTGCTGCGGTAGAGCAGTAGGCCTGGGCTATGTATTGAACTAGTAAACTAAATACACCGATCTATTTGACGAACTATTTTTTTGCAATTAGTAAATATGAAAATCTTATTCCTATTACTTCTTATCCCTTTTGTGGCTCCCGCTCAGTATAAAGAGAAAGACTTTTTGCCATTAAAAGATTACATTACGTTCAATACGAGCCATGATGGCGCGTACAGTATGTACCTGCTTACCTACCGGAAAAATGAACAAATAGAACAGGCAGAGGACGACTCTTTGTTTCATAAATTTGTTGACGCTACAAAAAGCCTGAAAGATATACAGGCCGGCTCAGCTGCGCTATTTAAGTATAGGGACAGTCTATCTAAAAATAGAAAAAAGCCAAAGAATGGATATGCCCCCGCTTCCTCAAAAACAACGGCTGATGCTATTATGCGATATATAGACACTTTGGCAATGGTAAAGGATCCTATTGAAAGAGAAGCTATTATTAAGAAGAACGGTAAAGTACTCAAAGAATATTTTAGCTGGTGGGATCATATGCCCGTCTCTTTTTATTTTGACAAAGATAATCCAATTGGCTTTTGCGTTGTCAATGAAAAATCATTAGCATTAGTACTACCAGATGTTTGCGGTGACGCGATCTATGACAATGTAAAACTCGATCAAAAACAGAGAGCCGCTAAGGCTGTAATGGACCTTATATTACCTGTACTAAGTAACTGTGATAAATTGCCGCCTAATCTTATAAATAGCCTTATTATTACCTGCACCTATTGCAGCGGTGACCTAAGTGAAGATTATTTGTTGCATAACAAAATAGAGTCGGCTGCTTTTATTTTTCCGTTAGCTCTCGCTCAGAAGTTTGTTGCGGGTAGCATAACACAGGAAGATTTATTGAAAAAGTCAGATGCTCTTATATCAGACGAGAATTTTGGTTTTAAAAAAGTAGAATTATCAGTAAGTAAGTATTAATGACTTGCAAATATGTGCCTTATTCGACCCGAAGATAAGGCAAATGATGCGGGGTAGAGGCTGCTGTGGAGCAATAGTAAAGACGGACTGCATAATACCCTATTAATTACAAATGCGTTTCGACAGTATGAAAAACGTAGCGCAGATGTTCATAAGGTACGGCTGTAAACATGGCTTTCTAATAAGGTACCTATAACTTATAAACATCGTGACATGAAAAATGTACTTCTTTTTATCGCTTTGAGTTGTGGACTGCTACTGGCGCATTGCGCTACCGGGCAGAGCTGGGTAACTGTAGGAACTTCCGGATTTTCGCCGGGCATTGTACAGAACACGGGCATTGTATGTAATGCTTCGGGGGTGCCTTATGTTGTTTATAAAGACGTAGCCAACTACAGCAAAGCGACTGTGATGAAGTATAACGGAAGCATTTGGACGCCGATCGGTTATGCTGCATTTTCTGCCGGGGCTGTAGACTATCCATCTTTGACCATGGATAAAAAAGGTGCTCCCTACGTGGTTTATAAAGACCTGGACAGTAGCGGCAAAGCTACTGTAATGAAATATAACGACACAAGCTGGGTAGTGGTGGGCAACAGGGGATTTTCCGGCCCGAATGTGAACTTCACAAAGATAGCGATGGATACGGCCGGCTTGCCTTACGTTGTTTTCCAGGATTCCACCGATACTTTTAAGGCCTACTGTATGAGGTATGACGGCAGTAGCTGGACCATAGTGGGCAACGCTGCGGTATCAATAGGGAAAGCAGAGAATACAGGCATAGCAATAGACATGAACAATATGCCTTATGTAGTGTATACCGACTCTGCCGACACCGCAAGGGCAACAGTAATGAGCTACAATGGCAGCAACTGGGTGACGGTGGGCATACAAGGATTTTCGGGAGGGCCGGCTTTTCAGCCATCATTAGCGCTTGGCACCGATGGGTTGCCTTATGTGGTATACGAGGACGGAGCACACGGAGATAAGGCCAGTGTGATGAAGTACAATGGCACAGTGTGGGGATACATTGGTTATCCTGCATTTACCCCGGGAATAACGTTTCTCAACAGTATTGCCTTAGATGCTTACAATATGCCGTATGTAATTTATACGGACAACGAAGCAGGTAACAAGGCCACCGTGATGCACTACAACGGCACCACCTGGGACACTGTAGGCAATATAGGATTCTCCACAGGGCTTGCTGTGTGGCCATCTATAACACTGGATAAAAATGGCACGGTGTATGCGGCATACCAGGATGGCGCGGACTTCAGCAAGGCCACCGTTAAGCGCTTTGGCCCGCCTGCCTATACGCTGGTAAATAATATTAATACGCCGGCATATATTTCCGTTTTCCCAAACCCGGCACAAAAAGAGCTGACCGTTGCCTCTGCTGCCCCGGTAACAAGCCTGGTGATCACCAATGCTATGGGGCAGGCACTATATACATTTAATGGCAGCAGCCAGGAGATACGGATAGATGTATCGGCGCTGCCGACGGGAGTCTACTTGTTGAGGGCCAATGGTGCGCAGGTGAGTAAGTTTGTGAAGGAGTGACCTTTCCCCGGGCCTCCCCCCTTCGGCGAAGCTCAGGGCAGGCTGGGAGAGGGAGGTGTTGCGTGGCACTGTGGTTTCGTATGATGTCTGAATCACGGATTTTTAGAGGATTAAAGGATGACACGGATTTACTCGTAAAAATGAAAGTGATGCCTGGCTTGTGTTTTAGGTCGATTTTGGGGGAGTGGGTGGGGTGTTTTTCTTGTGTGGTGAAGGCCTCTCCCCTTCGGCGAAGCTCAGGGCAGTCTGGGAGAGGGAGATGTTGCGTAGCGCTGTGGGTTCGTATGATGTCTGAATCACGGATTTTTTGAGGATTAAAGGATGACACGGATTTGCTCGTAAAAATGAAAGTGATGCCTGGCTTGTGTTTTAGGTCGATTTTGGGGGAGCGGATGATGTGTTTTCTTGTGCATAGAATCTACCTTAGGTCTATTTCTTTATTTTAATTAGCCGAAGTTGAAGCATGGTTTTTATTGAAAACTTTTACAATCGTGTAATTTTTTTTAAAATCAGTATAGGTTAAGGTGTCATCGTTGTTGCGGCCCCTGTAAGTAATAGGTGGTTCCCCAAACCTATCTTCATGCCTGCCATATACATTGTCGTTTTTGACGGCGATGAATATCGTTTTCTTTAAAAAAGAATCTGCCATTTCATGGGCACAATTGAATCCTATTGTTTTAGTATGCGCAAAGTCGTTGCCATAATCAGCATAATTGCCTAAAAAATCGCCATAGCTTTCCCACTTTACAAATGAATAGCTGAGATCCCCCAGTACCGAAAGCTTATTATTGTCTAAACAAATTACTGATATTGGCGGCAACTGTGGATCTTTTGAATCGGCACTGATAGCAACCCTTGCTATCATATATATACTTCCCCGCTCTGCATCATTATAGAGGTATGAATCCCCATAATTATCATGTACCCATTTTTTGCCGGGAGCAATTGATGAAAATTTTAAAGTTACATCGTTGACCTTAACGGGGTTTTTCTCTTTTGTTGACAACAGGTCGGCAATATCTTTCTCATCAATGATTTTTGGATCAGCTAAGAGGTTAGCCTTGTTTTCGTTAGCTGGTGTAACCGTTGTATCAACGCTATTAACTTTTGGGAATTGATTTTGTGCCGGGGTGGTATTTTCAGCGTCGCAACCCAAAAGCATACCTGAAAAAATAAAAAGCGCCAAGGCTATTCTTATTGTGATCTGCTTCTGCATACCTCTAAAATTTTATTCGAATTATTCTGTTTCGTCATATAATAATATAGTTGTTTCCGAGTGAGTGTGAAATGAAAATCTTGCCTGCAGTAAAGGATGACACGGATTTGCTCGTAAAAATGAAAGTGTTGCCTGGCTTGGGTTTTAGGGTGATTTTGGGGGAGCGGGTGGGGTGTTTTTCTTGTGTGGTGGATGCTACGGATAATGGGAGAGGTATGAGATATGTACAAAAGATTTTTGATGTATGACCGGCCATTTGTAAGGGAAAGTTACGGGGATTGAATGTGAGGGGGAAAGGAACCTCTTCGATTAAGCTGTAGCAAGCCAATACTGCTTGCAAAATGACTTTCATTAATGGCGCGGAATGATCTGCATATATATTAATACCTCTTCGTCTTAGTCCCACAAAGGACGCTTCTATTCCCTGATCTCGCCGGTTTGGTTCCCAATTAATGAAACGCTGTTACTGCGGCCGCTTACTGCAGGGCACTGACTACAGGCGGCTATACCGACTGGTACCTGCCTAGCAGCGGGGAGTGTGATGCTATATCGCCAGTTGCCTACTACATTTTTTCTGCTCTTGAATTTTGGTCGTCGAGCGAGATCGACATACATGATAGCCGTTTTACTGAATTTTCAGGTAATTCTACTGTTCCCTGGTCAAAAAATGGCTCTTTTTCTCCAGGCGTAGCGGCCATCCGGTCGTTCTGGTCAATAAATTATTTCTAAAAATAAAGCTGAAAGATATGTTCATAGGGTGCTTTTTTAAAGTGTAAATGAACAGACAAACCACTCTAATGATCAAACATTGCCTGATGGGGCCGGGGCTACAGCGATGCAGGCGAGCAATATGCCCGGGACAGTTGCGTAAATGTTATCATATAGCTAACGTTGCCGGTTTATGCCTTTTTTGAAGCCGGTTGCAGTTATTTTGTTGTACACCGATACACAAATCGAATTAAACACACTTAACATGATCAGGAAATACCTGCTTGGCGTGGCTATTACGGCTTTGCTGGCGCTATGTACGCAAACTGCAAAAGGACAGGGACTATCTGTAAACACCACTGGCGACGCTGCAGATACATCGGCAATGCTCGACGTTAGTTCGTCGTCAAAGGGATTGCTCATGCCACGTATGACGAGTGCACAGCGCGACGCCATACACCTGCCGGCCAGCGGCCTTATGGTATATGTAACCGATGGCACTCCGGGGTTATACCTTAATAATGGCACACCTGCAGCGCCGGCATGGACGCCTATAGCTACTGACAACCCGGGGTCGATAGTTCCTTTTTCGGCAACGCTGAACTCAGTGCCCACTGGTACCGATTATTATATTGAACTTTTTGGCCTTTCAGGCCCCGCTTTTACTCAAGGGCCTATTCCTGGTGGCGTTATAAATCCCCTCCTTTCGGCAGGTGATATCCCAGGTATATTCACCGTGCCAAAAAACGGCACCATTACCTCGGTGTCGGCATCTTTTGTCAACGGGCCTGGCTTATCAATACCTACTACAATTACCCCTATTATTTACGTGGCGGCGCCCAACTCAACGTTTTATCAACAGTTACCGCTGGCAATGCTCACTCCAATAACTTTCGCACCGGGGGCATATCGTATAAACACCAGCGTCACTCCAACAAATATCGCGGTGGCTGCGGGGTCTACAATACTGGTGGGCTTCTACATACCTCCGGCAATAATCGGGACTGCAACTAACGGGCAAGCAAATATTTCTCTTTTTATTAAATAATGTAACCGGGTAAGATACGCTATAACCAGCTTTTAAAAATTGCCGATAAATATAGAAACCAGGAAAAACCATTTATATGATCAGAAACTACCTGCTAGCCTTTATTGCCACAATAACGCTGACACTGCACATGCAAACGGCTATGGGCCAGGGGCTATCTGTAAACACCACGGGCGCTGCAGCCGATACCTCGGCAATGCTGGATGTTAGTTCGTCGTCTAAGGGATTACTCATGCCCCGTATGACCGGCGCCCAGCGCGATGCCATACACCTGCCTGCCAACGGCCTGGAGGTATACATAACTGATGCCGCCCAGCCAGGGCTATACATTAATAATGGCACACCTGCTGCGCCACTGTGGTCGCCTGTAGGTAGCAGCATGCCCGCAGGCAGCACTGCAGGTGATATGCTGTACTGGAACGGCAGCGCATGGGTGGTATTGCCCGCAGGCATAACCGGCCAGGTGCTGGTGTTTGATGGCCACGCTCCCGTATGGGCGGGAGTGCCTAGCCTGCCCACAGTAACTGTAGTTACGTCTCTTACAGTAACGCTATCAGGTTTTCCCGTTAGCGAAACAGCTGCTGTTCACGGTGAAATAACAAATCCCCTCGGAATCCCTGTCCTGATCACCGGCAAAGGCATATGCTGGGGCACCCATTCAAACCCCACCATAGCAACAGATTCTTTCACTACCGATGGTGCGGGTTTAAGTTCTTTCACCGAAACATTCAGCGGAACACCGCTAGTTACCTACTATGCGCGCGCATACGTCTCTAATAGCGTGGGCACAGTTTATGGAAATGAGGTAACGTTTAGTGTAGCCGGTATTGGCTCCCCTTATCTGGGCGGGATATTGGGTTATGTGCTGCAGCCCAGCGACTTCGGGTACAGCGGAACGACACCGCATGGGCTGATCATGTACCCTAAAGACTCGGGCATTGTAAGTCGTCCATGGGGCTGTTTCAATACACTTAGTTTTTCAACGGGAACTGGATTTGGGGATGGCCCAAGCAATACATCCACTATAGTGTTCAACTGCGGCACAAACACTGCGGCCGGTTATTGCCGGTCGCTTACTACAGGCGGCTATACCGACTGGTACTTGCCCAGCGTGGAAGAAGCTTTGGCCCTATCGCCAATTGCAGGCAACATTTATTTTCCTATTCCAAGCGGTGGCTTTTGGACGTCATCA
>Ga0206843_10315_pt1 | contig 11164 bp, 10 predicted proteins | sample Alteio_BWOrgCont_21_FD_152869 | JGI IMG/M metagenome (GOLD analysis project Ga0206843, IMG submission 152869) | Enriched cells from forest soil in Barre Woods Harvard Forest LTER site, Petersham, Massachusetts, United States -... | ecosystem: Environmental > Terrestrial > Soil > Temperate forest >...
GCCCACTCACAGGTTTGCCCCGGCGGAGCTTCCGCGAATTCTGGAACAGGAAAAACACCCCATTCAGGATTGCTGCCTTGACGGAGATGACTGTAAGCTATAAAACCTTTATCAAGAAAACACACCAGGTAAGGAAGCTTTTTTACTTCTGCTTTGTAAAGGGATTTCAAATCATCAAAATCAAAATCTCCCGCATCAAGAAAAAACATGAATGAAAAAAGAGGATTTTGGTAACTCCGAATGTTTGACGGAGCCGACTTAGCGGGTTCCATGGTCAAACCAGTACCTAAGTGCCAACCAGCCCCAACGGCTGGTCCCATATAACCTATGGGAGTCTTTTGTCGTGATAATCGCGTGTCTATATCAGCAAGAGTTTGTATAAACTTTTCAATCGGTTTCTTATGTTTGTAGTAAGTAGTTTTTACCTCACCTATAGCGTAAACGGATTCATAGGTAATGTACTCAGCTCCAGACTTTGTCTTAAATAATGCTGGTGCACCTAACTTATTACAGATAATGACGTCTAGCTGTGGACTGCAATTCCACGACTCATCAACTATATGCCCATGACTCACAGCATAACCGTCTGCCAATCGGTCTCGTAAAAGGTTGCGCACTGCTATTTCTGCTTCATCACCGGAAGCATCAATATCGGTTGTATCATGAATAGTTTTTACGTCTCGACCAACCATCTGTAAGTCTGCAGCGTCTCTTTTCAAAATTTCGATTAACCCTAGCTTTATATCTTTCATTTGTTTACGGTTCCTTTTTTAATAAAATCTTTGTTCGGACATTACATTTGTGGCAAAAATATTAGTCTTTCGAAAGCTAGCCTGTGATTTCCAACAAACCACTTTTTATTTTCATTTGCTTCTTCAAATAATCAGCAATTTCTTGAGCAGCTTCCCGAACATCATCAACCGTCACCTGAGCATAATGCTTGCCGGTTACATCGCCACCAACCGAATGACCAAGTAAATACTTTAGTTTGTAGTAGCTAATATCTAATTTGCTGGCAACAGTCGCGTATGTCCTGCGCAAATCATGACTAGACCATTCTATAGTGCTTTCATCTTTTGGGTTGGCTTCCTGGCGCAACTTAGTCACAGCTTCTTTAACTTTACCTACACCGCGCTTAGGTTCCGTTAAATGACTTCTTCCGTGCATACCGGTGAAGACATAGGGATTAGTTGACACAATTTTGGCTTTGGCAGTTTCTGCTTTACGTCTTCTATATATAGTTAGTAAAACATCGGTCAATGGTAGCTGTCGTTTTTTCTTGGTTTTACTTAGCTCTTTAGGGATGGTCAGAACTTTAGCCTTAGTGTCAAAGTGAGACCATTGTAGGCGCATAGCTTCGTTTCTTCTCAACCCACTAAAAATCAGAAACAGAAAGAAATCTTGCAGTTTTTCGCTTTCTAAAGTCATAACAGCGTCATACCAGTCTTTCAATTCATCTACCTGTACGACGGTGTCTCTTGGCTCTAATGTGTTCCAACTTTTTAACTGACTCAATATCTTCACAGGATTTTCAGTTACCAGCGGTTTGCCTTTACCATTGCTTTTAGTTGCCATGACATAGTTGAATATAACCCTTAGTAAGCGCATTGCTTGATTAGCTGAACCAACACCTCTGCCGTTTCTTCCCGCAGTACTAATCTGTTTGTGCTTTTTTAATATCATTTCGGGAGTAATAGTAGTTAATGGTAAATCAAGCCAATCCTTTAAGGTGCGGTTTATATTTTCGTCGTATGTTTCAGTAGTGCGGGGTCTTAATTCTTTTGAGGCTTTGAAGTCATCATATGCGTGGGCTAATGTTAGACCTTTTACTTCTCGTTCTTTTAGTTCTTGCTGCTTGGTTAGATTCAAATCAATACCTTTACGCAGATTAGATAATGCCTCTGCTGCTAAGTCTCTTGCGTCTTTTGCAGACAGTTCATTAGTCTTGCCGATTACGTGCCTAACTAATTTGCTATCTCTACCACTACCAGCCCGCTTCTGCACAATATAAGTCAGCCCTGTATTCAAGGCTTTAATACCAAAACCTTTTAAGTCTTCATCCCAATAAAATTCACGTTCACCGGCCTTGGGCAACTTTAACTGAATTTTGCTAATGCTAGTGGCACTTATTTTTATTTCCGGCATATTGACTACCTTTTCCTTGTTTTGCTGGCAATCACCTGGCAATCACATTTATAAAAATGAATGATAACGAATGAAACTGTAAAACGTGTCAAATTACCACCAGTTAAGGATTGGCTGCAATATTTGATAATAAATGATTGTATCTGAAAAAGCTGAATTTATGGTAGGCTTACAGATTCGTAAACCGTAGGTCGCGGGTTCAAATCCCGCTGTCGGCTAGGTTTTTCAGATTTCCACAAAATCGATGTAAGGCATTTGTAAGGTTTTTGAATTTAGTGGGCAGTCACAAAATATTCTCACCAGTGGGAAGCAAATAAGTTGAGTCGTCATTTTTGCCCAGCTAATTAACAAATTGACGACAGTTTAATGGACAAGTTAGCTGCCGAGCCATTAACTCAATAAACGCAAGCAATCCTTAGTACATCGGCATATTACCGAATGGTACTGCTAGGCAGATTTGTGTTTGTTTAAATTCCTTACAATACTGGTTTAAAGATCATGCAAAAAGGGATCATATCAAGCAGCGTTAAACTGTTGCTTATGACTCACGATAGTAACCATGCCGCAAGAAGATAATAGCCGACAACAAGAAAGGAAACGATTCTTAGATAGGCTTAGGGAACAATGTTTAGATCGGCTTAGCAAGGTATCTTCAGATAAACTTTGTGATTTAGATACGCTTTCCACTGCGCCAGCCAGCACAATCAGTCTACTTGCACTTTTATATACGACTGCTGTAAACCGCGGGTCTGCAAATCTAAAAGAACAAGGTCTTGCTGATCAATTTAAAGTCAATGGTAGGTGTGACCTATCGAAGTACGAGGCGAACAAAAATTATTCGCCTATCAAAGTTGCGACAACCACTATGGATTGGTATGGTGATGGAACAATGGCAGTCACCACATCAAATCTTGGTTTGCATTTGGACTTAAATACCATCGAAGGATTATATTGTTATGTCTGGGCAGCCTGTATTGAAGACGCACGCAATTCCACTGTAAAAAATAGATTGGAACGGAACATAATAATGGGTACAGCCACATACTCAGATAATAAGGTTAGGAAAATATTTGAGAAATTGTGTCTGAACTGTGCTAAGAAAAAGGATGAAGATACTGATTCTGATTATTGCATCGACAGATGCCGTACTAACTTTTGGAAATGGTGCAAGAAACAATCATGCAGTGGAGGCAGGGCAAGAACAAGTGCTTGCCAAAAAAAACTAAATAAAAATCGCGACAATATACTTAAGTACAGCCGATAGCCGTTGCCTTTTTTCTTTATTTAGGCAATGGCTCATTTTCTTGCAAAATGCAATCATCTTTTGTTAGAGGTGATTGAATATGGTACTGCGAGAAATAACAATTGAAAATCTTCGATCCGGATCGATACCGCACATATGTGGCAAGGAATTAGCAAAGCTTAGGGGTCGGTCATTATCAACAATCGAAAAGGAGCGCACCACAGGCGCTGGCGTTCCTTATATTAAAGATCCTGTCACCGGTCGTATAGCCTACTGTGCCGATGATGTTCTAAAATTTTTTGAGCGGGGAAAGCCGTGCTCATCTACTGCCCAATATGACACAAGCAGGCATTCTGAACGGCTTGAAAAAGCGCGCGCTGTTCTAGCTAATAGAAGACGTGGTACCAAGTAACTTACGCATAGAAAACATAACAAGATTGAGGTGCAACACACTTATGAATGAAGTTCGGCATGAAACAAACGTTCGCAATAAGACAGTACAGAAAAGCATTTGGAATGGCGCATTTGTTATAGAAATAGCTGATCCTTTGCCTGGCGATAACACCAGTCCAGAATTCTGTGATCAAACCGTTCTTGTTCTAGCAGGATCTATACGTCTTGCGATGTTAGCATCCATGGCGCTCCTAAATTCAGAAAGTATAAAATCAGATCCCGCGATTTCAAAATTGTTTACATCACAACAGCGGCATGTACATGAACTTGCAGAAAAGGCGCATAATCATTTACCCGATGAGGCCTGGCAAAGCAGCATCCAATTTCTTGAACTATTACATGATGATGAACGCTGGTGGACTGATCTCATTTTCCGACCTAATATTTATCTAGATATTCAAGATTTATCCCAAAAAATCTTGGCTTGCAAATACATATTTCTTGGCTCCCCGGTGAATATAAAATGATTCAGCAGACAGATTTTAGTTCGCCAGACTTTATTGATAGAAGCGAAAAATTCCATCCAATAGCTTCTGTCTTCCCTCCCATGTCCGAGGGAGAATTCCAAGCGCATAAAGAAGACATCAAACTTCACGGACAAATTGAACCTATTTGGCTTTACCAAAATAGGATCATTGATGGACGACACAGGTATCGTGCATGTGTTGAATTAAATATTGAACCGAAATTTAGTGAATACAAAGGTAGTTCACCCATTTCGTTTGTTGTTAGCTTAAATCTGAAACGGCGACACCTAGATGCAAGCCAGCAAGCGGTCATAGTCTTAAAAACGTTACCGGAGATTGAAAGAGAAGCCAAAGAAAGACAACGCGCTGGCGGTGGGAATAAGAAAAACGCGACAGTTAAGGCAAAATCGGTTATCCCAATGTTGGGACAAGCGATCGATAAGGGTGCGGCAGTAAAGCTAGCTGCTAAGCGCCATCACATTAGTCATGGATATCTTAGTTATGCCAAAGAAATTCAAGAAAAAGCACCAGAATTATTAGAACAAATAGAAGCAGGCACAATCAGCATCCCGAAGGCGGTGCAGGAGATAAGGCGTAAGGAAAGAATAGCTGATTTGGAATCAATAGATACGCAAACAACCAAAGCTATTTCTGGCGTCTATGATGTGATTGTGGTCGACCCACCTTGGCCTATGCAAAAGATTGAACGTGATGCAGCCCCCAATCAAGTATTATTCGACTATCCGGTTATGTCACTGGAACAGATAAAAGACTTAAAAATTCCTGCGACCGATGACTGCCATGTATTCTTGTGGACAACACAGAAATTTTTATCTGATGCCTTCGATGTTTTAAAGGCTTGGGGACTGAAATATATCTGTGTCTTTGTTTGGCATAAATCGGGTGGTTTTCAGCCTTTTGGTCTGCCGCAATATAATTGTGAATTTGTTTTGTATGCCCGCAAAGGAACACCGGAATTTATAAATGCTAAGGATTTTAAAACTTGTTTCGAAGCAGCCAGAACAGGTCATAGTAAAAAGCCTGACGAATTTTATAGCTTGGTGCGACGAGTTACAGCCGGACGACGGCTAGATATGTTCAATCGACGTGCTATTGAAGGTTTTGATGGTTGGGGACTAGAAGCGTTTGATTCAAATAAGGACGCTACAGCGACAGCAAATAATAAGGAGGCAGCATAATGGATGATCATATGGTTGATTCAGCTTTCGGGACTAATGTGCCTGCTGACGATACATCATTAATCTACAATGCAACCGAACAGAATGAATTTACTGGTCATGATTTAAAAGATCAGCCAATAGATATAACGCCGCCACATAGTCCCCAATATTCTGTCCCGCGCTGCGCTACCAAAACAGAATTGGAAGCAGAATTTAAAAGGGCGCAGAACCAACACCGGAAAACATTAAAGGCAGAACAAGAAAAGCAAGACGGAACCGAAGAACGGCAGGAACAAGAAGCCTTCGAACACGCTAACGCTGATATTGTCAGGAAAGTAGCGGATTCATCTTATGTCGATGAAGTAAGTGAAATCTTGCAAGCAAGTGCACCTTATGATTCTATGTGGATGGCTGTACGATTTTGGGTCGACTATGCAGATTCTTATATATTATTGATGGAAAACGGCGAAGGGAAATGGTATGTAAAATGCGATGGTTGCTGGAAGCCCGATAATTTGGATACCTTTAAAAACCGCTGTCGCGATATAGGTACTAAGGTGATACAAGAAGGTGGACCTTCACTTAGGAAACCAACGATTAAGCGTTTGAATGAGCCATCCACTTGGTCTACTATGCGATCAGCAGTTGAAACATTACCTAGCGTGAAACATGATAACAATAAAGCTGATAGTCAACCAGATTGCTTTGGTGTTCCAGGTGGCGTTTACGATATGCGGACGGGAAAAACACATCCTGCTGATAAGAATAAATACTTAGTAACTATGTCAGTATTGGCGGCACCCAAAGACCCAAATGAATCTACCCCAGAAGAACAAGCCATTTTTGAAGAATACATGACTTTTATAAATCGTATTTGCTGCAACGATTCTGCCATGGTCAAAGCGTTACGCTGGCATATGTGCTACAGCCTGACTGGCTATACTTTATTCCATAAGTTCTTTTACCTACAGGGTTTGGCTGGAACCGGCAAAAGCGCCGCTGTAAAAACCTTGTGCATGGTTGCTGGCGACTACGGCGTAACGGTATCTGCTTCACAATTTTTAGAAGGCAATAACCAACACGCAACATATGATCATCGCTTAAAAAAACGACGGGTTTGGATTCTTGACGAATTTAAAATACGAAATAGCCATCATCCTGTAGATACACAGAAGATTTTCGATCTGTGTAGCGGCGGCAAGATAGTGGCTGGTGCAATGCGACAAGATCCTACTGAGACCGAAGCAGTTGGCCATTTATGGATTACCTCAAATGATCGACCCGATTTCGCCAATGAAGGGAATCAATTAAGAAGACGTCTAGTCTGCTACCCGTTCCATAAAGTAAAACCAGCGGCGGTGCCGTTAGATAAATTCAAAAAGATCCCTGGGCTAATATTACATTGGATTTTAGGTGCAGCGGAAGATGTATTTAAAGCGATAGATAATGGCGATATAAACGCATTTCCGATGCCAGAAGCAATTAAAGACGCAAGTGAAAGCTGGGCTGATAGCCAGGATGAATTTCAGGATTTTTTAAAGTGTAATTTCAGTGAAAGTTCAACAGCAACAGACGAATTAGGTATACAACCAATTTCCGATATAAAAACGCTGTACGAAGCATGGATTATAGATAACGAAGCACCACCCATGGGCGCAAATGCAATTGGTAATAAACTTCAAAGCAAAGGATATAAGAAACAAAGCATTTGGATACACGGGTCCAGCTGCAAAAAGGATTTTAAATGTCAACGTTTAAATATATGCAAGCAAAAAGTAGTTTATTTGGGACTATACCTAACTGAAAAATCGCTAGGCTATGAAGCCGATAAAGATAAAAAAGCATTGTGGGTCAAACCATGAACATAGCCCGCGATGAACGGTTACGAAAATTTGCCAGCCTGTTTTTTAACCGAACTGATTGCTTTTATCAACAGCAGGACGATGGGACCTGGCGATTCAAACAAGAAAATCTTACTTTGAATCATATCCGACGTCATATAAATGGCGATATTACACTTGGTGCTCCCACCATTAGTCAAGACGACTTTTGTCGCCACGCTGTATGGGATAGCGATTATGATTTTGGCAGTTTGGTTGTTCTGCAAACTTTTTTAAATAAACTTGGTTTTGTCACGTACAGGGAAAGTATTAGTCTAAAACGCAAGCGCGAAGGTCATCTTTGGCTATTCATAAATCCAGCCATCGAATCTGCGGTGGCCCATGAGTTTGTTAAAGCGATGATATTAGCAGCAGGATTACGCTTAGATCAAGGGAGTAAAATTGCCGGAAGCATTGAAGCATTTCCTAAAAGTAGTAACGCCAGCAGCAATATTCGTGTCCCGCTTGGTATTAACAGAAAAAGTGGCGAACGCGGATATTTCGCCCATTTGCCAAAAGATCTAGAACAACAATTATCTTTCGTTCCAGTATTTAATTCCAAAGAAAATATTTATCTTCATACAGAATTGCGCGCAAAACTGCTGGAGGAAACGAAGCCTATGCCAAAAGCCATGCATAAAGGCAATAAGGACATCCTTAGTATTATTCCTGACTGGTGGTTGGCTGATTCATACCATTCCCGGGATAAATTAATTACGCGCTGCCCTAGCTGTCGGCAAAGTTTCCATGATCAAAAGCGGGTGTCGATGCATTTGTGTATCTATGCTGATGGACGTTTTGGCTGCATCAAAGGTTGTTCGGGCCGGAATATTTGGCGGGCATTTAAACAATTGGATGACAAACAAAAAGCTGCATGACGGTTTTTGCAATCACTCATAGCTGTCAAACAAATACTTATTCAAAGTAATTGTCAGCCGAAAATCCTTGCGGATATTGGATTGATCGATTTCCTGGCAATTACTTAATTACTTTCCGCTGACTTAACAATCTGTCTGCATCTAGAAATTACACTATTTATTTAGAAAAGGTTATTTTTGAAGCATCGCTTTATTTTCTGAACAACGGAATCTTAGCGGGAAGTGATAAGTAGTTACTAGAAAATCCGATAATGTAAAGCAGGTAGGTATTTCCCGATAACAATTACTTTTCTAAGTAATTGCAACTGATTGCAGTGATTGCTTCGTTTTTGTCGGCGCCGTCACTTATAAGGGTCATCTTTTTGTTGGGCAATATCCAAGCCCCTTAGACACTTGTGATCACACGCATATCGCTGGATGTGGTGTCCAACTTTAGTGGTTTAAAGACGGCTAAATTCCGCCCAGCAATATTTAGCGGGTTTGGAACCTAATTACGATAGCCTTAATGACTAACCTTATTCTTCAGCCTACATATGCACACATCCGCGCACACGGCACCACAAAACTTTTTGCCACCCCTTATTAGTTGCTTTATTATTTAAGAATAGGTCTATAGGGGCAATTATTTCGTGATTTTCACTCATAAATCGAACGGTTCAGATTATGTCCAAGTTGCCTTCAAATGGCAAGGTGTCAGGCGATTTGTTAGTTTCGGCCATAAGTCTGATATGAATCTAGCCGCAGCCAAAGAATACATGACCAAAATACGACAAACAAGGGCAGAATATGCAGCTGGTGGGAAAATACTCCCGAATAACCCGCCGCCACCCAACAAAATTCCGAAGCTGGGTAAGTTAGCCGCGGCATATAGAAAGGCGACTCAAGATTTAATGCCTTCGGACTTATACATGCAAATAATTGAAAAACATCGTCAAGAAGGGCTAAGCGCGGAGGAACATGTAAGACGATTGAAAAATTGCGAAAAGAATTACGCTAAACTTATGTCTGCACATAGGCAAAAAATAGCAGAAGCTCAAAGAAAAAGACTTGCAACTATTGCTGCTAAAAAGGCCGTCAAATTTGATCATAAAAGTAAGCCGATAAATGCTGGCTAGGTTCAAAACAATTTATCAAACCCAAGAAATCTGTTCGCGGCCAGTTTGGTGTATCGGACCGTATGCTGGATATTAGTGTGACCAAGATAAGCTTGAATCGCCCTAGTATCTTGCCCTGTATTAGCAAGCCTATATCCGCAGCTGTGACGAAGCTGATGAACATGTGCTTTAGGTAAACCAGCGGCTATCCCAGCCCGCTTAATCATTTTGAACACGCCAGATTCTTTCAGCGGTACAAAATGTTTGCCCCGCCGAACGCAAAAGATAAATGCGGTATCTGGGCACTTACGTCTTAAAGCCCGCAAACTTCTTAACTCATCTCCACTAACAGGCTGAACCGATGCTTCGCCATGTTTAGCCCGGTTTACGTGTAATCTGGCTTTATCCCAAATCACTTGTTCCCACTTAAGATCACAGATTTCCTTACAGCGAAGACCGTGGCGATATCCCATCACAATAATTAACTGGTCACGCAACGAATGTCTATTCTTTTTAACAGCAGCAATTAAGTTGTCTATTTCTTTTGGTTCTAAATACTCTCTTGTTCTAGATTCTATATTTGCCCGCCTCACTGGAGGTAAATTATGTGTTTGTCCCAAAAATGATGCGCGGATCACATTACTTTTCATAGCTGAAACCCCCGTTATTTCGTACGACTCCCTCTATATTTGTCCCTATTTCGACCCAAAATAGGACAAATATTTGCTACTCTCAGGTTAGCTCCTAAAACGACATATGAGCATTTTTTGTTAACTGCAATCTTCATAACCTTCATTAACGGTCACGCAAAAAAGACAATATCCTGCCTGGCTGACTGAGGGCATGCATTGACAAACCAAGAATGTGGAGCACCGGGTGTAGTACTATCTCACCATTATGCAACTGGAAACTCATAAATAAAAAAAGGGGGGGTACCTTATTTATATGGCATTTCAAAAACGTTTCGGGGGTCCCATGCAAGGAATTGCTTATTACGGCAACCCCCGGTTGCGCCCTTGGTGCCAAAATGGTCCAAACCAACTGGTCGGGTGCCGCATACAAACACATTCATATACCCCTCCATGTTGCAAAAATCTACAGCGGACCGGACTGTATTGGTTGCCGAAATTTAAATAATGCTGATAAGCAAAATTGGCTGGCATGCCATCTTCCGTTAAGTAAATGTCGCCTTGGAATACACGTGTGTATAAATCACTGTTGCGATCGACATATATAACAACACCAGTATTCCAGTCATACATAAAACCCAAGGCACTGAGACTGTTATGAGCACGACTTTTAAGCCGGTTCTGTTTATCCGGCAAACGGACCATAACTGCCTGTTGCCCTTTACCAGGTGGCTGGCTAAATTGTTCCGCCGCCACATTTGATACCAAACCATAGTTCTCGTTCAGGGCACTGGCCGGTTCATTTAACAGCGACATATAGAAAATTAAAAATAGGAAGATATTGCTTTTCATGCGTAAGACCAAAAATCCTACACTCTAGCTTACCTCCGGCTTGGCCAATAGCTATCCTTCTAGGTGGATAATTAATTGATTACTGAACTATTTTATTGAAACCTTATCGTCCCTTTTTATTATTTTGCCTTGCTTAATGAGCTCATTAAGTGACCTTTCAATATATTCGCGGATATCATTACCGCTGCGTTCAAAACCGAAAAGCTTGGATACTTGAGATACAACTTGATCTATAGGAATACTCAAAGCATCTTGAACAAGCTGAGTAATTGCAAGCCCAATTTCTTCCGGGGGAATGTACTCAATTTTGCGCTCGGTACGATGATCGGATGAATCGCTTCG
>Ga0206843_10316_pt1 | contig 11118 bp, 15 predicted proteins | sample Alteio_BWOrgCont_21_FD_152869 | JGI IMG/M metagenome (GOLD analysis project Ga0206843, IMG submission 152869) | Enriched cells from forest soil in Barre Woods Harvard Forest LTER site, Petersham, Massachusetts, United States -... | ecosystem: Environmental > Terrestrial > Soil > Temperate forest >...
ACAACTGCAGTGGCACCCTAAACCCCAGATAACCAACGCCTTTTCCATCCATACTTCCCTTTTCATGATCTACACGGTTAATAGCGGCATAAATATTTGCCGGCAACAACAGGATAAAGAACCCCATGAGGAAATAGCCTATAAGTACATGATAGTTGCTTACCAGCAACCCAATTGCGGCCGCGATCTCTAAAACACCAGTGAGATATACCATTACTTTTTTATACGGAACAAGTGGCGGCAGCATCATGGCCATCCCATTGGTAAATGCAAAATGCCCCATGGCGGTAAATACCAGCATAGCACTCATAGCTATACGGCCAGCAAAGGCATAGTCATAGCCGCCATAAAATATCTTTAACACAATCAGTGCAACTACGAAAACACCAACAAGTACGATCAAAGGTTTCATCCTCAATTATGTTAATACGAATGTAACTACTCTGATTCTAAAATGATAATTTTACTATGCAATCAAAACGTAAACACTTATAAAAAAAACACATGCGCAATCTTAGTCGCAGATAGCCATCTTCAATACATAAATTTATTAATTTTTATAAGAAGACAGAGCAGTGAAAAACATACCCTCCTCCTCCCCCAAAACAGGTGCCAAATCCGCTACCAGAGCGCACTTCATTATTGCAGTAATTTAATTTAAATATTTAAAATATACACAGATAATGTCAATACAAACGTATAAAATAAAAAAATATGTTCAACCATCACCGATAGTTGAGCACAAGATAAAAAGCCAAATATATGGTTCCCCTTTAGGGGTCAGGGGTTTTACTTCAACGTCTCATCCAGCCACTTAAAAAACTCCCGCTGCCACGCTATGCCATTCTGCGCATGCAGCACCCAGTGGTTCTCGTTGGGCAGGTACAGCAGTTTGGCTTTAATATTATGCATCTTCGCTGCCTGGAAAGCTTCTTGCCCCTGTTCTATCGGCACACGGAAATCCATACCACCCTGTACTATCATTATGGGGGTATTCCATTTATTTACAAAGTTGATAGGGTTGTACTTTTCATAGCTCATAGGTACTGGCTGCTTCCATGGTGCGCCACCTATATCCCAGTTGGCAAACCACAATTCCTCGGTAGTGCCATACCAGCTCTTCAGGTCGAAAAGGCCATCGTGCGCTATAAATGTCTTGAAGCGGTTGTTGTGCATACCTGCCAGCATATACACACTATAGCCACCATAGCTGGCGCCTACGCAGCCCAGGCGGCTCTTGTCCACATAGCTTTCCTTGCTTATATCATCTATGGCAGCCAGGTAGTCCTGCATAGCCAGTCCTCCCCAGTCTTTGCTTATCTCTTCGTTCCACTTCACACCCCAGCCCGGCATACCGCGACGGTTCGGCGCTATAATTATATATCCCTGGGCCGCCATTAGCTGGAAGTTCCACCGCACACTGTAAAATTGCGACAATGCCGACTGCGGCCCACCCTGGCAATATAAAAGCGTCGGGTACTTTTTAGCCGGGTCAAAGTCAGGCGGATAGATAACCCATGCATGTAGCGTAGAGCCATCGAGCGTGGCGATAGACCTTAGCGTCGTCTGGCTCATAGAGATGTTAGCATAGATAGCGTCGTTCTCATGGGTAAGCGGGTGCATGTCGCCATACTTCGGCTTTACCGCAAATAGCTCACTGGCATGGTTCATATCGCACCGCGATACTATGATCTCGTCCCCGGCCTGCCCTATCACCGCGTTTATATCCCATTTCCCCTTGGTCACTACCTCTACCGGCCCGTTACCCATATCAGCTACGTTCACAGAGAATAGCTGCGCAGTACCTTCATACGGCGCATTAAAGTATATCTTGCCATCGGTGTTGCCCCATATAAATCCTTCTACAGTCCCATCCCATTTGGCGGTCAGGTTGGTTTTCTTCTTGGTCTTCACATCCATCATTACTATATCGTTCTTATCGGCTTCGTAGCCGTCACGGCCCATGCTCAGCCAGGCAAGCACATGGCCATCCCTGCTAAATACCGGGTTCACATCGTAGCCCATCATCTTATCGGTCCAGTTCTCAGTTGTGCCGGCAGCTACATCGTAGTAGTAGAGGTCGGTGTTAGTGCTCACCGCGTATTCTTTCCCAAACTTCTTTTTGCATACATATACAAACCCCTTATTATCCGGAGACCATGCCAGGTCTTCCGCCCCGCCAAATGGTTTCTGCGGGCAGTCATGCGGCTCGTCTTCCATTACATCGGTCACTTTACCACTCTTTATATTAGCTATGAAGATGTGGGAGAACTTGCCATCTTCCCAGGTATCCCAGTGGCGGTAGTCGAGGTCAGTGTACACCTTTGCCGTAGTATTTGGCAGATCGCTGTAAATGTCCGTGCCCATCATAGGTTTTACCAGCACATCTTTAGAGTACGCTACATACTCCCCGTTGGGCGATACCCACACATTCTCCGCATCCTGCAGGCCTGTGTATATCTGCTGCCATGTTTCGCCATTGTCTTTGCTTTCATAGAGTATATTCTCATAGTTAGCATACCATGCTTTTTCGTATCGTTGCAGGTTGGTTTTGCCTGCTTCGCTGGTCCATTCTTTCTTCGTACCATCTGTTACGCTAAGCCGGTACTGGTGGGTAACACTTTTCTCCGTTTTCCAGTCTACCACCTTCGATGAGTAATAAACAAACTTGCCATCACGGCTCACTGCATCACCAGATACACGGTGCAGTGTCCAGAGCAGTTCAGGTGTCATGCGCTCCTGCGCTCCTGCCGTAGCAGCTAGCAGAAGAAGTAATGGTAGTAGTGCGTGTTTCATGTTTTGTATGCTAAGTCTTAGTTGTTTATTACTATGTACAATTGAGTAAATGATTCACCGTTATTTGGCGCCGGGTTTATCCGGTTTGCTATCAAATCGTGGTTTTGGTTTTTGTTCAAAATCTATGGTATTATCCCAGCCCATTTTCACGGTCACCGGGTCGGGGCCGGGTATCACCTCCTCTGGTTGCAGCTTTGCAAACAGGTCTCCGCTATCCCATTTCCCATTCCCATTCTTATCAACAATAATACGAAATGTATATTTATCGGGTCTTAGCTTCACCAAATTTATTATGGTGTCCAGCACAGGCTTCTGGTATATGGTGTCTTTATCTGCCGTTACCAGCAGCACATATTTTGGGGCATTGTACTTGCCTGGCAGGTGCACCTTTATTTTGCCATAATCATCATCATTTTTTGTACGGAACACAAAGCGACCCGGCATTACCTCTACACCAGCGGTATCTTTTGCAAACCCTTTATGCAACTTCAGGGTATATACCTGGTCTTCAGACCATCGGCTCTTTATGTGCAGCACAGATGGACGAATGGAATCAAAAGCGATAGAAATATCCGGCGTCACCGTATAGCCCAGGCTATCGTATGATAGCGTGATCTTCTCTTTTAAAAGCACCGGTACATTATTAAATACAATATCCAGCGGCTTTGTAACATCAAAGGTCCTCCGTTCAGAACTTGAAGTATCTACGCCTACAGAATACGAAAGCCCTGCTTGCTGTCTGAAACTGGGTTTTGATCTGCCGGATAACCCTCCAGGGCCCCTTTTATTGTCCGTAGAATCCATCTTTTTCTTAGTAGCAGTATCAGGTACTTCCGCAAAAAGCCGTAGGTTGACGGGAGGAACCGAAGTGTCGCCCGGCAATACGTTATGAGCTGTAAAGGCGATCATTTCACCAGCTTCGGGGCCATCGTAGATAAGGTTGCCATTTGCATCTTTGATCGCATAAATGGTAAAACTGCGCTTTGGCAGCCCTTTAAATGTAAATGCCCCGGAGGCATTGGCATTCGTAATATATTTAGGTTTATGTCTAACTACTGCGCTGTCTTTTTCGGTAGCGCTATATAATACAACCGATATGCCACCAGTATCGGGCAAGCCGGTAGCTGCATTTATTACCGTACCGTGCAGCTCTAAAGAATCAAAATAAGCGCCAGTGGTAAATGTGTATGTGTAATTTTTGAACGCGTTACCCTCATGCAGATCTTTTATAGCGCTGCCAAACGAAATGCGGTAAGTGGTATTATCTTCAAGCAGGGTATCCTTGATCTTTACGATCACATGTTTATTGAGGCCGGTAACAGTGGGCGCAATGGATAAAATGGGCGATATCTGCACCTCCTTTGCTGCATCGCTTACGGTGATATATTCATTAAAGTGCATTTCTATCCTGCTTACCCTCGTATTCAACAAAGAATCAGCCGGATCAATAGAAACGAGTTTAGGCGGTATTTTATCTCTTTTGCCGCCGGTAGGCGTAGTAATATTGGCACAGCCGGCACTTATACAGATAATAGTGAATAATAATAAACGGATTACGCGTGCGCTCATTCAGCCTCAAAAATAAGATGAAATAATTTGAAAAAGCGGGGAATTCAATCCGGCAGAGTGGTTATTCCGTAACTTTAGATAAATATTCTTAAATGTCGCTTTGCGCACTGTTATTGTTCTCCTTCTTTTTTGCCCCAAAGCCGCAGGGCGATGTCCCTAAAAGCATTTATGATTTTAAGGTTGCGGGCCTCGATGGAGGTACGATAGACTTTTCGCAGTTCAAGGGCAAAAAAATACTTATTGTCAACACGGCCTCTAAATGCGGCTTTACGCCCCAATATGAAGCGTTAGAGAAGCTCTACGAAAAATACAAAGGCAAACTGGTAATAGTAGGCTTCCCGGCAAACAACTTCTTTTACCAGGAGCCAGGTTCAAATGAAAAGATCGCTGAGTTTTGCCAGAAGAACTACGGGGTCACTTTCCCCATGGCAGCCAAAATATCTGTAAAAGGCAGCAGTATCGCCCCCATATACCAGTGGCTTACACAGCAAAAGTACAATGCCTTTGAAGACAGCAAGGTAAAATGGAACTTCCAGAAATACCTGGTCAACGAAAAAGGCGAGCTGGTCAATATCTTCTATTCATCAACAACCCCAGACAATCCGGAAGTAATAGCAGCAATTGGGAAATAGCTATTCACCAGATCATTGATTCCCCTGCAAAAAGCTTCTAAACGCTGTCGTCATAGCTGAAATTTTTCTCGAGCTATAATCAAAACAAACCATACCGGTTTTGGCATGTGCTATATCAGCAGGTATTCCCTCCCTGGTTGCGGAGATATGATATAACAGATCGAAAGAATGATCCTTTATTTCTTCCGCATATATTTTCACCTGCAGGGTATCGCCATAAAACGACTCTCCCTTATAGGCTATCATCACATCTGCCATTATCATACTATTCCCTCCGGCATTCATTTCGGTGTAGCCTTTACTGCGCAGCAGCTGCATGCGCGCTTCGTGTATTATTGACAGGATTGCGTCGTTCCCTACATGATTGCCATAATTGACATCGCCTATACGAACAGGGATAGCCACAGTAAATAATGGTTTTTCATCAGGAAATTTTAACTTTACACGAGACATAGGCAAATTTGAGTTGTTAGAAATAAGCCGTTGACAACAGCCTGTATTAACTGTAAATCTAAGAGTTCGTTATGAAAATAATTTGCGTCGGAAGAAATTATGCTGACCATGCCAAAGAATTAAAAAATGAATTACCCACGGAGCCTGTCATTTTCATGAAGCCCAAGGGCGCCATACTGCTGCCGGAAAAGCCGCTGTACTATCCCGAATTTACCGACGACCTGCAATACGAATGCGAGGTGGTCATAAAGATCTGTAAAAACGGCAAGTTCATACAGGAGAAGTTTGCCAATAAATATTATAACGAAGTAACGTTGGGCATAGATTTTACAGCCCGCGACGTGCAGCGCGAACAACAGAAAAAAGGATTGCCCTGGGAGATCGCCAAAGCATTTGATGGCAGCGCCGCAGTAGGCAATTTTGTACCAATAACCGTAGAGACCGACATTCACAACCTCGCCTTTCAGCTAAAGCTGAACGATACAACAGTGCAGGATGGCCATACCCGCAACATGATCTTTACAGTAGATAAGATCATAACCTACGTGTCTAAATACTTCACCATCAATATTGGCGATCTCATATTTACAGGCACACCGGCAGGTGTAGGCCCCGTAACCACCGGCGATAAGCTGGAAGGGTACTTACAAGGCAATAAGGTGCTGGATGTGGATGTGAAGTAATGCCATTCTGATTAATTATTCTTTTAAATTTGCCGCTCCAATGTCTTTGTTATGGATGTACAGATAGAACCTAGCTGGAAAGAAGAATTAAAGAGTGAGTTCAGCAAACCATATTTTACCCAGATAGTACATTTTCTAAAAGAAGAGAAGAAAGCAGGCAAGGTAATTTATCCTCCCGGCAAGCTGATCTTCAATGCTTTTGATTGTACACCGTTCAATAAAGTAAAGGTGGTGATCATAGGGCAAGATCCTTACCACAATGCCGGGCAGGCACATGGCCTTTCTTTCTCTGTGCCCGATGGCGTAGCGCCGCCGCCATCACTGGTCAATATCTTCAAAGAGCTAAGAGACGACCTAGATATTCCAATACCACATACCGGCAACCTGGAAAAATGGGCAAAGCAGGGAGTGCTGCTCCTCAATGCATCGCTGACGGTGGAGGCAAACACACCCATGTCTCACAGCCAGCTGGGGTGGCATCATTTCACAGATGAAGTAATTAAGCACATCTCTTCAGACAAAGACAATGTAGTCTTCATGCTATGGGGTAAGTTTGCCCAAAACAAGGAGGCGCTTATCGATACTTCTAAGCATAAAGTACTGAAGGCAGCTCACCCTTCTCCTTTTTCTGCACATAACGGATTCTTTGGTTGCGGGCATTTTAGCAAAACAAATAACTGGCTGAAGGAGCAGGGAGAAAAACCTATTGACTGGAGTTTATCAGCATAACAGCCCAATAAGAAGACAACCATGAAGATCATTAAAAACATATTGGGCCGGGTTTTCCTTGTTTATGCACTGATCATATTTGCCATCACAATGCTGGTGGTTTTTATTCCTATATGGATCATATCGCTACTGCCAGAGCCTGCAAGGGCAAAAGCATTGCACCCTGTTTTTCGCTTATGGATGGGAGTTTATATGCCGCTCGTTTTTTGCCCCGTCATCCGTAAAGGAAAGAAAAATTTTAAAAAAGGAGAACACTATGTAGTGGTTATTAATCACAATTCATTAGCTGATATTCCGGTGTCTTCCCCATGGATACCTGGCCCAAATAAAACCCTTGCAAAAGTAGAAATCTCGAAGATCCCATTGTTTGGGGTTATCTATAAAACGGGTTCCATTTTGCTCGATAGGAAAAAGGAAAACAGCCGCCGGGAGAGCGTTAATAAAATGCACGAAACACTGAACCAGGGCATACACCTGTGCCTTTATCCTGAAGGTACCCGAAATAAAACAAGTGAGCCGATGCAGCCTTTTTTTGATGGCGCATTTGTCACAGCTATTAAGTCGCAAAAAGCCATAATACCCGGTGTCATCTTTAATACGGGCGCCATACTGCCGCACAATAAAAAACTATGGGCAAGACCTATGCCCATACCCATTCATTTCCTGGAGCCCATACCCACAAATGGCTTAACTTTAAATGACGTAACTGCACTAAAAGACCAGGTGCATAAAATAATGGAAGCTCACTACGTAGCTAACAGAAAAAACTAAAATGACCTTTAGCATAATAGGTACAGGTAATATTGCATGGTTCTTTGGGAACAGGCTGATGACAGCCCGGCACCATTGCGTAGGCGTATATTCCCGCAACAAGGATGCCGCTCACAAACTTGCCGAGGCATTACTTGCCGACAAATTTGGAAGCATTGCAGACATAGAAGATGGTGAAGCTGACATTTGTATTTTGGCTGTTTCAGATACGGCTATTAATACTGTTGCCGCACAATTATCTTTTCAGCAAACCATGCTATTGCACTCTGCGGGCGCCGTAGATCTTGACTCGATCACTACAACCAAAGATTACGCAGTTCTATGGCCTGTCTATTCCATACTCAAAAACAACCTCCCCAATCACAGAAATATACCCTGCGCATGGGAGGCCTCATCTGAAAAAGCAAAAAAATGTGTGCTGGCAATGGGCCATGCCATAAGCGATGTGTTGTTTGAAGCTAAGTACGAGCAGCGAAAATGGTTACATTTATCGGCCGTTATCAGCAATAATTTCATCAATCACCTGCTAGCCATCAGCGAGCAGATATGCGCAGACAACGATCTGCCTTTTTCTGTTTTGTTACCCATCATAGAGCAGACATTCGACCGTGTAAAAAATTCATCTGCCCGGCAGCTGCAAACAGGCCCGGCCATCCGTCATGATAATAACACCGTAGACAAACAAATACGGTTACTGCAAGACCATCCCCAATGGCAAAAGGTTTATAAGGCCATCACCGGATCTATTCAGAATAACATGGAAGAGCAAGACGAAATACCTCAATAACCTTAATGCTGCAATAGTTTTAGCAATAATTAATTTCTTTTGCAGAAAGGATATAACACACGACCAGTGCAGCAATAAGGCAACAACTTCATCAGTACATTGATATTACTGATGACAAAAAAGTGGAGGCTCTTTACACGCTCTTTAAAAATGATATTGCACCTCAATATATATACACTACCGAAGAATTGAATATGCTGCATGAACGAGCAGAGAATTATTTGAAGGGAAATAGTAAGACCTGCACTGTTGAAGAATCTCACGACCTTATAAGACAGCAAAGAAAAAAACAATGAGGTATAATTTGATCTTATCTGTCGCTGCACAGCAAGAAGAAACGGAAGCTTATAACTCTATGAAGACATTAGGGAAGGTTTAGGTGAAAGCCTGCTTGTTGAACTGAAAAAAAATTACGATAAAATAGCTACCAACCCAACTTACTATAGTTTTGTAGAATAATCAAAAAGTCTGCGTGATAAGATTATATATAGATTCCCTTATGTAATTATTTTTATTGTCTCTGTGATAGCATTGTTATTATTTCGGTAAGAATAGGCACAAGCGGCCATTGATATAATTTGCGACATTAAATACCCCAATAATCATTCTTTATATTACCCCACAGTTTCATTCCTGATAACATATCTTTGCCGAAATTCTATTTAATATTTTCATGTACACCATAAAGTTTAAGTTTGAAGAAAAGGGTTTGTCGCCGGTAACAATAGAGAATGTATCGCCAGACCAAAGTATCCTTGAAGTAGCGCTGGAAAATAATATTGAACTGCATCATAATTGTGGCATGGTATGCGCATGCAGCACATGCCACCTGTACCTGGAGCAAGGCGATGAATTTGTTCCTGAGATCAGCGACCGAGAAGAAGATTTCATAGACCGTGCTGTCAGCCCTCGTATCAATTCAAGACTGGGCTGCCAGTGTATACTGGTCAATGGTTCAGGCTATCTTGAAGTAACGCTGCCCGATCAAACGCAATTTCTTGGCGAGTAATCAAATTTTCAAATTAACTAATTTTCAAATTGACATGTACGAACCACCAATAAAATGGAACGACCACGAGGATATAGCCATGAAGCTATACGAGCGTTTTGGCGATGACTTTGGAGAAAGTAAGATCTACCGCATACGCTTTACCGAGCTGCTGGAATGGATTCTTGAGATCCCCAATTTTGAAGGCAAACGCGAAGAGAGCAATGAAGGCCACCTGGAAATGATACAATCCGGCTGGGTATATGAGTGGCGCGATAACCAGAAATAATTTAAAATAACTAATTTAAATTGTACATTTTCAAATTTTCATATCCTCAAATTTTCAAATTAGGAAAATGAATATCCTCGAATTATTTATACCCGTTCGCACCTTTGTATTCGACGTTGACGGTGTGCTCACTGATGGCAACCTGGTACTTACTGAAGATGGCCATATGTTGCGCAGCATGAATATAAAAGATGGCTATGCCCTGCAGCTTGCAGTTAAGAAAGGGTATAATGTTTGGATAATTTCTGGTGGTAAGTCAGAGGCTGTAAGGTCCAGGTTGCATAAGTTGGGTGTTACAGAAGTACACATTGGCATAGAAAATAAGCAGGAATTTCTGGAGCGTATAACACGGATATCAAAGACCTCGTATGAGACCATTTTGTACATGGGCGATGATATACCCGACTATGCTGCTATGCAACTATGCGGGCTCCCATGCAGCCCGGCCGATGCTGTTAACGAAATAAAAGAAGTATCAAAATACATATCTCCGTTTGCCGGCGGCAAAGGTTGTGTAAGAGATGTAATAGAAAAAGTACTGAAGCTGAACGGCCATTGGGACATACCTGTTCTCCTCAGGTGATGCTTACTGGCAAACGGAGATCAACCGTTTCTATATAAAAAATGCCGCTATGTACTAGCGGCATTTTTATAATATTCACAATCAATTATTGATTAAGGTCGCAGGTGTACGTTCTATGGTGTATAAGCAGCGTATCACCTCTATGAACGGTATCAACTGTGGTGTTTTGCTTTATCAGGGCATTTTTCATCGCATCGGTTATGTTACAATGGTTTTCCGGCACCAATGCAACATTTCCAGTTGCAAACGCAGGCACATTTGATGAAATGGAATCCATTGGATTACAGCTGTAGCAATAAGTATGCGGTGCCTTCTTCTTACAAGCCACAAATATGGCAAAGCAAACAAATATAAAAACTATCTTTTTCATAAACTTAAATTGTATTAGATATTTCAACGGCTCAAACGATCGTGCCAGGAATTTGAACTTAATTCAACTCACATATTATAGATGAATACTGGATAGCCAGGGTATCATGTTTTTTATATAGTGTATCGGGCACTGCGTTATGGGTTTTCATATAATAAGCAATCGTCTCATCAGTGTAGTTGCACATGGTATCTTTTGCATTTTCAAAGCCTGTCACCACATTTAAAGCAGCAATATTTGAATGTATCGAATCATATTTCTGGCAGGCATAGCAATGTTGCCTTACCGGTTTCTTTTTGCAGGCCCCGAAAACTAAAACAGAAGCAACAACAAGACTAATAATAGTGTATTTCATAATAGCGTTTTATTGTCAATAATATCGTTGAATGAAGGAGTACCTGTTTACCTGCAAATGCAATATTACGAATAAATAATCCTTTGTTATTGAACTGCTTTTGTTTTGTTAAC
>Ga0206843_10317_pt1 | contig 11072 bp, 7 predicted proteins | sample Alteio_BWOrgCont_21_FD_152869 | JGI IMG/M metagenome (GOLD analysis project Ga0206843, IMG submission 152869) | Enriched cells from forest soil in Barre Woods Harvard Forest LTER site, Petersham, Massachusetts, United States -... | ecosystem: Environmental > Terrestrial > Soil > Temperate forest >...
ACACCATTGGCCGCCGCCGCGCTTGATCTGCCAGTCGCGCGCGCTGACATCGTTGCAACAGGTGTAGCCGAGGACGTAGTCGAGCGCATCCCGCCGCGAGACATTTTTGCATGCGCGGCCAATGACCACGGCCAGTTCACATTCATAATCCACTTCATCGCTTTTCAGGTGCGTCGGCAACAAAATGGGTTCGCCGGGATTTAAAAGCGTGTTGATGCCCTTGAAAAAAATCACCGGAAACTCCGGAATTTTTGCACCGGTTTCCTGCGCATGACGGCGATAGTTCAACCCGATGCAAATAATCGAACTCGGCTGAATCGGCGCGAGCCACTTTTCAACAGTCACTTGTTCGGTCGTGACTTTGGGTGAGTTGAAAATGTTTCCGGCCAGTTTCAAAACCGTGCCATCGGGTTGTTGTGCAGCATAACCGGTTTCGCCTTGTGGATTCTGGTAACGAATGATTTTCATAGATTATTTTCCCGCGCTCCAGCCGCCGTCCAGCATCAGCGCACTGCCAGTGACCATCGCGGACTCGTCGGCGGCAAGATACAGCGCGGCGGCGGCAACTTCTTCAGGTTTCAACATCCGGCCGTTCAATTGCGTCGAGGCCATGTCACGATAGGCGGCCTGCGGATCGGGATATTCTTTGAGCCGTGCCAGCACAAACGGTGTCTCAACACGTCCGGGGCAAATGCAATTAAAGCGGACACCCGTGTGCGAATGGTCAAGCGCCAGCGCCTTTGTCAAACCAACGACGGCAAATTTTGTGGTCGTGTAAGCAAGCCGTTCGCGCACCGCGATGACGCCGGCGATGGACGCCATGTTGATGATGCTGCCGGATTTCCGTTCCAGCATTGCGGGGACAAACGCTTTGCAGCAATTGAAAACGCCGCGCACGTTCACGGCGTAAAGCTTGTCCAGGTCGGCAGATGTCGTGTTGACCAGCGAACCAACGTGGCCGATGCCCGCGACGTTAGCCAAAATGTCCAGCGCACCGGCTGTTAGTGCGGCTTGGGCGCAAGCTGTTTCACTCGCGACATCCAGCGGGATCAATTTTCCCCCAATGCGCTCCGCCACGGCGCGTCCATCTGCTTCGTTGTGGTCGGCGATCCAGACATTGGCCCCGGCCTGAACAAACATCTCTGCAATCGCCGCGCCGATGCCGGAAGCCGCGCCGGTGACCAATGCGGTCTTATTTTTGAGACTAAACACGATAAATCCTTTCTGCATTGGTTTGAAATAATTTGACCTGGTCGGCTGCTGGCGCGAATGAGAAGAAATTCCGCACGGTGTCGAGCCACCACTCATAACTCGTCGCCAGCGTCGCCACCGGCCAGTCGCCGCCGAACAAAACGCGGTCAAAGCCAAAACATTCCAGCGTGGTTTCAAGGTAGATTTTCAGATCGGCTGGTTGCCAACTGCTCCAGTCGGCTTCGGTCGTGAGGCCGGAAATCTTGCAAAAAGCATTCGGCAGCGCGGCAAGTGTTTTCAAATCCGCCGCCCACGGCTCCATTTTTTTGCCGCGCACATCTGGCTTGCCGAGGTGATCCAGCACAAAGTTGACTTGCGGAATGAGGCGCACGAGTTCGGCGGCGCCACGCAACTGGTCATGCCGGACGCAAAGATCGAATGTAAAATGATGATCTGCCAACAACTTTACGCCGGCTATGAAATCCGGGTGAAGGCACAATTCCGTATCGCGTTGTTCTTGTAAATTCCGCCGGACCCCCTTCACCAGCGGGCAACTGGCAAGCGTATCGAGTTCGGCGCGAACAGATTCGCCTTTTTCCAACGACGCGTGGGCCACGATGCCTTTCAAACGCGGTTCGTCTTTGGCCAGACCTGAAACCCAACCGATTTCAGCGAGGCTTTGCACCGGTTTGCACCCGCATTCGATAAAAATTATTTTGCCCACGTTTGCATTCACGCTGGCGGTTGCAAAATCCGCCGGAAGAAACGCGCGTTTCAAAGCTGGCAATTCATCGAGCCACGGATAGCGAAGCCGCTCCGGATCCCACAAGTGGACGTGCGAATCAACGATGGACAAGCCGTTCATAAATCAGGCCGGTTTCAAATCACAGCTCGCCCCAGGCTCCTGTGGAGTCAGGTAAGCGCCATTCTCAACCTTGCACGGATGGACGAAGTGTTCACGCAGGTGGGGGATGTGTTCGAGGAAAACTGCTTCGTGGCCGAGTGCGATGTGGTTGAATAGAACGAGATGCTGGTGCAGCTGGCCCATGTCGCCTACGTGTGGCACGACTGGAACGCCAAATTGGCGTGACAGCAGGCTGACCGCAATGAATTCGCTGACGCCCGCGACGCGCACGGCATCTGCTTGAATGAAGCCTGCGCATTTAGCCTGCAGATAATTTTTGAAGACGATGCGATTGGGAACGTGCTCGCCGAGCGCGAGTTTCATTGGCGCAATTGCATTCGCAAGTGTTTTGTGGCCGAGCACATCGTCGGGATGCGTCGGCTCCTCAATCCAAAACGGATTGATGACCCGCAACCGCTGGCAAATGTCGAGCGCTTGCGGCAACGTCCATTGCTGGTTTGCATCCACCATGACGCGCGCCTGGTCGCCGGCGACATCGCGGATAATTTTTGCGCGGCGCAGATCGCGCTCGGGATCGCGCGAGCCGACCTTTAATTTCATCGCCGTGAAACCGGCGGCGATGGCGCGTTTGCAATTTTCGCGGACTTGAGCGTCGTCATAATTGAACCAGCCCACGGATGTGTCGTAGCCGGGATAGCCGGTTTTCAAAATGTTCTCACGGGAATTTCGCGTTGGCAGTTGCTCGCGGAGAATATTCAATGCGAGCGGCGCGGTGAGTTCGTCTTCGAGGTAAGAGAGATCAAGCGTGGCAATGATTTGTTCCGGCGAAAGTTCAAGAAGCAATTTCCATAACGGCACGCCGCGCGTTTTGGCCCACAAATCCCAGCAGGCATTCGTCACGGACGCGAGCGCGAGCTGCACTACGCCTTTGTGCGGTCCCAGCCAGCGAAATTGTTGTTCATCAGCAAGCGCATGTTGCAGCGCGCCAAAGCCAGCCATGATATCCTCGATGGATTTGCCTGCGAGCTGCCGGGCATAAAATTTTGCTGCTTCACAAACGAGCTGATTGCCCTCGCCAAGCGTGAACGCAAGGCCGACGCCTGTGCGGCCTTTGTCGTCATGCAGTTGCGTGATGGCGTAGGAATAAATTGGGTCGCGATGTATCGCATCACTGCCGTGGCCGTGGCCGATGGGATAACGCGCGTCGCGGGTGGAAATCCTTTGGATCATGAAATCAGAGCGTCCGGCGATAACCCAGTTCTGCCCCCCCGCTGACGTGCATGAGGTGGCCGGTGACGAAACGCGCCTTGTCCGACAGCAGGAAAACGCACGCGTCCGCGATCGCGTCACCTTCCGGACAGTAACCAAGCGGATGAATTTCATTCAGATAGCGCTCGGTGGAATCGGGATCGGGCTGTTCGGCGCACCATTGGCGAAGCATGGGCGTCCACGCGCCGGCCGGGCACACGGCATTCACTCGAATGCCATGCTTGGTGTAGTCCAGCGCCATGGATTTAGTAAGCGCGTTCATGCCGCCTTTTGTGGCGGTGTAAGCGGCATGAATTTCCTGTCCGATAACGCCGACGAGGCTCGAGGTGTTCAGAATACAACCCTTGCTCGCCACCAGCGCGTCAAAAGCGTGGCGCGTGGTATAGAGTATGCTTTTCAAATTGACGTTGAACAACGCATCCCACTCGGCATCGGTCGTCTGATGAATTGGTTTTGACGGCGTGGCAATACCTGCGTTGTTGTGAACGGCGTTCAATTTTCCATAGCGCGTCAGAGTTTGTTTGATCGCAGCTTTGACCTCGGTTTCGTGCGAGACGTCGCAGACGATGCCGAGATGTTCAGCACCAAGCTTCTCAGCGGCCCTGGCCACGGCTTCCTTGTTGTGCGCGGCGATGACAACCTTTGCGCCTTCAGCCGCGTAGGCCCGCGCGCAATCCCAGCCGATGCCGCCCGAACCACCAGTGAGGAAAACAACTTTGTCCTGAAGCAATAATGAGTTCATGGCAGCAAACACACCTCTTTGTCGTCCTTGTCTGGGAGCGCCGCACCAGCAGGCGCTACAACACACAACCGGGGGAAAATATTTTTCATAATTTGTGGATTCGGTTTGTCAGCGAAAAATCAAATAAAGCACGATGAACGCAGCCAAAATCAAAACGGCCAGCACTCGGTAGTCCCCAAGGTTGCGACTGCCGGTTTCGTTGCGCAATGGTTCGCGCCAGGTTTCCCAAACCAGCAACCTTGCCTCGGCCTTGAACGGCTCCGGGAAGGCAAAGGTAGTTCCGACCATAATGAAGATGCAGGCCATAAGGAGCAGAAATGCGATAAGCATGAAATCGCCGCGATAAATATTGTTCCAATCCAGATAAAAAGTAAGGAAGCCCAGCGCGATACCGGCAATCAATGTGATGAAAGCGGATTTACCCGATGCGCGTTTCCAAAAAACGCCCAGCAAAAACACGGCGGTGATCGGCGGCGCGACATATGAAATCAGCTTGTTGATGCCCTCAAAAATTGTTGTGTAGTGGCCAAACAACGGCGAACAGATAATCGCGAGGATCGTGCCGGCGACAGTTGTGATTTTGCCGATGCGAACGAGCGCATGGTCGCTGATGCCGGGTTGGTGGCGTTTGAACAAATCGTAGGCAACAAGCGTGGCGGTGGAGTTGAGCGCAGCCGAGCACGTTTGCATGGCGGCGGCCAGCATGGCGGCGGCGACGAGGCCCTTCAGTCCGGCGGGCAACAAATGTGTAATGAGGAAGGTGTAAGTATCTGCGGCCGTTTGCGGGGCGTCATTGCCAAAAGCTTTCTGTTGAACCAGGGCCACGCAAATGACGCCGGGCAGCACGAAGAGAAAGACCGGAAAAATTTTCAAGAACGCGCAAAAGAGCGGGCCGAGGCGTGCATTTTGTTCATCCTTTGCGGCGAGCACGCGTTGAACAATCGTCTGGTCGCAGCACCAATACCAGATGCCCAGGACGGGATAGCCAAGCAAAATTGAATACCAAGCCAGACCGCTGGGGTCTTTGGAGTTGCGCGCCATGTGGAGAAAATTTGCCGTGCCCCAGGTGACATTGCTGTTGGCCACACCGGTGAGCGGGTGCGGATGTGACGCGAGTGCATGTGCCAATTCCGCCCAACCACCGATTTTTAAATAACCGGTGACGGTAATAACGGTTGCGCCAACGAGCAAAAGGACCGTTTGCACGCTTTCCGTCCATACGACCGCGAGCAAGCCTCCAAGCATCGTGTAAATTCCCGTCAACGTTCCAAGTGCGATGATAAAAAGCATCAGCGCATCCACGCCCCAAATCATTGCGCCGGGCGCGAGACCGAGAATCCCGCGCAAGACCCACGCCGCTGTGTAAAGCGCCACGCCCATGTGAATCACGATGGCGGAAAACAGCGAGACAACGGAGAGCACGTCGCGGCAGCCGCGATTGAACCGGTGTTCGAGGAAATCAGGCAGCGTTGCGACACGCGAGCGCAGATAGAGGGGGGCGAAAAAAAGTGAGAGCAGTATGAGCGTGAACCCGGCCATCCATTCAAAGTTGCCGAAAACGAGGCCGTATTTGTAGGCCGCTTCCGCGAGACTGACCAGATGAACAGTAGAAATGTTCGCCGCGAACATCGCCAGCCCGATGATCGGCCACGCGAGCGTGTTGCCGGCAAGGAAGTAATGTCCACCCTCGCCGCCGCGCCCGCCTTTTCGCCGCAGAAAACCCGCCGCCACGCCAAGTCCGACCACCATCAGCATATAGGCGGCGATGATCGTCCAATCGAGGTTGCTCATGGAATTATTCATTATTCCAAGAGTTCAACGGCGTTGTGCAGGAACAGCATTTTTCAAGGCAATTTTGGAATATTGGTTGATGGTGGTAAAGTTGACAGTTTGCGAACAGTGAAATCTTGCATTATTATTCGGCGAAGATAATTGAACATTTATGACCACGCAGCCGGTTTATCGAATGGGCCACAAGCGCTATGGGATTGATAATTGCGAGCCACAGAAAGAGGCGGTGCGCGAAGGCAAAATTGAATTTCATGCGCTGACCAAGGGGCATTATCCCGGCACCTTAATACCCATGGACATATTGCCCGGGCTTAACAGCATCGGTTTCTGGGATGCGAATACTTCGCAGGACTGGGGGCTGAATCCACATCGGAATGAAGGAATTAAAATTGTTTTTTTTGAAACCGGAACGTGCGACTTAATAATGGGGCAGAAGAAGTTTAATTTGCATGCGGGCAGTTTTCTTCTGACGCGTCCCTGGCAGCTTCATAAATTCGGCAACCCGAATATCGGCCGGGGACGGCTGCACTGGTTGATCCTCGATGTCGGGGTCAGACGTCCGCATCAGGACTGGACTTGGCCGAAGTGGGTGGTAATGACCAGGGAAGATCTCACTGAACTTACAAAAAGATGGCAACATGTTAAAAATCCCATTTGGAAATCCACGCCGTCCATTGCCCAATCGTTCCGCGAGCTGGCCCGGTGCATTACCACTTGGGATCAGCCCCGCGCAGTTTCGCGGATGGCTGTCCATTTGAACCTTTTGCTGGTTGGCGTCTCGGATGCCTTGGCAGAACAGCAGACGCATGAAAATGAACAATTGACCTCGCGCAAGCGGGCCGGCGAAATGTTTATTCATGATCTCAAAAATGGGGGCATTGACCTCGGTGAGCAATGGACGTTGGATCGCATGGCTTCTCACTGTAGCATGGGAGTGACAGCTTTTTCGAAATGCTGCCGCGAACTGGTGAATACCGGGCCAATGGAATATCTAAACCAATGCCGGCTTGAGCGGGCCGCAGAGCAATTGCGCACACGCCCCGAGCTTTCAATAACTGAGATCGCTTTCGCCAATGGTTTTAACTCCAGCCAATACTTTGCAACTCGTTTCCGCCGCCACTATAAAGTTTCCCCCAGCCACTTTGTTTCAGCACCCAATGGTTCCCTCGTCAAAAAATGAGTGAACGGGAGGTTGCATTGAACTCACACCGTTAGCAGCCGCCGGACAAGATGTCCGGCGGCCCGGATTCATGACGCCTGTCGCTTTGTGCCCGGGCTTATTGCTTCAACATGAAAAACTGGTGCCCCACAGCTGGATTGAGAATGTTCGTGGACAGATTCAGATTGCCACCGCCATCAAGGTTATTGGTGAGGATGGGTGTCCACTGGTTCAACGGCTTGGTCAGATCAGTTGTGCTGAGAAGCACATATTGTCCGCCGTTCGAGCCATTCGTCGCGCTGACGTTCAACGTCGTTCCGTTCACACTGATGGCGGTGAATTGCGGTTGTGGTGTGAGGTCACGAACTTGAACAATGTTCAATTGGGGGTAGTCACCATTGGGAGAGCCCACTCCGCTAAACGAAACCGATCCCAAACCGCTGGTGCCTGCCACGAACGTGCCGACGATATACTGACCGGGAGCATCGCCAAAATCCAAAGTGGCAGAGGTATTGGCACCACCGGTGAAGCTTTCAGTGCGACCATTGCCCCGCCCATCATTTGCCCAGATTTGAATCTGGTAGGTATGCCCTGTCGTCATGCCACCCCAATTCAACGCCACGGGCCTGCCGTCGCCATTGCCTTCGTAGGTGGCTGTTTGCAGAAGGTCATTATAATTGGCATCCGAAGTGTTCGGATTGTTGTAGCCATTGTAGCCATTATTAAAACCAATGGTGAAAAAGTCCGGAAAATCATTGAACGCCACAAATTTCGTGCCATTAACCACCAGCCCGCTTGACCCATTGTTGGCCGAATCTTGATTGTATGGCGCCCATGAAGCGAAATACGCGCCATTCGTGAGCACATCTGAAGGGCCGGAGATAGCGGTGGGCGCTTGCCAGGTTATGTTCGGCAGCACCGTAACGTCGCGAACTTGAACAATGTTCACTTGGGGATAGTCACCATTAGGAGAGCCGACACCGCTAAGCGAAATTATCTGCCGGCCGGCACTGTCTGCGACAAATGTGCCGGTGATGTATGCCCCGGGAGCATCGCCAAAATCCAACGTGGCAGAAGTGTTCACGCCCCCGGTAAAGCTTTCAGTCCGACCGTTGCCTCGTCCATCATTTGCCCAAATTTCGATTTGGTAGGTATGGCCTGGTGCCATGCCCGTCCAACTCAATGACACGGGCCTGCCATCACCGAAGCCCTCGTAAGTGGCTGTCTGCAGAAGGTCGTTATAATTGGCATCCGAAGTGTTCGGATTGTTGTAGCCATTGTAGTTATTGTTAAAGCCGACGGTGAAAAAGTTCGGCAAATCGCTGGACGCCACAAATTTCGTGCCGTTAACCATCAACCCGCTTGACCCATTATTGGCTGCATCTTGATTACCTGGCGCCCAGGAACCGAAATAAGTGCCATTCGTGAGCACATCGGAAGGTCCTGAGATGGCTGTGGGGGTTCCCCAAGTTACATTTGGCGTTGGCGAAATGTCACGAACTTGCAGAAGGTTTAGCATAATGCCTGGAGACATGGTAAAGCTCTGCGAGCCACTGTCCGCCACAAATGTACCGATGATGTATTGTCCTGGCACACCATTGCCAATGGCTACTGCGGCTGAAGTGTTGGCCCCGCCAGTGAAGGTTGAAGTTCCTGACTGGCCACTACGCCCGTCATTCAACCACGCTTGGACCAAATAGGTGTGTCCAACTACCAGATTATCCCAGGAGACTATCATGTCACTTGAGCCCGAATTCCAGTTAAATACTGCAACTTGCAAGAGGTTGTTGTAGATGGAATCACCAGTGTTCGGGTTGGCAAAGCCATTGTAGCGATCCATGTTTATCCCAGAACCACTGATGCCAAAATCCACTCCAGAGGTGCCGTAGGTATTGAAAGCCACGCCGTTCACTGTATAGTTTTGAGGAGAGGTACCTTGATAATCATCGCCGGGCGCCCACGATCCATAAAGTGTCCCTTGCACGTTTACGTCGGAGGTCCCGGAGATGGTGACGGGTGTTTGCCAAGTTATGTCAGCTGCGTTTGCGGTGGCAGCGAGCAGGCTGGCAATTGACGCACAAATAACGATTGATTTCATATTTGGTTTAAAGGTGTTTTTCTTGATGTTTGTGTTTTTGTGTTCCCGGCGTTGTCCGGCCAAAATTTGGGGTGGCAAGCTTCCAAAAGCCGGATGCATATGGATTTATCTGGTATGCGTTCGTATTTTTGATCGGTGATTTGAATGCACTATAAACTGTTGGGCCGGCCTGGTCGTCCAATTTCATTCGGTGAAGAATATTGAACATGTTGCGAAATCCGAACAAAGCCAACCAAATGTTTAATATTGTTCACCGAATAATTTTGCAAGACAGGCGGCTTTCCAATCTGAAACACTTTGCCCCAATGAAATCCATGCGCAGCAGTCGTATCAGCTTGGTCGCCTTGTTTATTGGCATGACTGCGTCAGCGTTCATTACGGACCCTGGCACGGCAATGCCACCATCGCCTGAAAAATTTGTCGTGCAGACAAAAAACTTGGCCTTGTATTTTGAGGCCAGCCGTGATGGCCTGCGTCATTGAACTCAGTCCGTAAGGGGTATAGGATCGAATCAAGCATACACCAATGTTTTCAAAACTTAAAAAGCCGGACGGTCGAAAATCTTTATTATGAAAATGACACGCGCTTCATTTTTAGCTTTCATGCTCCCGTTCGCCGCATCATTGGCTGCGGCGGGAGATGTATCCCTTCCGTCGGAAACAACGATCTGGTTTGACAGACCGGCCGAAAATTTCACGGAATCGTCGCCGCTGGGCAACGGCCGGCTTGGCGCGATGATGTTTGGAGGCGTGGACGAAGAGCGGATTGTACTGAACGAAAGTTCTGTCTGGTCCGGCTCGACTCAAGAGGCCGACCGCACAGACGCCTATAAAGTTTTGCCTGAAATCCAAAAACTGTTGCTCGAAGGGAAAAATCCCGAGGCCGAGGCGCTGGTGAACGCCAACTTTACTTGCAAAGGTCCGGGTTCCGGGGGTGGCCAATATGGCTGCTATCAAGTGCTCGGCAATTTACATTTGTCGTTTTTGCCGGGTGATACAAATTTGCCGGTGACTGATTATCGGCGCGAGTTAAGCCTCAATGACGCAGTGGCACGTGTGCAGTTCAGCCGCGGCGGTGTGAAATTTAATCGTGAAATGTTTTCAAGCGCGCCGGATCAGGTCATGGTTATGCGATTGAGCGCGGACAAGTCCAAACAAATTTCCTTCGATGCGCAGCTCGACCGGCCGGAACGGTTTGGCACCACTGGCGACGGCAACAACGGCCTGTTAATGACGGGCCAGCTCGATAATGGCACGGATGGCAAAGGCCTCCGCTATGTCGCGCGCGTCCGTGTTTTGAACCACGGCGGGAAAGTTTTTGTTCATGAAAATATTTTGAGGGTGAGCAAGGCCGATGAAGTCATATTGTTGATTGCAGCGGGAACGGATTATCAAGGCTACGCTGGCAGGCAAACGAAAGACCCGTGGCCGGCAACTCAAAATGATTTAAATCTGGCCGCAAAAAAATCATACGAGTCCTTGCGGAAGGCGCACGTTGCGGATTATCAGACATATTTCCAGCGCGTTTCGCTTCTGCTTGAACCGCTCGACGCGGCGGCGGCGGAAAAGCCAACACCCGAACGACTCAAGACGGCTCAAAACGGTCCGGGTGATCCGAGTCTGGCGGCGCTGCATTTTAATTTGGGCCGTTATCTTTTGATTTCTTCCTCGCGGCCGGGCGGCTTGCCGCCGAATCTTCAAGGCATTTGGGCGGAAGAAATCCATACGCCGTGGAACGGTGACTGGCATTTGGACGTAAACGTGCAGATGAATTATTGGCCGGCGGAAGTTTGCAATCTTTCGGATTTGACGCAGCCATTGTTCGCACTGATTTCTTCTTTGCAGGAACCGGGCGCGAAAACAGCTCATGATTATTACCATGCGCGCGGCTGGGTGGCGCACGTCATCACAAATCCGTGGGGCTTCACGTCGCCGGGGGAAGGAGCGTCGTGGGGCGC
>Ga0206843_10318_pt1 | contig 11016 bp, 13 predicted proteins | sample Alteio_BWOrgCont_21_FD_152869 | JGI IMG/M metagenome (GOLD analysis project Ga0206843, IMG submission 152869) | Enriched cells from forest soil in Barre Woods Harvard Forest LTER site, Petersham, Massachusetts, United States -... | ecosystem: Environmental > Terrestrial > Soil > Temperate forest >...
ACGCCTGGTGGAATCATTGATGGAGAAACTGCGCGTAACAAAAAACTCGGCGGCGAATTGTTGTGTTTAGTTTGGTAATAAAATAAGAGGTAAATAAGCATGTCACGTCTTGGAAGATCGCCTATCCAAATTCCTGACAAAGTTGAAGTAAAAACCTTGGAAGGGATGGTTCATGTAACAGGTTCAAAAGGAACACTCTCCATTCGAGCGCAAAATGGAATTTCATTTAAGATGGAGGGGAATCGCCTTCATGTCATTAAGGATGAAAAAATTCAGATGCCGAAAACAGCTCACGGGTTATGGCGGGCATTGATTAACAATATGGTGATAGGCGTGAGCAAAGGTTTTGAAAAACGTTTAGCACTAGTCGGGGTTGGATATCGTGCTGCAGTGCAGGGACAAAAACTCGATCTCCAGCTCGGTTTTTCTCACCCCACACAGATTGTGATCCCTAAGGGAGTTCATGTGGCTGTAGATAAAAGTGTGACGATTATCATTACCGGCACTGACAAGCACCTTGTCGGTCAATTTGCTGCTGCGGTGCGTGCAATGAAGCCCCCTGAGCCGTATAAAGGTAAAGGGATTCGGTATGAAAATGAATTTATCCGCAAGAAAGATGGTAAAGCGGCCAAAGGGAAAACGGCATAAGGTAAATGCTATGATTAATCAATTAAATAAGCGCAATCAAAGACGTTATCGAAGGATGCAAAGTGTACGGCGGAAAGTCCGCGGAACAGCGGAAAAGCCGAGGTTTACTGTGTTTAAATCTAATAAACATATTTTTGCACAACTTATTGATGATGATAAAGGAGTTACGGTTGCAAGCGCAGGAACAATCATGAAGGAGCTCCGCGAAAAGAAGCTCGGTAAGCGAAATAAAGAGGCTGCGCGTCAAATTGGAGTGATGATAGCTAAAGCGGCTATGCAGCAGAACATTTTGAATGTTGTGTTCGACCGAGGATTTAATAAATATCATGGCTTGCTTGCTGAGGTTGCGAATGCAGCCCGTGCAACAGGTTTACAATTTTAGTCAAGGGATAAGAGATGTCGAAACAAGAACAACCTAAACGGCGTGCGGAAGATTACGGGACTGAATTCGAAGAGAAAGTATTGTATATCAATCGATGCTCAAAAGTTGTCAAAGGGGGAAGAAAGTTTAGTTTTTCCGCACTGGTCATTATCGGCGATGGACAGGGGCATGTTGGCTATGGATTTGCTAAGGCTAACGAAGTGTCCGATGCGATCCGCAAAGGAACAGAAGCCGCACGAAAGAATGTGATGTCGTTTGAAATGGAAGGAACAACGATTCCTCATGAGATCACAGTGGAATGGGATGGGTCAAAAGTGCTTCTCAGACCTGCAAAACCTGGCACGGGTTTAATCGCAGGATCTAAAGTTCGTTCCGTTTTAGAGCTCAGCGGTGTAAAAGATGTTGTCGCGAAAAGCCTTGGATCTAACAATCCATTAAATCAAGTGCGTGCAACAATCGAAGCGCTTTCACAACTCAGCAATCGTCAAAAGAATCGGGAAATTCGAGGGATTAAATCATGATGACATTATCAAGCCTCACTAACAGCCATCGCCCCAAGAAAAAAAGACATCGTGTTGGAAGAGGTATGGGTTCTAAATGTGGGAAAACATGTGGACGCGGAAGTAAAGGAGATATGGCGCGCTGTGGTTACAAGACTCGTCCTGGCCATGAAGGCGGACAAATTCCGCTTTATAAAAAATCGCCAACACGAGGCTTTTCAAATTCCAGGTTCAAAAATAATGTATTTGCAGTTAATCTTGAGATGCTTGAGAAGCTATACGTTGATGGAGAAACTGTTTCTTTGAAGACTTTACAAGAGAAAGGATTTGCACCTCGTCGTATTCTTGGAGGATTGAAAATTCTATCGAGAGGAGATCTTAAGAAGAAAATCACCATTCAAGCGAGTTTTTTTTCTAAAGAGACAGAAGAAAAACTAAAAAAGAATGGAATCTCTTTTCAACATGTCCCTGTTAGAAATAATTAACTTTTCATGTAGCGTTCGATGATAGCAGGAATAAAACGCATTTTAAGTATACCGGAGCTAAAGGCAAAGATTGTCTTTACGTTACTTTTGCTCATTGCTTGCCGTGTAGGGGCATATATTCCAGTTCCAGGAATCAATGGAGATGCCGCAGTGGAGCTGTTCCGCAATGCAACCGGAGGAGGGCAGAATTTGTTCCAACTCATGGATCTGTTTTCCGGAGGCGCCTTTGCTCAAATGACAATCATTGCACTGGGAGTCATGCCTTATATTTCTGCTTCAATTATTATGCAGTTGCTTATGGCTCTAGTCCCTTCTTTGCAAAGGGAAATTCGTGAAAATCCAGACATGGGTCGTCGAAAAATGGGAAAATGGATACGCATGCTTACTATCCTTTTAGCGATTTTTCAATCAGGTCTTTATGGAAAATACGCAATTGGCCTCAACGCAGGAAGCCCTGGTATCATCGTAAACGAAATTCTTGACGTGCAGCTTTTTGGATTTTCTTGGTTATTTTATCTCATTGTAATGGCGACAATGACAGCGGGAACAGTGCTGCTGATGTGGATTGGGGAACAAATTACAGAAAGAGGGATTGGCAACGGCATCAGTTTGATTATCACAATTGGTATTCTATCGTCTCTTCCCAGCACGATTGGCTCGGTGATCAGACAACTGAATCTCGATTCACAAGAGCCAGGTCAACTCACATTTTCATCCCTTGTCGTCTTAAGCTGTCTGTTTGTTTTGATTATTGTCGGGACAATATTGATTATCCAAGGGCAACGAAAAATTCCCCTTCAATATGCGCGCAGAATTGTGGGAAGGCAAGAGATTCAAGGCGGCAGTGCCTATATTCCACTCAAAATCAATTACGCAGGGGTCATTCCCGTCATCTTTGCGACCTCTCTTTTAATGTTTCCCGCCACAATTGGCCAGTTTGTTGGTCGTGGTTCGTGGATGGGATATGTAGCCAATATGATTTCGCCTGGGAGCTGGGTTTACATGACCCTTTATGTACTGTTGATTGTTTTCTTCACCTATTTTTGGACTGCAACGCAGTTTCATCCCGAACAGATTGCATCCGATATGAAGAAGAACGGAGCATTTATTCCTGGAATCCGTCAAGGTAAACCCACTCAAGATTTTCTTGAGGCAACGATGAACCGCATCACATTTGCTGGTGCGATTTTCCTTGCTTCAATCGCGATTTTACCCACGGTTGTCGGTAAAATCTTAAGCGTTGATTCTTCTATAACCTACTTTTTTGGCGGGACGTCCCTGCTCATTTTAGTAGGAGTTGTTCTCGACACCTCAAAACAGGTCGAATCGCACTTATTGATGAAACGCTATGAAGGCTTTATGAAGCGGGGGAAGTTAAGAGGGCGATAACAAGTTTTTATTTTAAGAAAATGTTTCTTAGAATTTATTTAATTTTTTACTCATCCATAGTTGAAAATAAACAAAACATCTGATAAATTGGTCAGGTTGTTTTTCGAATAAAGGAATTCTGTTCATGCCAAGAGTGATTGGGATTGATATCCCGGAAAATAAGCGGTTAGAAATCAGCCTAATGTACATTTATGGGATTGGTCGGTGTCTATCGAATGAAATTTGCGCTAAGCTTGGGCTAGATCCAAATATGAAAGCGCATCGTTTGAACGAAGATGAAATAGCGAAGATTAACTCTTTGCTAACATCACAATATGTTGTCGAAGGGGATCTTAGACGTCAGGTTCAAAATAACATTAAACGATTGATTAGCATCCACTGCTATCGCGGAATGAGACATAGATTGGGACTTCCTGTCAGAGGACAGCGTACACGTACAAATGCACGTACACGAAAAGGCAAGAGAAAAACCGTTGCGAATAAGAAGAAATAAAGGAGCATGACCCTTGGCTAAGCAAGACACACAAAAAACAATGGCAAAGAAACCCACTATCGCTAAAACACGAAAAAAGCAGATGCGCAGTATTCCATGCGGAATTGCGCATGTTAAAGCGACGTTTAACAATACAATCATATCGATTACAGACCTTACTGGCAATGTGATATCCTGGGCATCAGCTGGCAAAGTTGGATATGTTGGATCCCGCAAATCTTCAGCATTTGCGGCAACTGTTGCAGCTCAAGATGCTGCTAAAGTTGCGATGTCGCAAGGGATGAAAGAAATTGAGGTCAATCTTTCTGGGCCAGGAGCAGGAAGAGAATCTGCTGTGCGTGGATTACAAAGTGCGGGTCTTGCAATTACAATCATACGCGACAAAACACCCGTACCCCATAATGGATGTCGTCCGCGCAAGCGTAGAAGAGTCTAAATCAATGCCTAACATTTTGCAGGAGATCGTTCATGGCCGTTAAGTATGGCAAGTTTGAATTGCCAACAAAAATTAAAGTCGATGAGACGAGTAGATCAGGAACTTTTGCTCGACTTATCGCAGAGCCTTTCGAAAGAGGATTCGGACACACTGTCGGCAATGCTCTTAGAAGAATTATTCTCAGTTCACTGGAAGCGCCTTCCATTATGTCTGTGCGTATTGAAGGAGTTCCCCATGAATATATGGCAATCGAGGGCGTTATTGAGGACATGACGCATATTGTGCTCAACCTCAAAAATGCGCTCCTCAGAAAATTGCCGACCGATGAGGAAATCCATTCGCGTGAGTCGAAAGTGATTTCTAAAATTTTAGACATCACTGGGGATATGCTCGATAAAAACGGCGGACAGTATGTTGTGACATTAAAAGATCTCATGGGCTCATCTGATTTTGACATTGTCAATCCTGATCTTGCTATTTTTTCGGTGACAAAGCCGATGACTCGAAAAGTCGATGTTAAAGTCGCTATTGGCAGAGGATATGTCCCTTCTGAAAGACATGTTTTTGGAGAAAAAGGTGTAGATGAAATCGTGATTGATTCTGCATTCTCACCCGTTCGTCTTGTGAATTACTATGTCGAAAATACGCGTGTTGGTCAAGATACGGATCTCGATCGTTTAATCTTAGAGGTGACGACAGATGGGCGTATCACACCAGAAGAAGCATTGGCGTTTGCTACGCAGATTGGAATTTTGCATTTCCAGGTTTTCGATCAATTGAAGTTTCATGCTCTGACATTTGATCAAGGCGAAATCGAATCAAACACGGATCGTGAGGCCTTGATGGCACAACTTGCGTTCAAGATCAATGAAATCGAGCTTTCAGTGCGCTCCACGAATTGTCTTGCTGGCGCGAACATTGAAACGATTGCTGAGCTCGTCGTTATGCCAGAATCAGAGATGCTCAAGTTCAGAAACTTCGGGAAAAAATCTCTTACTGAAATCAAATTCAAGCTTGAACAAATGGGACTTTCCCTAGGGATGGATTTGTCTAAACTCGGGATCAATCGTGACAATGTAAAACAGATTATTCAAGAATACATTAGTGAAAAAGCAGGAATCCAGGCATGAGACACAGAAAAGACACATTCAAAATCGGCAGGACTGCTAGCCATCGGCGTTGCATGATTGCTAATATGCTCAAAGCTTTGATTGAAAATGGACGTATTGAGACAACGGAGCGCAAGGCAAAAGCACTCCGGCGTCATGCAGATCATATGATCTCTTTGGCAAAAAAAAATACACTCGCAAGTCGCCGCAAAGCAATTGCTGAGCTTATGGTGAGTTATAATGCGTTGACCTCTAAAGAAGCGCGCTCTGCAAAAGCTGGAAAATCCGATCCTTATAATACAGATCGTAAAGTCATAGGTAAACTTTTTGGTGAACTCGCTTCGCGTTTTGCAACACGCAATGGCGGCTATACGCGAATCATTAAAAAAGATTTCCGCATTGGTGATGGCGCTCCGAGCTGCTTTATTGAATATCTTGCTTAAACTCCAAGACGCCAGAGAAGATTGAATAATTTATAAATTCTCGGCGTCTTGGCGACTTTCGAGCTTTTTTCGGTATATTTTCTTTCACTGGACTTTGGCCATTGGAGGGAATTGATTTCACGTCTAATAGACGTGAAAGCGATCCTGAGCAGTGGCCAAAGTCCAGTTTTACGTCTGTTCGTTATACGTTTAATCTTTCTTTACATCCAAAAAAATCTGGTTTATCATTCTGGCAAATTTTTTATGCTATCAGTAATAAATTTTTAGCTTAAACGAGAGGACCGAATGCCGATCAAAGTTGCTATCAATGGTTTTGGAAGAATTGGACGATTAGTTTTTCGTATTCTTCATGAAAGTTATCCCGATGTGGAGATTGTTGCTGTCAACGATCTCGTCCCTTCGGATAATCTCGCGTATCTTTTAAAATTTGATTCAGTACATCGTAGACCTGCCTTTAACATTAAAGCTGAAAAAGAAAGCCTTAACGTTGATGGAAAGCAAACGCTTGTCCTTTCTGAAAAAGATCCGACAAAACTTCCTTGGAAATCTCTTGGTATTGAATATGTGATTGAGTCCTCAGGGCATTTTACTCATACCGAAGATGCCCGTAAACATCTTCAGGCTGGTGCAAAAAGGGTGATTATCACAGCGCCAGCAAAGGAAGATTGTCCTACCCTCGTCATGGGAGTGAATGAAACGAGCTACAATCCTGAGAAGGATTTTATCGTTTCTAATGCGTCTTGTACCACGAATTGCTTAGCACCTTTGACTAAAGTTCTTCTTGATGAATTTGGCATTGAAGAAGGGCTCATGACAACGGTTCATTCTCTTACAGCGACTCAATCTACCGTTGACGGGCCTTCAAAAAAAGATTGGAGAGGAGGCCGGGCTGCAAGCATAAATATTATTCCCTCGTCTACAGGAGCTGCAAAAGCTGTAGGTCTTTGCATTCCAGCTGTTAAAGGTAAATTGACTGGCATGGCCTTCCGCATTCCGACATGTGATGTCTCTGTTATTGATTTGACCGTGAGGCTTGGGAAAAACACTTCTTATGAAGAAATCTGCAAAGTGATAAAAAAAGCCTCGGAAAGCTCAATGAAAGGAATCATTACCTATTGCGACGAAGAAGTCGTCTCTAGCGATTTCATAGGCAATACAGCATCCTGTATTTTTGATGAAGGAGCAGGAATCGCACTGAATCCTCGTTTTTATAAATTGGTGGCATGGTATGATAATGAAATGGGATATGCCCACAGAGTTGTTGATTTAGTTCGCTATATGGCATCCAAAGAAAAATAAATTTTTTAATTCTGGCGCCCTTTGATAAAAGATTTGATCCCTTGTCTGAATAGTTTAATGAATGAAAGCCTTGGAGGTCTATCTTGATAAGTTGCGTCACTTATAACCCATAAACATGGAATAGATTTGTGAATTTTACTCGAGAACCCATCATAGAAACGATTATTTCCCCCAGAGAGGGATGTAAACTTCTCGTCCGTAGCAGCAAAAGCGGTGGACCTGGGGAAGAATATTATGTCGATGCGATAGAAGTTGTGTCCTTTGGACGCGCTTTCTTTTTTCGTTCGCTCGAACGGCCTAAACCTTTTTTAGTGCCAGCGTCCGATTATGAAGTTTTTGAAGTCAAAGAAACCCGAGTGGCTCTAAAAACTGCCAGCCCTGATCGTAACATTAAAATTGGCGGAGGCCGCGAAGCATCTCTTAGATATCCGCAACGCGAGCCCGCTTCTGAAAAAGAGGTTGAATCCATCGTTGCTGAAGCACAACCAACTGCTCTAGCAGAAGAGTCTGCTTTAGAGACTGTCATGGATACGCGCATGGAAAAAAGACGTGATCGGCGACGGCGTCGTCATCGACGTTCAGGAGAAGAAGGCATTGAGCGCAGAACTGCTGAACCTCAGAAACCCCTAGTTGAAACAGAGACAAAAATCCAGGGGGGTGGAGCAGAAGATGAAACGAAAGTTTCATCTTCGATGTTTTCCTCACTCATTCCACCTCCTTCGACCCTTATTTCACAAACTCTCAGCCGTTACAAAGATAAAGAGGCTGCTGAAAACGTTCCTCCGGAAAAAGAAATAGAAAAAAAACATAAAAAAGGATCCTCAGAAGAGGAGTCATTTGGTTCAGATTCACCCCAGATGCATCGCGTTGCAACAACGACATCGATTGTTGAGACAACGGAAAATTCTTCTTTTATTTCGACCCATTTTTCTCCTTTGAATCCAGATAGAGATTCCTTCTTTTTTTAATGTTCAACGATCATCAAAAAGCCATTCCGCATCAATTCTTCAGAGAATCGCAGTGGGATGGCTAAAATCGAGTATTATAAAAGAAACAGTTGTTCTTGAAATTAACTCAAATCAGCCTTAAACTTTGCCCTTTAACTCTTCTATTCATGCTCGGATGGTGGAATGGTAGACACTAGGGACTTAAAATCCCTTGCCAGCAATGGCGTGCAGGTTCGACTCCTGTTCCGAGCAATCTTTAAGATCAATCGGTTACAGCCATCACCATTTTTTCTGTCAGGGATTTAAAATTTCTCTTGGGACAAAAATGGGACAGCAATACTCAACACCTTTCATCCCAATTCATCTCTAGAAAAACATCAACATGAAGGTTTTCAAGATTAAGTATCGTGTGATTTTTCCTTTTAGTGTCCCATGAATGTCCCTTTTTGGCTTTATTGATTTTAAATACATTGATAGCAAATGAGTTATGTCATTAATTCAGGTGAATGCTAATCCCTTGTTGCCTGTTATTGAGACTTTTTGTATGTTTATCTTGTTTCCGTTTTTTTTCCACAGAGGTAGAGAATGGCTGTCATAGAAAGACGCAAGACCAAAAATGGTAAAATTCAATACAGGGTTAAAATCCGCTTAAAGGGATACCCGCCTCAAACTTCAACCCATGAAACAATACGAGATGCAAACAGATGGGCGCAAGATATTGAATCTGCAATAAGGGAGGGTAGGCATTTTAAAACCACGGAGGCCAAGAAACATACTCTGGGGCAGCTGATTGACCGTTATATTCAAGACGTTCTCCCTCAAAAGAAAAAAAGTCAAAAAAAGCAAACTGCACAACTTCTTTGGTGGAAAGAGAGAATAGGGAGTTATTTGCTTGCTGATGTGACCCCGGCTTTACTTGCAGAAGAAAGGGATAAGTTATTCAGGGGCGTTACCTGTCGAGGAACGCAACGATCTGCAGCTACTGTTGTCCGGTACCTCAGTGCTTTAAGCCATGCTTTTACAATAGCAGTTAAAGAATGGGGTTGGTTAGAAGACTCCCCAATGCGTAAAGTCTCAAAATTGAAAGAATCTAGAGGCAGAGTGCGTTGGTTGGATGATAATGAACGAGAACGTCTCTTACAAACTTGCAAGGAGAGCTTAAACCCATACCTCTATCCAGTTGTCATAATTGCAATTTCTACTGGCATGCGCTACAGCGAGATCGTTAATTTAACATGGGTCGATGTTGATCTAGAGAGAAAGCGGATCATCTTACAGGAGACCAAGAATGGAGAAAGGAGAGCAGTTCCCGTTGCTGGACAAGCTTTAGAAACACTCGTCCAACTTGAAAAAAAACGTCGCATTGATACTAACCTTTTGTTCCCTAAAATACGAAGCCTGAACATCCCCTCAACTTTTAAAAAAGAAGATCTGGAGAGGGTGCAAAAGGTTCAAAAGCCTGTGCAATTAAGAGGAGCTTGGACTGCTGCCTTAAAAAAAGCAGGGATCAATAATTTTAGATTCCATGATTTGCGACATTGTGCCGCGAGCTATCTTGCCATGAGCGGCGCGTCTTTAGCAGAAATTGCAGATATTTTGGGCCATAAAACCTTGGCTATGGTCAAAAGATATGCTCATTTGAGCGATAGCCATAAACATTCGGTTGTTGATCGTATGAATAAACATTTCCTTGGAGTTGGTTAATGACGATCATAAGTACAAAAGAAATAGCATCAATGTCAGCATATTGGCACAGAAAGAGAAAATGGGTTGGTATTCCGCTATATTATCTGCCTCCAGATGCCATAAATGCAAACGGTGACATCATTCGTTTCAAAGTAAAATATTTGGATGAAGATGAGAATGGGAGGAATGAGCGACCTTTAAAAAGCAAAAGCCGTGTAGATGTCCCAGTTATAATGTCAATTGTTCCATGGCTTTTTCCCTTCAAAGAGTTAAAACAAATTTGCTTTCGCAATGATATTCCTTTGAAATGGGTTACTGGAATATCTCCTAAAAGAAGTCAAAATAAACATCGCCGTCTGCAGAGAAAAATTGAACCCATGGCTCCTACAGAACTCAGGCTGCTTATCGGAGCCTTGAACAAAATAAATAAGCAAACAAAACTGATTGTTGAGATCCTATGGTATCTGAATAGAAGCCTCGGAAAGGGAGGGGGCTATGTTACATGTGAGGAGCTTTTACGGTTAAAAGTGCAGGATTTGGAGTTCAGTAAGGCTGCACCTGGATGCATTCGGTTAATACGCACTGGCAACCGCACTCAAATTGTATTTTATGTTTTACCCGAATACTTATGGGAATTACTTTGTAGCCAGATCCATAATCATTCACCCTATGTTTTTTCAAATAAACATGGTGGGCCTCTACTCCTCAGCCAAATAGATATTCATCTCCATCGTGCGGGTAAATTAGCGGGGATCGAGAACCCCATTACTTCCCTTTCTTTAAGGCCGTTTTTCGATAAAAAAAGGACCCAAAAAGCGGTATGTAGAGCAAAAAAGGCTTATAGAAATGTAATTTCTCCTAATGATTTGGAAATAGTAACAGCCCAGGACTGGGAAAGACTTGTTGTTTCCATTCCATGCCTTCTTAGTCGTCATGGCAAGAAAGGTAAATACAATCCTAGAGATCTGCTCAACGCCATGCTGTTTTATCTTAGAACAGGATGTCCTATTCGAGAGTTACCAAAAGCGTTTCCCCCTTGGAAAGCAGTGGATTCTCAACATCGACGTTGGAAGAAAAATGGCATCTTAGAAGAAGTCCTGCACGCTCTAAAGGAAAAATAATTCAACGACAAAATTGAGGTTTTTTTTAATCCAGGAAGAGAAGTATTTAAGCTTGTTTGTAAGCTGTTAATTTTAAGA
>Ga0206843_10319_pt1 | contig 11011 bp, 8 predicted proteins | sample Alteio_BWOrgCont_21_FD_152869 | JGI IMG/M metagenome (GOLD analysis project Ga0206843, IMG submission 152869) | Enriched cells from forest soil in Barre Woods Harvard Forest LTER site, Petersham, Massachusetts, United States -... | ecosystem: Environmental > Terrestrial > Soil > Temperate forest >...
CCTTTTATGGGATCAAGATTTACTAATACTATATCCCATTTCTTATAATATTTAGTCGATGCCATCTTCCAGTGTTATGTCCCAATCCTTAAAATCTTCCTCAAGCGTCGTATTGGCAACAGCAAAAAGTTTATCCCATTCTTTCAAGGGGGCAACTTGATGGGCAGGTCGAATTAATAATCCTTCTTTTGTTTTTTCCAACACTACTTCTTTACCAAGAGATTCCAGATAATCTTTGGGAATTCTAATGCCTTTAGAATTTCCAACTTTTACGATGTTTGTATGATAAGAGGTATTGCTCATATTGTAAAGTTAAGAAATAGTGGTTACGAATGTGCATACATTTTATCTGGGATCACTTATCTTTTAACGTTTTCATTTTACTACCTTTGAACATTAACAAATTCAACCAATGAAAATTCACCGCGAAGGATATAGGTACATCATTATAGCCACTATATTATGGATAGGCCTGGGGTGGCTGGCCGGTCATTTTATACCGGTTATGTGGCTGGCTGGCGTTATTACTTTCATCCTGTTCCTGGTTTGGTTTTGGGTGGTGGCGTTTTTCCGCCTGCCAAACAGAAATTTTGTACACGGGGAGCATAAGATAATTGCCCCGGCCGATGGTAAAGTAGTGGTGATAGAAGAAACCTACGAAGGTGAATACTTTATGCACAACTGCCTGCAGGTATCCATCTTCATGTCGCCGGTGAACGTGCACGTAAACCGCAACCCGGTAAGTGGTGTTATCAAATACATGAAATATCATAAGGGCAAATACCTGGTAGCATGGCACCCTAAATCATCTACCGAAAACGAACGAACAACCATAGTAATAGGCAACGATAAGGGCGATATACTCATGCGCCAGATAGCAGGCGCTATGGCGCGCCGCATAAAGTTTTATGTGCAGGAAGATGATATAGTGAAGCAAAACGAAGAGTTTGGTTTCATCCGTTTCGGATCGAGGGTAGACCTATTTTTACCCCTGGGTACTAAAGTAAATGTGCAAATTGGTGATGTGGTAAAAGGCGGGGTAACGGTAGTGGCTCATTACGATGAACAGAAATAAAAGTTAAACCTTATTACATTATCGTAATATCTAATAGCCAAGGTCATATTTTACAATTTATTCCCTATATTCGCATTACAAAAATCGCATACAATGAAAAAAATCACTTTATTACTTCTTGCCGCAGTTATGATCTCTGGCGGCGTTGATGCTCAGTCTTGCTGCAAAAAAGGCGGCCATTGTGCAAAATCTTGTGCTAAAGACAAGAAATCTGCCAGCAAAGAATCTGTTAACAACAAGTCAGCTAAGACAGCCGAAGCCCCAAAGAAGACTTCGTAAACAATATTTATATTGTATAACTAAGCTGGCTCATTGGCCGGCTTTTTTATTTATAAAAAGCCCCCGGAGTTATGGATCACGCTAACCATTCCAGGGGCTGGCTGCAGCAGATGCAGCTTTCATTTGCTATTTACAGGCGGGAACATTTTTTATTATCCTTGCCCTCCCACACGTTTCTTCTCATCTTCAGCGCCACCACTATGTTTTGCCGACTGAGGCAGAGTGCGCTTGCCAAACCGGTAGGTAAACGATACCACTACCAGCCGGGTATCTCTCCGGGCTACAAAGGATTCTATATAATCGTAGTAATAAGACACAGCGCTGGGATAGCCATGCCAAAAAATATCCTTGGCATTAAGCCTGATAGTTGCCTGCTTATCGAACAGGTTTTTCTGGATGCCGATATCTATCATCGACATCTGCCTTACCTGCATATAGCCATACTGCTCTGGCGCCTGGTAAAAGCCGCTCAGCTCTGCCGACCAGTTGTGGGGTAGTATGAAATGGTTGCTTGAATAAATATTGAAAGCAACTTTACCTGCGTTAAGGTTAGTACCTGCAATATCCCCGGTATACCTTGAGTAGTAAACGTTTGCATTTGTTGTATTGCTCCACCATTTAAAGAACTGGAACTGGTATGATCCACTCGCACTATAATAGTACAGCGTGGTGAGGTTCTTCGTAGTTTGGATGGTTACTTTGTCTTCAGTCGCGCTGGGCTGTATTACCTCCACAATCGGGTTGGTAGTTATTACACAATTAAGAGAGGTGATAAACCTCTGTTTGTAAGTGTAAGAAAGCTCTGCGGAATAAGATAAAGCAGGGTTTAAGTAAGGGTAGCCCGTTTTATAAGTGGTAGGGTCCAGGTAATATTTGAAAGGGTTAAGCTGCTCATAGCTTGGCCGGTCTATGCGCCTGCTCAAGGTAATGCCGAGGTCGTCGTTCTTGTCTACATGCCTCTGTACAGCAAAGCTGGGGAATAGTTGCAGGTAATTTCTTGTGAATGAACTATCCGTGGTTACATCACTTCCTTTGGCTATGGTTTGCTCTGCTCTGAGGCCTAGCTGTGTGCTCCATTTTGTCCAGTCTTTACTAACATTTATGTAGCCTGCATTAATGGTTTCGTTGTAAATGAAATGATCTGTTTTTGAAATATCAGCTTTATAGCCGGTATCTGTCTGGTCAAAAAAACGGAGGTTATTGTCGGCTGTTACAAAGCTGGTTTTTATGCCAGCTTCCAGCTTTGCATTGTTCTTAAAGGGATTAGTATAGTCTGCTTTAAATGACCTGATCTGTGTAATACCTTTTTGGTCGCCATGCAAAATAGCTTCCGGATCTGGCGTAGAATAAATAGTAGTATAGTCTTGCGTGCCATGACTTGGGTAGCCGGCATAGTCAAGATCTACTGCAAGTACTTTGCCGCTACTGTCAAATGTGTGCCTCAGGTTAATGTTTGCCGCATAGCTGTTCCAAAATGAGGGCGCTTCATTTTGTGTAGTGAAATGCGACGACGGTTGTTGCGAAGCAGAATCTACAACGATAGAGTAGTTATTACCAGTGCGATTTATAAAATCCGACTCCCCATTCAGTATAAAACCTATCGTTGTCTTTGACGAGATATTGTAATCCATTCCCACACTGGCGATATCGGTATGGAAATGATAGACATAATTATTGTCCTGGTTGTAAGCTCCTGCAAAAACCGAGTTCGTATAAAAGCTGCGCTGTAAGGTTAGATGGTTGAACCCTTCCCTTTCTGAATGATTGTAGCTGGCGAAGAAGTTGAACTTATTGTTCCGGTAGTTCATGTTAAATCCTCCGTTTGCTTTACCATAAATGCCTTGCGCATATGTCCCATTTACCGATCCGTTCAGGCCTGACTTACTGTCTTTCTTCAGCTTGATATTTATGATGCCCGCAGATCCTGCCGCATCATACTTGGCTGACGGGTTAGTGATCAGCTCTATACTTTCTACGGCGTTAGATGGCATGCTCTTCAGCATATTAGCAAGCTCCTGGCCGCTTATAGGCTGTATCTTCCCGTTGATCATCACATTTACCCCGCTCCTCCCTTTTAAGCTGATGTTGTCATTCTGGTCTACTGTTACTCCCGGCGAATGCTGCAACACATCGAGTGCAGATCCACCTGCATCTACAATGCTGTTCTCCACATTTACTACCAGCTTATCCGGATGCACTTCTATAAATGGTTTCTGCGCACGTATCGCTACCTCTTTAAGCGTTGTGTTATTGCTTTTTTGTAGAGCGATGTCAGGCATTGCCGTATTATTCCCCGCCACAACCACTTTTCCTGAAAGATATTTTCGATACGCTAACAGGGTCACTTCCAGCAGGTAATTACCATTGGCAACGCTTGCAATTTGGTATGCACCTTTATCATCAGTAAGTTCCGTTTTCACAAGGCTGGAATCACTAAAATGCCGTAACAGCACACTGGCAAACGTTACTGGCTGACCATCAGTATCTAATACCCTTCCTGATATACTGCCACTTTGCGCAAACACAGTCGCGTGGTGGAGCATTAGTAAACAAACAAACAAACAACAAAATCCTTTTCTCATAAGAATCTATTTATGTAGCTGAGGCGCGTGTTTCCTCCTCGTCAGCGCCACTTTTATGGCGTAGCGCCGGTTGTGCAGTCTTATTGCCAAAGCGATACGACAACGATAGTGTTACCTGCCGGGTATCGTGCTTTGCTGCAAAGCTTAAATTGTAATCAGTAAAAGAGGATGAGCCACCACTGGTGCCGGTATAAAATATATCTGCAGCATTTAACCGTACTATAAGCACCTTGTCAAGAAGGGCTTTCTGGATACCTATGTTCAGCGTCCAGTTTTCATTCACGGTAAGGAAGCCATTCAGCTGCGCCGACTGGTAAAAGAAGACCATCTCCGCCGACCAGTTTTTGGGCAGCAGGAAACTACTGTTTACGTAAACGTCAAAAAATGGCAGGCTCTTGTCCAGCGCCGTATTTGCAAGGTTGTCCTGGTACCGGGTATAGGTAGCATCAAAGTTCACCACCTCGTTCCACCATTTATATATGGGGAAAGAATAAGAGCCACTAAGCCCATAATAGGTCATTCGTGTAAGGTTGACCTCTGTCTGTATGGCCACCCTGCTTTGCGTTGGGCTTGGCTCTACTACTTCTGTAATTGGGCTATTGCTGATAGCGTAATTAATTGTGGTAATAAACCTTTGTTTGTAAGTATACGTAAAGTCCGCCCCATAAGTAAGACACGGATCCAGGTAAGGGTTGCCCTGCTTATAAGTGCTGGGATCCACGTAGAACTTGTATGAATTCAGCTGCTGGTAATTGGGCCTTTCTATACGACGGTTAAGGTTGAGGCTAATGTCATTCTTTGCGTCAAGATGCCGTTGCAAGGCCAGGCTCGGGAAAAGCTGCAGGTAATTTTTTTTGAAGGCCTGCATTGTTATTTCCTCCTTACCGGTAATGTCTGTCTGCTCTGCACGCAAACCTAGCTGTGTGCTCCACTTCTTGCCTTCTTTGCTGGCATTGATATAGGCTGCATTAATATTCTCGGTATAAATAAAATGGTCGCTTTTGCCCGCGTCAAATACATTGCCGCCATTACTGCGGTCGAAAAAATTAGGCTGGTTATCTGCGGTAACATAGCTGCTTTTGATGCCCGCATCCAGTTCCACATTGTTCTTCATGGGATTCGAATAATCTGCTTTTACAGAGCGTATCTGAGTGATGCCAGATATATCGCCATGCAGTAGATACGGCGCCTGCGTTAATGCGCCATTAGTCAAATAATAATTAGTGATAAAATCCTGGTTATTCTTATTCCAGTACCTGCCATAATCTACATCGGCACTTATTTCTTTCCCTGCTGTGTCCAGCTTGTGCTTTACATGCAGGTTAGGCGTATAGTTATTCCACTGCCCTGCAGACCGTGCAGTAGTAGTGAAGTAAGATTGCTCTACATTATTCGGGTCAAGCACCTTTGAGAAATAGAACCCTTTCGTATCACGGGAGTAGGCCTGCCCTTTTACCGAAACCCCTACGGAGGTATTTGCAGATATGTCATATTCAATGCCCGCTACCGGCAGGTGCGACCTCGTAGGGTAGGTAGTATAGTTGTGCTGATTATATGCCCCCGAATAAATGCCTGTGCTATCATAAAAATGCCGGAGAAATACCACGTCGTTCAGGGCTTCTTTGTAGTAATAGTTGTATCCGGCATACAGGTTTATCTTACCTCTTTTGTAGTTGAGATTAAACCCAAGATTTGCCTTGTTATAAATGCCCTGCCCGTAGCTGGCATTAGCTGTGCCATTTAAGCCTTGCCGCTGTCCTTTTTTTGTTTTAATGTCTATAATGCCAGCCGTACCGGCAGCATCGTATTTTGCAGATGGGTTTGAGATGATCTCTATTTTGTCAATAGAATTAGAGGGCATGCTTTTCAGCATGTTCGCCAGCTCTTCCGCAGATAGGGGTTGCAGCTTGCCGTCAATCATTACATTTACGCCCTGCCTGCCTTTCAGGCTTATGTTGTCGTTCTGGTCTACAGTAACGCCTGGAGCGCGGGCCAGTACTTCCAGAGCTGTACTGCCTGCGCTTACTATGCTATTGTCTACATTTACTACCAGTTTATCCGGGTGTACTTCTATAAATGGTTTTTGCGCCTGCACAGCCACTTCTTTAAGCAAAGTGCTGTTTTGTACCAGGACAATTTCGGGCATCGAAAAAATTGTGTCACTTACGCTCAGGCTTTGAGTGCGGTAGGTTTCGTAGCCAGTAAATAATACCTTGACGAAAAAAGCGTCGCTCTGCAGGCCCGTAAACGTGTATGCTCCCTTTTCATCAGTAAGCGCTGTTTTTAATACCGCTGAATCCGCTGTTTTCAGTAGCAGCACGCTTGCAAACACAATGGGTTTTCCTCCCTCAGCAGATACTTTGCCTTTCAACCCACCCGACTGGGCAAAGGCGATCTCTGCACAAAAGCAAAGCAGGATAAAGCAGCAACTAAGGGTGCGCGTTTTCATAGTGTATAATAGCATGGTAAAGGTATCTGCCAGCTGCAAGCATATATTCCCCCACCACGGGTGATTTACAAAATCGTAACACAAAGTGAAATATTGTATTATTGTATGATCGTTGTAAGGATTAATTTCACAAGTAATTATGAAAAGGTTAGATCCCGGGCAGTCCATATTACATAGTACCAGGTGCGCAGTAGTTATCCTGCTGTGTTCTTTGTTTACGAATAATTTGCATGCCCAGCGATACCCTTTTCATAACCTGAGCGTAGACGATGGCCTTATGCAGTCGCAGGCTACATGCATAGCACAGGATAAGACTGGCTACCTATGGGTAGGCACTTTTGGCGGCCTTTCCCGGTACGACGGGCGCAATTTTACCAATTACACCATCCGCAACGGCCTGCTCAACAATTCGGTATGGGCCGTAGCCGTAGACAGCCAGGGTTATATATGGATTGGTGTGCAAAACGGCATCTCCAGGTTCGACGGGAAGAAGTTCGTTCATTATACTACCCAGGCAACTGCAATGCGCTCCATGAATTATACGCAGCAGATACAGATAGTGCATGACACTACCTGGTGGCGCACATCGGGCGAGATCTATTTTATTACCAGGGGGAAGATCAAATACATGGTAACGCCCGGCCCACAAGGCTATACCTCTGCAATGCTTGCAGAGGCGGGAAGCTTATGGATAGCCAAAGAGGGGGTCATCTACCACCAGCAAAATGGAAAGGTAGATACGGTAAGGTTCTCAATACCGCAAGACCAGAAGCAGCCAAGTGTGCTTAAAATATTCAGGGATAAAGGCGGCCTCGTATGGCTGGGCACTAATACGGGATTATATAAAGTACAAAATGGCGTTCCGGTATCTGTACTATTAAATACAGACCCTTCTGCCATGGTGCCTGTAGTGCGGTCCATCACACAAGACAGGACAGGCGCGTTATGGCTCGGCACGAACAACGGAGTGCTAAGACTAGCAGGAAATAGTACGCAGTACTACAACAAACACAATGGCCTCAGCGATAATAACTTCTTCGACATGTTTACCGATATAGAGGGCAACGTGTGGATGGCATCAGACGGACAGGGTATTTATCGTTTCTCTGGCACGCAATTTACCGGTATCGATGAAAGTATAGGCCTGCCCAGTGCGCAGGTAATGGCGATAGCAGGCAATAAGCGCGATTCACTTTTCCTGGGTACATATGATGCCGGGCTTTTTGTGTTTAAAGATGGTAAAGTAAGCCCGCTGTCTTTTCCTTCAAACCCCGTACCCGTGATCACCTCGCTATGTTACGCCAACTCAAAGCTCTGGATAGGCACACGTGGTAGAGGATTATGGAGTTATAGCAATGAAGTGTTCAAACAATATGAAGCGCCTGACAGGCATTTCCCATCAAATAATATCAACCACATTTACCGCGATCCTGATGGCCGTTTATGGATAGGCTTTGCAAACGGCCTTGTAATGAACGACCATGATACTTTTAAAACCGTAGACGTAAAAGGCCTGCCTGTGGTATCGTTCCTGTCTATAGGTGCCGACAGTATATTGATCGCCACAGAAGGTGGCCTGATGCTCTATAATGCAGGAAATGTATCAGACTTCAGGACGAACACGGCACTCGATAGCTATTCCGTGCAGTGTTTCACCTTACAGGGCCGCGACCTGTGGTTGGGCAGCAGCGATAATGGCGTTATCCGGTATAACTTATCTACGCGCAAGGCCGTGTTCATCACTAAAAATAATGGCTTACGGTCCGACTTTATTTACAATATCATTGCAGATAACGAAGGCAGTATATGGGTAGGCACCGGCTTTGGCATCCATAAAATAAAGATGAACCTGCGCGATGAGCCCCAAATATCTTTCTACGGTAAAGCGCAAGGCATTACGGGTATGGAAAGCAACATTAATGCAGTATTCAAGCTGCCCGATGGCGGCATCTGGTTTGGTACTACCAATGGTGCGCTGCACTACCAGCCTAATACAGAAATGGTATCTACCGCCCCTGCCAGTATAGTAATGCAATCAGTAAAGCTCACCGGTGAAAATGCAATAGATAGTACTTACTACGATAGCACAGACTATTGGTATGGCATACCCTACAATCTGCGCCTGCCGGCCAAAAAGAACAATCTATCGTTCACCTTTCAGGCCATTACGCTCAGCGGCGCCCAGCAGGTATTATACCGCTACCACATGGATGGCCTGGAAACGCCCTGGTCCGACTGGTCTGCAACAAACTCCGTTAGCTATTCCGCATTGCCACCTGGCAATTATGTTTTTCATGTACAGTGCCAGGGGGTAGATGGCAAGACAAACCCTGAGCTTACGTATTCTTTTGAGATCATAACACCTTTTCAGCAAACAAAATGGTTCCGCTTATCTGTGCTTGCGGCATGCATCCTGCTCGGTATAGGCTTCCAGTACATGGTTAACCTGGCTAAGCAACGCAGGCTGCGCCTGCTGGCTAAGCTGCGCTCTGAAGAGCAAAGTAAAATAAGGCTGCGCACAGCAGAGGATTTTCACGACGAGATAGGCAACAAGCTTACCCGTATCAACGTACTGGCAAGTATCCTAAAAACTAAGGTGATACTAACACCAGACAACGCCAAAATACTCGCACAGATAGAAGAGAACACTAACCAGCTATATGGCGGCACAAGGGACATACTGTGGTCGTTAAAACCATCTAACGACAACCTGCACGAGATACTCCTGCATATCCGTGATTTTGGCACAGAGCTATTTGCAGATACTGAAGTGAATTTTGTATTCAGGGGGGCACTGGAAAAAATGAAGAGCTACCGCCTGCCGCTGGATATGAGCCGTAACCTGCTGATGATATTTAAAGAGGCCATGAACAATACCCTGAAATATTCAAAGGCAAAAACCGTGACCCTGGAAGCAAGCATGAAAACAAGAGGTGTACTGCAAATAGTACTTAAAGACGATGGTGTGGGCTTCGATATACAGGCAGCAAAAAAAAAGGGAACGGCATCATTAATATGCAAACAAGGGCTGGCCGGCTCAATGGCAAGCTATATATAGATTCCCGGCTGGAAAAGGGTACCATCCTCAATCTCAACTTTAAAATACCGCCAAACAGGTGATATTAGATAGGTAAAGATTGCCGATCTTTATCTAAATACTTAATATGAAACGAGACCTGGATATACGTGTGGCGATCATAGAAGACGATGAAACCATAAGGGAGGGTTACGCCTTCCTGATAGGTAATACAGATGGGTACAAGATAGCAGGTACGTACCCGTCGTTTGAAGATGCCCTGAAGAAAATAGTACACGATGACCCCGATGTGATACTGCTGGATGTAGAGCTGCCCGGCATAACAGGCATAGAAGCCCTCCCTAAGCTGAAGAAATTACTACCTGAAACGCACATCCTGATCCTCACCGTTTATGAGCAGGAGATGCTCATATTCCGGGCGCTAGGCAATGGCGCTGCAGGCTATCTTACCAAAAATACCCCGCCCGAAAAAATTGTAGCCGCCATACATGAGGTAATGGAAGGTGGCGGCCCTATGAGCGCCCACATAGCCCGCATGGTTATCTCCTCGTTCAAGCGTAACGAATCTACCCCGCTCACCCGCAGGGAAACAGAGATACTGGAGCAGATAGCAACTGGAAAAAGCCGCAAGCGCATAGCCGAAGAATTGTTTATAGACCTGGAAACAGTAAAATCGCACATCAAGAATATATACCACAAGCTCAACGTACACTCTAAGGCCGATGCCATTAAGGCCGCGAAGGATAATAAGTTTATATAGCCGCCATAAAATCTAAAAAAGAAAAGCAGGGCTATTTGCCCTGCTTTTCTTTTCCTGTGTCTTTACTTTCTTTTTTTCTTCCGGCTTTTTTTAGCGCGGCATCTATTAAAAACTCTATCTGCCCGTTTACACTGCGAAAATCGTCTGCCGCCCATTTCTCGAGCGCTTTGTATACGTCTTCGTCTACCCTAAGTACAAATGTTTTCTTTGCTGCCACTACTCTGTAGATTATTAATATAAAGATCCTGTATTGAGCACAGGTTGTGCTCCCCTTTCACCGCACAGCACTACCATCAGGTTGCTTACCATGGTAGCTTTCTTTTCTTCGTCCAGCTCCACTATCTTCTTTTTGCTTAGTTGCTCTAGTGCTAGCTCTACCATGCCTACGGCGCCTTCCACTATCTTAAACCTCGCGGCTGCTGGCGTTGCAGCATAGCGCCTGCTATCTCCTGTGCATAGGCCAGGTGGCTGATGCGGGCTTCTTTAATAATGATGCCTGCCGTCACCAGCCGCTCGTTCAATTCTTTCACCAGCATTTCATTCAGCTTAGTGCCTCCTTCCCTAAGTGTGATCAACGCATGCTCATCTTCTATATTGTCATAAGCTATGCCCATGGTAAGGCTTCGTAGCGCCGCCTCGCTCTGCATCTTTATGAAGGCATTGTAGTCGGCAACATCATACGCTGCTTTGTAGGTGTCTTCTATCTGCCATACTATTACCGCCGCTATTTCCACGGGATTACCCATCTTGTCATTTACTTTAAGCGTAGGCGTCGCCATGTTTTGTACACGCTGGGTAAGCCTGTTAGCGGTATAAAACGGATTGACAA
>Ga0206843_10243_pt2 | contig 10986 bp, 10 predicted proteins | sample Alteio_BWOrgCont_21_FD_152869 | JGI IMG/M metagenome (GOLD analysis project Ga0206843, IMG submission 152869) | Enriched cells from forest soil in Barre Woods Harvard Forest LTER site, Petersham, Massachusetts, United States -... | ecosystem: Environmental > Terrestrial > Soil > Temperate forest >...
CAAAAAAATGACAATATCGGCTATTCTTCTTGCCACTTTTGCTTGGGCATTTAGTATGTGTATAAAATTGAACGTTGCCTTTGAATTAGTGATTGTGATTTCATGGCTTCTCCTTGCTTATTTTCGCCAAAATATCGATATACGTAAGAAAGTGTGCTTGACTTTAATCGTTGGATCTACGCTGGCGTTTGCCTATTTGTCTTATCCTCTATGGGTTTATAAAGGTTTTGGTTTTACTTGGTTATTTCCTCCTGGCACAGCTGCTTTGAATAGGGGTTGGTATATGAGTAATGCAATAGGGTACACAGCCACGCTTGTATACAAAGGTAAAATAGTAGAGCAAACAGGTAATTTTGGTTCAAATGGCACTTGTTCGCAACCCTTCGCGCCCTTCTCAGATTGGAGCACCTGGCGAACTGGACATTATAACTACACTATGGTTTGCAATGATGTTATAACTTTAGTTTTACCTTGCGGGACGATAACCTGGAAGGAGCGCTTACGTAATATGACAGAAGAAGCGTTGCACTTTTTCTTTTGTCAGTCTTGGCCCGACGCGCGTGACGATGACCCGGTGCAAGAGGCTCAAATTTTAATGCGTTGGGTATGGTCTTTCCTTACATTAGGCATCATAGTCCTGGCGATAGCTAAGAGACAGTTAAAAAATATTCTGACCATATTATGTTTGGGTACATTATTATTTTATTTATTGAGTAATTGTTCGATGATAGATGGGCGCTATCGAAAACCCTGGGAAGGCATAGCCATAGCTACTTTTATTTACCTATGCGCGTCGCCAAAAATTAAAAAAATTAGCAATAAGACAAATTAAAACTTAAGCAAAGCACGAATAAAAATATAATTCTATAAAGTCAATATGCTAATCGCCCATCTATTCAATTTTGGTTGTGGAAGAGCTTCTATTGTTTTTTACATCTATGCAATTCTATCTTGATATACTTTGCGCAGACATTATGCTGCAATAGCATTTCTATGGAGTCCTCCAGAAAACCCATAACAGTGTTCATTCTCCCTAAGGCACATTTGCACAATCCGATAAATAATCTGTCATGAAACTATTAGCTCGTTATTATGACGAAGCTTTGGGAATAATACTGACAACCAGATATATCATTGAATTTTTTAACATCCTAAGCCCCTTTTAAGGAAGTATGATCAGGTTAGAATTTATCTTTATTAGTGAGATTTTTGTGAACTAATAGTTAGTTCGGAGACAAATGGATCTATTAAAAAATAACTTAAAACGCATGAAAGGACAGATGGCTTCTATCTTGAATTTGGCAATAGCCTTCTTTGTTGTAGTAGCGGTAGGTTTGTTTGCTTTTGAACTAACACGCTACCTATTAGCGCGTGACGAACTAAAAACAAATGTTGAGGTTGCGGCTCTTAGTTGTCAGACGACTTTAGCTTCTTCAGGTGATCCCACTAGTGCTGCTAATCAACAAACGGCAGAGAACACCGCATTACAGTTGTTCAAACAAAATAGTATCTTGGGGCAACCAATGTCTTCGGCAATGATACCCATCGGCGGCCCGTCTGCATTAGATCCAGCTCCAGGTCAAGCGCAAATAGTTTTTCAATTCCTAGATCCTCTTACAAGAGTGCCAGTCAACGCAAGCGGGGCAGGCGTAGATAGTGGGGTTACTGATCCAGCTGCAGCTGGAACTTTGGTCCAAGCTGTTGGGTCGTACTGTTATTCACCTTCTTGTGGACAATTTATTGGTTTAGCAAATGCACAATTCACTTTTCAAGTATCTGCGTTAGCAGGGATACCTAAAATAGATCTGATGGTGCTTTTAGATATTTCTGGCGGTATGGATGACGATACTTCTGTTAGCTTTTACCAACGCTACGAAGGTCCTACTGGAACTAATTGGATGATACCTAGCAGTACAGGGGGTATTGCCGTTGGATTGCCCTCTACCGTATGGTGCGGTGGTAGGCCGCCTAATATTCTGCCGCCTTGCGAGTTAGAAATTAATGGTACTTGTCTTCAGTATAGCCAAGATCCCACAGCACCGGCTTCTAATGGGTTAGCTGCTGCTGGTATAGGTACTCCGCCACCGCCTTGGTGTGGTATTCCTCTGAGCATGATACCTACTGACACAAAGCACATTGCTATGATACATAGCCCAAATAAACATATCAGAAAGTTAAAAATTGCTAGAACAAAGACCCATAAAAACACCAATAGCCTTATTGGTTTGAATAAAAATGATAAGAAACTGAATATTTCGATTAGAACTAGTGATCCAGGATTAATGGACATATGCCAAAAAATTAGTGGCAAGCACGCAACTAGCAACTTGGTAAACAAAACGGTAATTAGTCAATTGGATGACAAATTTAGTCAAGTATCTTTTAAACCAAACTTTGACGTTTTATGGTCTGGGATACTGAATAACAATACGACCGCTGGATCAACTACCACTGGCTGCAACAATACTATCAACGACCCGGCTAATAACCCCGTACCACCTACTACCTACAGTGGTTCTGACGGTATGACATATGTTCCTATTTCAGCCAGGCCTGGTAGCCTGGCTAATACTGATCCCACTCCACCGATGCCCACTATAAGTGCCAATGGATGCGTTGGTAATATCTCGACTATAACCGGATTTGGTGCTGCTGCCCCAAATGTATTTACGGGCATAGTGGCTAATGGTGTAGTTGGTGACTATAACCCAAGCAATCCTGCTATCGGTTTCAATAACATTGCCACAGCTATAGAAGCTTCATTGGGCGATTTAGAAAGCCCGACACTTGCTGCTCAAGCTGGTATAGATACCAATGCTCTTGGTGTTACGCCGCAAACAGGTTGGTATGCATTTTATTACATTGCTGCCCGTCAATACTTACAACCGATGATGGCCATTCTTAATGGTCTTATTGGTTTCATCAATGAGATGTCCATAACGGCAGATATCTATTATGGCTTTATCGCCTTTAACGACAATATCGGTGCGGCCGCTAATTCGGTCAGTGCGCCTATTAATAATGTTTCTTCCCTCTACAATTTCACTACGCCTAACCCCACCGGTGGCTCATCGGTTAGCAGTACCTATCCATTGCCTAATATTCCGCTGAATTCTGGTGGTCCTAACCCTTCCAACCAAGCGGCCATCATTAATGTTTTGCCTACTCTAAGTGTATGGGGAAATAGAAATGTAACCCAAGCCTTGACGGCGGCCCTTGGACAATTGCAATCTAATGGTAGACCCGGAGCAAATCCAGTCATTCTTCTTATAACCTGTGGTGCACCTAGCGGTGCTGACAATTCTACAGCTGCAATTGCTGAGGCTACTACCATTGGTCAGGCAGGCATACCCGTATATGTTATATGTGCCTCGTTGAATAGTAGTTATGATGATGCTAACTATGCTGCTTATACTGAAATCGGCGGAGCTAGTGGTGGTGTTGCAGGAGCATCAGGACATGGTGCAAAATACTTCCCGGTGGATTTTGTTGATCCAACTACCACTGGAAACCAATTGGTTACTATATACGGTAATATAGCTAGACGCTTAGTAAGCATAGTGCAAAGCAATTAGTAGCTAGTATCCATATTAGAAGTTGAAAGCACTGAATTCATTGACGAGCCTAAAAGAAAGCATAAAACCACAATTGGTGAACTCTTTTAGTTTGTTCTTTATTAACGTATTTATTGTTTCATACTTTTCTATCGCCTTTCTTTGGCTGTGGGCAACTAACCTTATAACTATTAAGCATGAGAATTCGCAAAGCCGGACGATAATCCACAGCTTGTCAGCCATCACTAGCCTTATTGGTTTAGAACAAAATTGGGGTCTTTTTAGCCCCAATGTAAGAAGCGATAATAATTACGGTCTGGTTGTAATAGTTCTACAAAATGGATTTTTGAAACTTTTTGAAATGCCACGTATGGAAAAACTCAATGTGCTAGAGAAAGCCCAACGAGAAAAATTCCGCAAAATATTCAACGATAATTTTCCTTACCCAAGCTTTCGCCACATGCGTCCCGCCTTTTCGCGATTTCTAGCTAAAGTTGCTTACAGCAAATACAATCCGCCTGCCAGAATGTCTTATTTTCTTGTTTCAGATCCAATCCCCCCGCCTGAGGCATCGACAGTCAAAATACCGCAAAAGGAGAGCAATCTGCATCCCGCGATAATAAATTACTTTGTTTATGGTGTTAGCCCCGATGACTTCCAATGAATAAATTTAGTAATGCCTGGCAAAGATTTTGGTTTAAGGAGCAAAGTCCAGAACCGTTAGCACTATTCCGCATACTCTTTGCTCTATTTGTTTTTCAGGTTAGCCTTTTTGAATTGGCACCTAACTTCTCTTTACTGTTAGGAGCAAAAGGCATGTTTGATACTGCCTCGGTTGCAGTGTATTGGTGGCAAAAAGAACCTATCTTCAATGTTTTTTTACTTCTGCCCCAATCTGATGTTTTTCGTTTCGGATTTTTTTGTGTTTTTTTAGTCTTTACCTTTTTTCTGACCGTCGGTCTTTTTACTCGCTTCAGTGCCATTATTGTTTATCTGGGGTTGCTTAGCTTTGATAATCAGTGTCCTTTTGCACTTGATGGAGGCGATGATTTTATGCGGCTTATCGCCTTCCTTTTGATATTCAGTCCTGCTGGTGAGGCATATTCTATAGACAGAATATTGAAGGCAAAAATTCGCGGAATCAAACTCAAAGATATGCCACTAAATATGGTATCACCTTGGGTCCAACGTATGATTCAAATACAGATATCTTTGGTTTACTTATTTGCCTTTTTGCCTAAAATAGTTGGTGATCAATGGCAGTCGGGCACAGCTATTTATTACGTTTTCCAATTAGCTGACTTTGCGAAATTTCATGTGCCAAAAATAATGACCCAATTTCCTCTTTATAAAATTCTGACCTACTATACTCTTTTGGTTGAATTATCTATGGCCACTTTGGTCTGGATCAAACCCTTACGCTACTGGATCTTATTAGCCGCTGTCTTCCTGCATTTGGGCATTGATTGGGCAATGAACCTGCCCTGTTTTGAATTTCTTATTATGAGCTCTTATGTAGTTTTTGTAGACCCAAATGATTTGAAAAAAGTATCTGCACTATTCAAATCGTTACTTGGTTTTAGTCCCAAACAAAATCATTTAGTAGAAGCAAAAATTATTCAGCATTCCGACCATGTCTTTTTGCCCACTATGCTTTTTCTATTGTTTATTTTGATATGTGGTTCATTAATGGCTAATCCAATACGCCAGCAGTACGCTTTGTTAGAGAGTCAGCGCAATTACGATCAAAGGCTTGCAAAAGTTTTTAATTATTGGAATGACCGCTTTAAGCAATATAGTCAGCTGCCAGAAGACGATGAAAAAAGAGTAATTGCTGAGGAAGCTTTGGGAGCTATTTTATCGCTAAAGAAAGATTATATTCAGTCAGGCAAGCTGTTGCGCAATGCCTGTGAAAGACTTGCTCAACAAAATAAAGCATATAATCCTGAGCTCATCAGCGCTTTGTCTTCATTGGCTAATCTTTATCTGGAAACGTATCATCTAGATGCGGCTGAGTTGTGTTATAAAACTATATCGAATTATGACATTGATCATCTTGAATATGCACCGAATAGACAAAGCATCGAATTAAACAATTTGGGTGTAATAGCTTATTTTCGAGCTCTTTTGGCTAAGGATAAAGCCGAGCAAACTCAAAAATATATAGAAGCAGACAGGTTCTTCAGAGAAGCATTAAATAAATCACATAATCCCAAAATTACCTCCAATACTGGATTTCGACAGATTGAGGCAGGTATTTTGTTTAACCAAAGTTTATCTTTGCGTAATTTAGGACACCTTAAAGAAGCACAAACAGCCCAAATAAAAGCAGCAAATATAAATTCAGGCTTTAAAAAACCACAGTCTCCTTAAAGGAGGTACGGCCGATTTTATAAAAAACCGACTCAATGCCGTTTTTCAGGGTATGAAATGTAGCAGAGGCTTTGTCGGTAGTGGTGTCTATGATGTTAGTTAATCATAATAAAATTCATTCAAAACGAAGATTGCGCGGTACATCTATTGCCGAATTACCGCTAGCGATGTGGGTCATTTTTATTGGCATTGGTATGCCTTTACTTTCTCTTACTTTAATAACTGTTCGCTATGGCATGTTTGTGGAAGCAGCTAGACAAGCAGCAGATGTGGCTTGTTCAACTCAAACCTATGGAGCAGGCTCAGGAGCAGTATATTCAGCCTACAATACGGCTTCTAGCATAGCCGCTGTCTTCCCCGGTGTGAATATGTATGATTGTAAATGTTGGATAATTGTTACACCTTTATACGGATCAGGTCCAGCTCAGGTTATTGGACCCAATACACCTCTGACCACCCCAGCTGACCCTTCACAAAATTTATATCAAATACGTGTGGATTTAAAGGGCTATATACAACCGATACTTGCTATGCCTTTACCTGAATTTATCAATATACCGGGACTAAGCATCCCTATTGATGCCCAAGTATCCAGTACTCGAGTATTCGAAAATCCGCCCGGACTCTCAAGCTGAAGTTGACAATTTGTTTAATCAAAGTTTATCTTTACAGCAGGACACTTTAAAGGGACAGGAACAGCCAAATCATTGGGCAATAGAGATAAATCCAGGCTTAAAAAAATCTCAGCCACCTTAAGGTACAGATAGACTTTCTTATCTGGAAAGCTGACTGAATGCTGCTCTTTATGGGTATGAAAAAAACAGTAATGGATGAATTGATGGTGGACCTGTGGTGTTAGTTCGGACTAACAATAATAAAATTCGTTCCAAACGAAGATCGGTCGGTACATCTATTGCTGAGTTCCCGTTGATTTTGTGGGTAATTTTTATTGGTATGGGTATGTCTTTACTCTCTCTTGTTTTAACAACTGTTCGCTATGGCATGTTTGTGGAAGCAGCTAAACAAGCTGCAAATGTGGCTTGTTCAATAGGCGAGGGAGCGATTAGGAAGGCTCGACAAACTGCTGTCGCTCTTGATTCAGTGTTTACTGGTGTGACTGTCAGTCCAGACACCGTTCAGTGCCTTATAGTTGCCCGGACTCTATCAACCCGTCGCTACTGGACCGTAAAATAGATGTCAATCTCATAGGTCAGAACCAACTAATGAAATATTGTTTGAGAATAGATAAAAGAAAAAGCGGCTTGACTTCAGTCGAAGCTCTGACAACGTCTATTTTTGTGGTCGTAGCCGTGATTTTTTCTTTAGATTGCTGGTTTATGATTCATGCGGCACGCATTACAGATGCTGCATGTAGAGATGCTGCCCATGCAGCAGCTCTAACCGTCGATACAGGTGTTCCGTCCACCGACAGTAATAATGCTGCAAGTGCAGCTCAAGCTGCCGTTCAGACCTATGCTAATTGTGCTAATTCTTGGATGACTGCACCGCAAGTTACGGTTACCTATAATTCCACAGGTACTCCTCCTAGTGTTACTGTTGTAACTACGATGTTTGTAACACCGCTTGTCCCTTTGAATTTTCTAGGAAGCTCTTTGAATGGTGTAAATTTTTCTCAGCAATACAGCTTTCCCCTTATAAAGTCTATGTCTGGTGTAGTGACTGGCCCATAAATCGAAAAGCATTTAAACATTGCCGAGTAGTTGATTCAAATAAAGCCGCCAGTGCTGACTTATTTGCGCTGTTTGAATTCAGTCTCCGCCAAAGCGGCGTTCTCGTTGTCTAAAATCTTCTATCGCTGTATCAAAGCATTCAGGGGTAAAATCAGGCCATAATACTGGTGTCATATAAAACTCTGCATAAGCTGCTTGCCAGAGCATATAATTAGAAAGACGCATTTGTCCACCAGTTCTGATTATTAGTTCTGGGTCTGGAAGTCCCTTTGTATATAAATATTCTTCTATAAGTTCTTCACTAATTTCTTCCATCGTTAAAGCACCACATTTGATATCATAAGCAATTTTCTTTATTGCTTCGCTAATTTCCAGTCGTGAACCATAATTGATAGCTACTTGCAAATGAAGCCCAATGTTATCGGCAGTTTGATCCATTGCTTTGTCAAAAGATCGTTTTAAATTAGCTGGCATTCTCTCTAGCTGTCCCACAAACGATAATCGCACATTATTGTCGTGCAACTCACGTAATTCTTCTTTGATTACCAAAGCGAATAACTCGAAAAGATAATCAACTTCTTCTTGGCTGCGCTGCCAATTCTCACTAGAGAAAGCATAAACAGTTAAATAGGGTAAACCTAATTTCCCCACGTGGTTTACTAAGCGCTTGAGGCTCTTCACCCCTTCTCTGTGTCCTAAAAGACGGGGTAATTTGCGTGAATCGGCCCAACGCCTGTTGCCATCCATAATGATTGCTATATGTTGCAAAGGTAATTTATTCTTGGGCATTGGCAATTGGGTGGCTTCCTGAATAGGTTTTTTTACTTTCAATTCATTAATCCTTTGCTTGCATAAGCTTGCATATTTTGCTCAATTTCCCTATTTTGATCAAGCAAGTTACACTTATCCAGCAATCGATCTTATCTAAAAGAACACCATGTGTTTATTACAACCCACTTACATATACCATAGTGATATTACTACTGTTGACCTGAAACGCCTTAAAAGCGATGGCATTCAAGGCATAATTCTTGATTTGGACAGCACAATTATGGCACCGCGCTCTGGCTTAATTGATGAGCGCGTCTCTCAGTGGCTTAACGAAGCAGCGCAACATTTCAAGCTGGCGGTAGTTACAAACAATAAAAACGAAAAATATTTAGAAAAGGCAGCAAATTGTTTAGCCATGCCTTTGGTTGGACGGGCATCCAAACCCAGTGGCAAAATACTATTTAGTGTTCTTAACAAAATTGGCATAACACCAGAAAATGCTGTGCTAATCGGCGACAGACCTCTTACTGACATTCTGGCCGGTAAGCGTGCTGGTATGAAAACATGCTTGGTTACTCCTCTTTCCACAATGCGCGAACATGTTTTAGTGCAATACCTGAGAAAACTTGAAAGACTGGTAATTAAATTTTAGTATTCGTTTCTAATGATGGCTCTTTGTAAAAACTTGCCGACGAATCAAAGCCACTGCCAAATCGACGATACTGTCAGTGGTGCTACTTGATGCTACAAAAAAATAAAAAACACTCGAAGCGGATTCTCGTCTTATGATCGAGAACTCGCCCCGAGCGCTTTTGCCTAAGGACTGCCCGTATCGCCCGAATTGCGGGGCTAGTTGCCCGCTTCTTTAACTTAACCACTTCTCTCTATGCTGGGTTTGCTGGCACTGTATATCTCTCTTGGGCTAAGTTTCGTTTTCTGCCCAAAAGGCAACGCACATGTCCTGTGGTTGATAGTGCAGCTTTCAGCTTTGCGCGCTTTATCAGTTTGCGCGTCGTGACACTTGCCTCTGGCAGAATGCGCATCGCTTTTCGATGGTCGCCATCTTCACCTCCTCAAGCAGGGGACTCAACTTGTTTGCCGGCAGTGCCAACAGGCTATTGACGTCTGCAAGGGCGCCCCAGTAGTCCCCCTGTCGCATTAAGGCTTTGGACCGATACCAATAAGCCCAGGCTAGTTGCCCATCTAATTCCAATGCCCGGGTGAGGTCCTCAATGGATTGAACCAAATAACCGCGGTGCATCAGACAAAGCCCGCGGCCTGCGTAAAATCCGGCGAGCTCTTGGTTGATGGCAATCGCTGCGTCGAAATCCTCTAACGCAGCTTGTAACCGGCGGACACACATCCGGCAGAGTCCGCGCCAATGGTAGGCATCGGCATCAGCCGCATCGCGCCCAATCGCTTTACTCAGGCTAAGAATCGCCTCCTCAAGGCGATTGGCGCGTGCAAGTGCTTTCCCCTGATTCCTGTAGTACGTCGCTGGTATAGCGTCTTCGCCAGCTTCCTCAAGCAAGCGAATTGACTCGGACATGGCGGCTACTGATTCGCCGTATTGGCCCAATTCAAACAATGCCCGCCCCCGCGCCATAAGAGCATGCGCGTAGAGGGACATTCCTCCACCCATGCTCAGACACGCGTCAGCGCAGGTCAAAGCTCTTTCCGTTTGTCCAAGCTCAAGCAAACAACGCGCACACCCATAGTAGGTAAGCGCATCTGGCTTTAACCCCAGTCGAGCGGCTTTCTGGTAGTCCGCCATAGCATTTTCCCATTTGCCCATGCCAACATAGGCATGCGCCCTGTAGTTAAGGGCAAAGCCCTGATCCGGACGCGCTTGCAGGTATGCGCTAAAGTCCTCAACAGCGTTGTTGTACTTCTTATCTTCAACACAAGACATTCCGCGCCAGAACTTCAGCGTAACCACGTCAGGCTTGAGCTTTATGGCTTCACTGAATGCCTTGATAGCTTCGCCCCAGGCTTTCACCTCGGCGTGGTATGTGCCCAGCGCAACGAAGGCATCAGCATTGAGTGGATCAAGCTGTACCGCCTGGCTAAGATCGTCTAGAATCTGGCAGTGGCAGGACGCCGCATGATTCTCAAGGCCGTACTGCAGCCCGAACTGCCCGCGCAGGCTATATGCGTAGGAAAGGTTGACTTTTGCCTGTTGCTGAGTCTGAATATCTGTGCTGTTACCGATGGCCACGCTCAGCAGCCTAATAGCCTCATTTAGATCGAGGATAGCTCGTTCCGGATTCTTCTCTTGCATATAACAGTCAGCCCGTCGGGCCAATGCCAAACCATGCCTGGCATTGTTTTGTATGACCTGGTCGAAATTCATCCTGGCTGCCGCCCATTGTTTGAGGCGGTAATTGCATTCACCCACCCAAAACCAGATGTTGGCGTTTTGGGGCTCCATCGCCAAGATCTTGTTAAAGCATTCCCGTGCTAGAGCCCAATAGCCCTGCTGGAGGTGCCCGAAAGCCAACACGCGGTCGCCAGCCAGCAAATCCACTTCGAGCGTATGCATTGTATCCCTTTCTGTGGTCTATCATTCCAGCGATACGCAATCATTCAATCGAGAC
>Ga0206843_10320_pt1 | contig 10985 bp, 5 predicted proteins | sample Alteio_BWOrgCont_21_FD_152869 | JGI IMG/M metagenome (GOLD analysis project Ga0206843, IMG submission 152869) | Enriched cells from forest soil in Barre Woods Harvard Forest LTER site, Petersham, Massachusetts, United States -... | ecosystem: Environmental > Terrestrial > Soil > Temperate forest >...
GGTTCAAACAATTCCAAACAATATGCAGGAAGCCATTGATTACCTCAAAACTCAACGTGAAACTTTAGTGTTGGTTCTTGCGATTGCGCCCCCTAGGTTATTTTCATCGCTAGTGCTTCCATGCGCGGAGGCATTTATTGGGAACAATCAAACGGGCTTTGGCCACATCGAAATTGGCGTAGGGAATGCTTGCAGCTGTCAGATCCATGCCGGATTAAAAAAAGCATTTTTTTTGAGCCGATATTTTTCTCTAAAGACTCGTTTTTCCGCGAGTATTTATAAAATAATTTTTAAGAAATTACTAAAAGAAGACATTTTTAAAGCGGCGGAGCTTGTCCTTTGGCATCCCAGAAATACAGATGAAGAAATAGATCAGGTTCATTTAGCGATTTTTGAGATCCGAAAAATAACAACAAGGGAGGGCGGCAAGGCTTTTGAACTTCTGCCGAATGGTGGTATAAAATCCAAGTTGCTTCATCTCGCCAGCCATCTGCTGCATCAAACAGAGTTAGCTGTTTTTGCCAAGGAGCTGGACCCTTTTAGGACAGAGGCTTGGCCCGATTTGGAAGTCAAGCTTAATCAATGGCTGAAGGGGAAAAAGCAAGCGAATTCTTTAGTTTTAAAGGACGAGCAAGAAAACTTGCTACATGCCGCTGGGTGGATTATTAGAAGTGATTATTTTCAGGAACAGCTTTCTTCATTATTCAACGCTGCCAAAATGTTTTATTGCAAATTTGCTATTATCGCTGAGCTTCCCAAGGATGTCCTGACTAAAATTTTTGACTTGTATTCAGCCTACCCATCTTCAGCTGAGCGGTTGAATCTTCGTCGAATCAATAAAAGCTGGGATTTCGCGATTCAATGCAGACTAGCTGCAGAGTTACCTAAAAGTATTAGACAGATTCTAACACATATTAAAGGACAACTTTGTTACTTTGGGGCCATAGAGGGACCTATACAACAAATGGAGATGGAACTTGCAAAATTGCCACAACCTATAACTATTGAAAATTCCAAAAATTATTGGCTAACATTACAACCTTCCTATGAAAAAGTGCTTGCTCAAATAAAAGCGGATCATATTAAAAAAGTGGCCTTGCCTTGTCTCAATTCCTTAGTGATGGGTAATACCGAGGGCCGAAAAAAGAAAGAATTTTCGTGTTGTGAAATTCATCAAATATTAGGAAAACATTCGGTTTTAAGTCAGTATGATGCGTATGTGGCTAATCCTGAATCATTTACGTTTGATCGTCCGTTGCGTAATATCGTAACAAGCTTAGCAAATGTCGATTTGGACAAAGCTACCTGTCTTATTCTATCTCAATCCGCAGATGGTAAACTTTCGGATGAAGAGCTTTATGATATTTTGCAATATTCCTCTTCTATAGGAAAAAAAACGATCACGGACCATCCTGTGAGAACTCAAGTTATGAAATTATTGGTTGAGTTACTTTCAAAATCTAATAGCCACCGCGAAAAGTGTGATTAAAAGTTGAACACACGAAGAACAGACAAAAAATTTCAAGATTTGAAAGATCTGGCAGGATTTAAAGGATTTTTTTTAATCCTGCTTATCTTGCCGCTAGAGGCGATCCTATCCATCCTGTTTTTTTGCATTTTTCCTGTGTACGTCACATCCCACCGCGAATGATTATTTGCAATTGATCGAAGAAACAAAAGCTCAAAACGCTCAAAATGAGGCGCGTTTAGCCTGCAAAAACACTCTCTTCTTAAGAGAACTATTGCAGCAAAAGATGCTCTTTTTTAATGATTTATGAAATTTTAATAAAATTTCGAAAAAAAGGGGTTGCAGAAAAACCCCTGTTTTATGTACATTTATTGATGTCTTAAGCAAAAAGCTGCATAGTCTGCAAAGTATGTGCAACTTAACTTGAGAAACCGACACCTCCGAGTGTCAGCTAATGCTGTTTTGACAATGAAAGAAAGACGATGTGCAAGCGATACAAAAGTAAAGCTTGTACGTGATAAATGGCCCGTTAATAAAATAACAGACCATAGATCACGATTAATGTAATTTTTGACACGAAAGTGTCACCAACGAATTGTCAAATTTTTTTTTATTTGAGAATTTGATCTTGGTTCAGATTGAATGCTGACGGCGTGGATGAGGCATGCAAGTCGAACGAAGTGTAGCAATACACTTAGTGGCGGAAGGGTTAGTAATACATGGGTAACTTGCCTTTAACATTGGAATAACGGTTGGAAACGATCGCTAATACCGAATGTGGTGAGATAGGGCATCCTGTCTTCATTAAAGTGGGGGATCGTAAGACCTCGCGGTTAAAGAGAGGCCCATGCGATATCAGCTAGTTGGTGAGGTAACAGCTCACCAAGGCTAAGACGTCTAGGCGGATTGAGAGATTGACCGCCAACACTGGGACTGAGAACTGCCCAGACTCCTACGGGAGGCTGCAGTCGAGAATCTTTCGCAATGGGCGAAAGCCTGACGAAGCGACGCCGTGTGTGCGATGAAGGCCTTCGGGTTGTAAAGCACTTTCGCTTGGGAACAAGAGAAGCCGGCTAATATCCGGCTGATTTGAGGGTACCAGGTAAAGAAGCACCGGCTAACTACGTGCCAGCAGCTGCGGTAATACGTAGGGTGCAAGCATTAATCGGATTTATTGGGCGTAAAGGGCGCGTAGGCGGGATAGTAAGTCAGATGTGAAAGCCCGGGGCTCAACCCCGGAACAGCATTTGAAACTGCCATTCTAGAGGGTAGGCGGAGAAAATGGAATTCCACAAGTAGCGGTGAAATGCGTAGATATGTGGAAGAACACCAGTGGCGAAGGCGGTTTTCTAGCTTATACCTGACGCTGAGGCGCGAAAGCAAGGGGAGCAAACAGGATTAGATACCCTGGTAGTCCTTGCCGTAAACGATGTATACTTGGTGTAATTGGATTCAACCCCAATTGTGCCGTAGCTAACGCGATAAGTATACCGCCTGGGAAGTACAGTCGCAAGGCTGAAACTCAAAAGAATTGACGGGGACCCGCACAAGCAGTGGAGCATGTGGTTTAATTCGATGCAACGCGAAGAACCTTACCCAGGCTTGACATGCACTAGACGACATCAGAGATGATGTTTCCCTTCGGGGCTGGTGCACAGGTGCTGCATGGCTGTCGTCAGCTCGTGCCGTGAGGTGTTTGGTTAAGTCCAGCAACGAGCGCAACCCTTATCATTAGTTGCCAACATTTAAGGTGGGAACTCTAATGAGACTGCCTGGGTTAACCAGGAGGAAGGTGAGGATGACGTCAAGTCCGCATGGCCCTTATGTCTGGGGCTACACACGTGCTACAATGGCCGGTACAGAAGGCAGCGAAACCGCGAGGTGAAGCAAATCCGTAAAACCGGCCTCAGTTCAGATTGTAGTCTGCAACTCGACTACATGAAGATGGAATTGCTAGTAATGGCGAGTCAGCAACATCGCCGTGAATACGTTCCCGGGTCTTGTACACACCGCCCGTCACATCATGGGAGTTGGTTTTACCCGAAGCCGCTGGCCTAACCGCAAGGGGGGAGGCGTCTAAGGTGAGGCTGATGACTGGGATGAAGTCGTAACAAGGTAGCCCTACCGGAAGGTGGGGCTGGATCACCTCCTTTAAAGGACAAAGTGCGCAAGCTTTGCTTGCGTTACTTAGGTTGGACAAGTTTTACTGCCTGCATATCGTCTTCCTTACATTGTTAAAGCAGCTCTATCTTATAATCAATTGTTGAGCAACTCACACAACCGCGGAGAGCATCTAGAGGAACCGATTATATGATTATCCTTTCATCTCTTTTTTCCATTGCCCATTTTGGGGGTTTAGCTCAGTTGGTAGAGCATCTGATTTGCATTCAGAGGGTCAGGAGTTCGAATCTCCTAGCCTCCATGGTTTTGCGCTTGCGGTTATAGCTCAGTTGGTTAGAGCGCGACACTGATAATGTCGAGGTCCCAAGTTCAAGTCTTGGTAACCGCACACTATAAATTCTAAACAGCTTCTGTCTAAGAACAGAAAACGCTATCTTGAAAGTCATAATCTAACAAGTAAAAGAATCAAGTAAAATCTAAAAGCGGATAATTTTAAAGTAAATTTAATCAATTCACTGACAAAAAACAACGCTTGAGGAAAATACTTCACACACACAAAAATATAAGGCAGATAGAGAAATCTATCTAAAAATCGTAGCTCAGTAAGTTCTTTCATCAGGAACTTACGATTAATTACAGTTTGTTCAAGAAATAAATTTTTGGTCAAGCTAGTAAGGGCTGCTGGTGGATGCCTTGGCATCAACAGGCGATGAAGGACGCGCGTACCTGCGAAAATCTTCGGTGAGCTGGAAAGAAGCATTGACCCGGAGGACTCCGAATGGGGCAACCCGTTGGGTGTAATCACCCATCATCCCTAACTGAATACATAGGTTAGGGAAGCAAGACCTGCCGAACTGAAACATCTAAGTAGGCAGAGGAAAAGAAATCAAAAGAGATTCCCATAGTAGCGGCGAGCGAAGTGGGAAGAGCCCAAACCAAAGTCTATGATTTTGGGGTTGTAGGACCAGCCAAAAGAGCAGTAAATCTTAGCCGAACCTTTCTGGAAAGTTGGGCAATATAGGGTGAAAGCCCCGTAGGCGAAAAGAGGAACTGACAGGGCTGGCACCTGAGTAGGGCCGGACACGTGAAACCCGGTCTGAATCTGGGGAGACCACTCTCCAAGGCTAAATACTAGTTGATGACCGATAGCGAACCAGTACCGCGAGGGAAAGGTAAAAAGAACCCCTGTTAGGGGAGTGAAATAGAACCTGAAACCAGCAGCTTACAAACGGTCGGAGGCCTATGCCCTTTTTAAGGGAATGGCTGACGGCGTGCCTTTTGCATGATGAGCCAGCGAGTTACGTTAGATGGCGAGGTTAAAGGACATCCGTTCTGGAGCCGAAGCGAAAGCGAGTGTTAATAGCGCGACAAGTCATCTGGCGTAGACACGAAACCAAGTGATCTATCCATGACCAGGCTGAAGCACGGGTAACACCGTGTGGAGGGCCGAACTAGTAACTGTTGAAAAAGTTTTGGATGAGTTGTGGATAGGGGTGAAAGGCCAATCAAACTTGGAGATATCTTGTTCTCTCCGAAATAACTTTCGGGTTAGCCTCGAATATAAACTTTACAGGGGTAAAGCACTGGATCCACGCGGGGGCCTACCGGCCTACCAAAGGGAACCAAACTCTGAATACTGTAAAGCAGTTCGGGAGATAGACAGTGGGGGATAAGCTTCATTGTCAAAAGGGGAACAGCCCAGATCGCCGAATAAGGCCCCTAATTCTATGCTAAGTGAGTAAGGAAGTGGAGTTTCAAAAACAGTTGGGATGTTGGCTTAGAGGCAGCCATCATTTAAAGAGTGCGTAACAGCTCACCAATCGAGAAACTCTGCGCCGATAATATCCGGGACTAAAGCATAGAGCCGAATTCGCGGGTGCATACTTAGGTATGCGCGGTAGGAGAGCGTAGTATGTGCGTCGAAGGTATACCGAAAGGAGTGCTGGAGCGCATACTAGTGATAATGCATGGCATGAGTAAACGATAAAGGGAGTGAAAATCTCCCTCGCCGAAAACCTAAGGTTTCCAGGGTAAAGCTCGTCTTCCCTGGGTTAGCCGGTCCCTAAGCCGAGGCTGAAAAGCGTAGGTGATGGAAAGCAGGTTAAATATTCCTGCGCCGCCTAAGACAATAGTAAAGGGTTGACAAAGTACGTTAAGCGCGCGGACGATTGGACGAGTCCGTGACGCCGTGAGGAAGGCTGATAGGCAAATCCGTCAGCGGAATTCCAGGCGGCGGCCAAGGGGAATCTTCGGAGGAACCGATGGCGTAGCGCAACACTTTCAAGAAATAAACTCTAGCTGTCGATGGCGACCGTACCAAAACCGACACAGGTGGGTGGGAAGAATATTCTCAGGCGCGCGAGAGAACTCTTGTTAAGGAACTCTGCAAACTATCCCCGTAACTTCGGGAGAAGGGGAGCTGCTGAAGGTGAGTACCCTTGCGGTATGAGCTTTTGGCAGTCGCAGCGAAATGGCCCAGGCGACTGTTTAACAAAAACACAGCTCTATGCGAAGCCGTCTAAGGCGAAGTATATGGAGTGATGCCTGCCCAATGCCAAAAGGTCAAAAGGAGGAGTTAGCCGCAAGGCGAAGCTCTGAATTTAAGCCCTGGTGAATGGCGGCCGTAACTATAACGGTCCTAAGGTAGCGAAATTCCTTGTCGGGTAAGTTCCGACCTGCACGAATGGTATAACGATCTGGGCGCTGTCTCAACAAGAGGCTCGGTGAACTTGTAGTAGCGGTGAAGATGCCGTTTACCCGCAATAAGACGGAAAGACCCCGTGAACCTTTACTGTACTCTGGTATTGGCTCTTGACTTGTCATGTGTAGGATAACCAGGAGACTATGAAGCCCCTTCGTCAGGGGGGGTGGAGTCAACGTTGAAATACTGGTCTTGACAAGTCGGGAATCTAACGATATCCCATGAAGCTGGGAATCGGACAATGCCAGACGGGCAGTTTTGCTGGGGCGGTATCCTCCTAAAGAGTAACGGAGGAGTCCAAAGCTTGCCTCATCGTGGTTGGCAATCACGAGAAGAGCGTAAAGGTATAAGGCAAGTTAACTGTGAGACCGACAAGTCGAGCAGATACGAAAGTAGGGCTTAGTGATCCGGCGGTGGAAAGTGGAATCGCCGTCGCTCAACGGATAAAAGGTACTCCGGGGATAACAGGCTTATCGCCACCAAGAGTTCATATCGACGTGGCGGTTTGGCACCTCGATGTCGACTCATCGCATCCTGGGGCTGAAGAAGGTCCCAAGGGTTTGGCTGTTCGCCAATTAAAGCGGTACGCGAGTTGGGTTCAAAACGTCGTGAGACAGTTTGGTCCCTATCTTTTGTGGGCGTAGGATACTTGAGAGGAGCTGCTTCTAGTACGAGAGGACCGAAGTGGACGAACCAATGGTGTTCCGGTTGTTCTGCCAAGAGCATCGCCGGGTAGCTATGTTCGGAACGGATAAGCGTTGAAAGCATCTAAACGCCAAGCCTCCCTCAAGATAAGGTATCCCAATGAGACCCCATGAAGACTACATGGTTGATAGGTTGGGTGTGTAAGCACAGTGATGTGTTGAGCTAACCAATACTAATCGGTTCATTGGCTTGACCACCTTTTTTTTAAGCAGCGTAAGCTGTAAGATTCAGATGAAGAAGACCGACCAATCTTCATCGAAATGAGTGGTCGCAAGTTTTTATAAAATTCACAAGCTGTAAGAGCACCATTATTTCGCGAGGAATAATTAAGAAGCGCGTGTGTGTGAGAGAAGATCTTCAAGCGTTGTTTTTTATCAGTGAGTAAGATTTACGAGATATTTTGCTTGGTGGCATTAGAGAGAGGGAAACACCTGACCCCATTCCGAACTCAGAAGTTAAGCCTTTCATCGCCGATGGTACTGCACACAAGAGTGTGGGAGAGTAGGTCGCCGCCAAGCTTTTTTTTTACAAGTTAATTCAGCCATTATTCCTTAACCGGGAATAATGGCTTTTTTTTTCTAGGGACACTAGGGACTTGAGGGACCTTAGGGACATTGGGGACATTGGGGACATTGGGGACAGAGCAAATAACATCAATTGTCCCTGTCCCCGATGTCCCTAAGGTCCCTTAAGTCCCTATAGTCCCTACTCCTGTTAACAAACAGGATTTTTAGTTCTTCAAAATAAATGCCCTAGCAGAAATAGTGGAAATAAGAGGAACATGATTTGCAGAATCCTGTTTCTCTTGCAATTAGTTATTTCACGATAGGGGGCAAATATGATCCCGTTAACATTTAGTGAAACAAGTCGTTTGCTAGATAAAAATGAAGAGCAGGATAAATGCTGCTCATGGATTAATTGGAGCCTTAAAACAAGAGCTCAGGCATTTAAAGTTGCTTATGTTGCAACTTTAATTTTTTCTACGGCGGGAACAGTCAACAGTATTTACAACACTATCGATACTCTGCAACGCTATCCTTTATTAAACTACAATTCAATAGCATGGTTGGTTAGCTCGTCTGTAAATTTACTGACAACAATCGGATTTACGTGTTATTTAACATCTCTTAAATGTCATTTTAATACTATTCATCAATCTTATCCCCATCAAAAGTATCATCAAGGTTCTTTATTCACGTTTTTAGCTTATAGCGATCACGTAGATAGCGCTAAAGATATCGAAACATGGAAACCGTATGTTCGTCAATTTTTGGAAGGATTTAAAGATGCTTTATTCTTACCCTATTGGTTTGCCTTTAAGAAATTTAACGATATTGAAGAAGCCCTTGAGTCATTATGTCAAAGTCTACAAATCGGTCTTTGTTACGGTTATTCGATGGCGCTTTTAGCATGTATGAGAAAACATGCAGACAAGAATAGTTTGGAGTTATTAGGTCATCTCCATTTAGAGACCATCATTGCCTTTCAACTTTTACAGCAGTTTATTGTTGATTGCATGAATGATAGAGATGCTTTTGAGGCCTTGTGTTCTTCCATACGTATTTACAAAAATCTTAAGCAAACGGATTTGTCAGAGCGTGAATGGCGGTCCAAAGAATTTCTTTTTTTAAGCCTGCTTAATTTAGATTTTAATACGACTAAAATGTGGTCTCATGAATACCTACATAAAATCGGTTCTAGTAATTCCCAACGTCTTAAAAAAGTGGTTGTGAAAGGAATGTTAAATATCAAAAGAAAACAGCAGGATTCAAAGACTATCACAATGGCAGGGATCATTAAGCTGAAAGAAAGCAAAGAGGATCAAGCAACAGAAGGGGTACATCCCGGCCATGCACTTTTTTTTCAACTTTCTGATGGTTATTATAGATTTCATGATTCAGGCTCAAGTCTCGTAGGATTTTTCGAATTTCCTAATAAAGAACTCTTTTTTGAAAATCTAATTAACCATGTTAACACTTGGCCTGAATATAAAATGGGACGACTTCAATTCACGATCTTGGGAATACCACATGAGATTAAAAGACATCGTTTATAGATTTAAGGGAACACCAAACACTTCGCAAGGAAGGGCTTGGTGTTTTTTGGAAAGATTTAGCGGGATTCGACGATGTTCTCTTTATAATCTTTATTCAAGTCGTCTTCGATAGGTTCAGGTTTTTTCTTATCTTCTGTTTTTGGTTTAAAGCATCCGCTAAAAGCACCATAAGCGATATCGCAAAGAGTTCTTCCTACGGGTGATATCACATGATTATATAAAGGGACAATCGTCCAATTGGATATTGTTTTTAAGGTCTTTATGCAAAGCTTGCAGCAGTTGCAATTCATCCGTTTTTTAGTCTCAGGGCCTTGTCCTGGAGCGTATTCTTGATTTCTTCTAAAGTATAAGCCAAGTTTGGTAAACAATCTATCTATCATACTATCTATCTTACGTATTAACGGAGATAATACATTTTTATTCAAAGGAACAATTGTCCAATCCGCTAATGTTTTTAACCCATTATAACAACTTTTACAAAAGGAGCCCAATTTTTTAACACCTTGATCGTAAATTTTTGCGGCGTTCTCTAATCTAGATTGTGTGAAAATGCTTTTCGCGACGTTTTTAATGCAGCTGTTCATAGGTTTGACGATATTTTCGCCAGCCCAATTACAAGTTGATTTCATTACTTTGATTGCATAGCGAGAGATGTCATCCAAATGCAGCACTTTAACTGTTCTTTCAGCAATATTTATTGTAGTTGAGACAACAGTATTAATTGATCGCCCTGCGATATAACCAATTTGTTTTCCTATGGTATCGCATTCACTCCATTTCAAGAGTTGGATTTCAAATTTTACCTTGCTTGAACAAGAACTAAACTCAGAATACTCAGATGATATGTTCATAAAAATCCTTTATAAATTGTTAATATTAAAACTAGTGTTATCGGACAAGAAATCGATATAAAAAAAACTACTTTTGCAATGAATATAGATGATTTTAAAAAAATAAGTCAATGCGATTAGTGATAATTTTTCGTTAATAAATTATAAAGATGACGTAACACTTAAATTTTTTAATAGCGGCTTAAGATATCTCCCTGTCCAAGATGCTTTTTCCAGGACAATTTCCTCGGGCGTTCCTTGGCAAACAATTTCGCCGCCTCCTTCACCGGCTTCGGGACCTAAGTCGATGATATAATCGGCGTTTTTGATGACGTCCATGTTATGCTCGATCACGACGATTGTGTTGCCTTTGTCGACAAGCTGATGCAATACCTTTAAAAGTTTTTTTATGTCATCGCTATGTAAACCTGTCGTAGGTTCATCTAGCAGATAGAGTGTTCTACCGGTTGATCGTTTTGCAAGCTCTCGGCTTAATTTAATCCTTTGTGCTTCTCCGCCGGATAAGCTTGCCATTTCTTGTCCAAGCTTGAGGTAGCCAAGGCCTACTGCAATGAGAGTGTCTAAGATCCTTTTGATTCGGGGGTGATTTTGAAAAATATGGTTCGCTTCATCCACGGTACAATCGAGGTATTGTCCAAAATTTTTGCCGTTATAAAGGACTTCCAAGCTGACTGGGTTCAATCTTAATCCGTGGCATTCTTCGCAGATAACACGCACAGGGGGCAGGAAATGCATTTCTACCTTGCGGTAGCCCATTCCCCAGCAGCCTGAGCACATCCCTCGTCTGTGGTTGTAGCTAAAATGTTTTCCTTGCAAACCTTTAGCTCTTGCTATGGGTAAGCTCGCAAAGAATTCCCGCATCCGGCCTAAAACATCGACATACGTCCCTACATCTGAACGTGCAGTATGACCAATAGGGTTTTGATCGATTGAGAGGACTTTATCAACTTGATGGATCCCTGAAACTTTTGTTTCGCCTATTTTGACGGAATCGGAGCTCCAAAGCCCTTTCCCAACAGCTGGTAATAAAACATCTTGCATCAGGGAAGATTTGCCTGATCCCGAAACCCCGGTGAGGCAAGT
>Ga0206843_10306_pt2 | contig 10978 bp, 11 predicted proteins | sample Alteio_BWOrgCont_21_FD_152869 | JGI IMG/M metagenome (GOLD analysis project Ga0206843, IMG submission 152869) | Enriched cells from forest soil in Barre Woods Harvard Forest LTER site, Petersham, Massachusetts, United States -... | ecosystem: Environmental > Terrestrial > Soil > Temperate forest >...
GAGAAGATCAGAAAGATTCACCCGGACATCGAGTTTTTGAGTCCAAGCTTTTGGGTCCCGGCTTGCCAGCAGTTTTCGCAGGAAGTACGAAGCCGTTTTCGCCGTCTCGTTCGTTCCGAGGAAATAAGCCCAACCATTTCAGTCGTATTCGAGGGGTTTGTGCCTGTCTTTTGGAGTGCGGGACTTCTCCACAAGATGAAGTTTCGGTTGGAGGGTGGAGAACCGGGGGAGTGCCGCTGTAAAATAGAGACAGGCGAGTACTCGACCTCGGCCAAATGGGACGAATGCCCTAACCCAGTGCATGGTGATCGTCGGGACGGTTTCGATGCTCGTTTGGTGCGAGACACCGAGAGGCTGGTGCTCCATCCTGGCGATCTTCAGCAAGTCCCAATTCTGGCGGATTCAAGCGATGGGCTTCTCATCTTCAGTGGTTGGTGGTTCGGTAGGCAGGCCGGATATTCCGCGGGGCCGCTCCTGACTCCGGAGTCCGAAGTGTCAATTACCCTACGGGGAACCAATCTCAATTGGACTCGGAAATTCTCGGTGCAGGAAATCGTCTGCAAGTGACCCGGTCATGAGCGTGAATGACATCGTACGCGAACTATACTCTTGTCCATAGTAGCTTATGAAATACGCAGTAATTGGTGTTATCAAGAATTTCGGAGCGGATGGTCCTGAGGCCGTCGTCTGCATCAAAGAAGGATTTTCCACGCGTGCGGAAGCCACTCAGTTTGCTGCCGTGTATTTCCCCACGGACGAACGAAAAGCGCGTTACGAGGAAATCTACGCTGAGTCATATGGGTCAGACGCTTGGACGCCGGACGGCGGACGCTGCTTTTATTACGCACGGCGGGCACTCGCCGAAAACCACGCGGTGCTGGAGAGCTATTGCGGAAGACATGAAATGCCCTGTTACGTGACCGCTGAATGCGACCTTAACGGCCCGGACGGAAAACCTGTTCGCGGCAAGCACGGTTGGGTGGAAGCAGGCGACAATGTCTTTGACTGCGGTTCTTATTATTACCAAATGAAGAGGCAAGAGCGAGCGGCATATTATGCTTCAAAGAAACCGTCTCGAGTTCAAAGAATGACCTTGAAGGAATTGCAAGAAGCAGCCGACCAAGAACAATAACGAACGGAGGGAGCCTGCCGCCCGTGTTGTGTCGGACCGAATCGCGCAAAAACCGTGTGCGGCAGTTTGACATGATTTTCCGGCAGTTTCGCTTCGCGTAGGCAGGCGAGGCGCCGTTGAACCCGCTTCTTGGCGGCTTCGTCTAGCGATAACGCGAACAAGCCGATCATGATCGCTAATGGCGTCCGCGGCGAGGCGTCGTCGAGTCGTGCCAGGCCGGGCAAGGCTGCGGCCGAGCGTTTTTTCGAATTCTACGCGGAAAAACTGGCAAGCCGGGTCAAAATCTAGTACAAAATCTGAACAATCGCTTGACGGTTTAGTCGGACCCCGTGTTTTGCGAACTAGCCGATTTCATGGGCTATTTGCGCGGTTTCATAGATCGCTTCGATCGCGTGGAAATCCATGCTGTTCCGTGTCTCGTGACCATTGCTTGAGGAGCCTGCGCGCCTAGCAACATTCCATTGAATAACGACCCGATCAGTTCCCTGCGGCACGCCTTCGGCGGCCGAAGCGATGCAGGAACCAGGCTGTCCGCCGTTTGACCAATCAAGACCCACAGGAAGCGACAAATGGCACTTCAGGAGCCAAAGCTTTACACGCTTAACGAGGTCCTACATGACCGGCTCTTCCGAGTTCCACCGTACCAGCGAGGATATAGCTGGACCGCCGCAGAGAGAGGTGCCCTCTTTCAGGATCTACAAAACCTTCGAGACCTCCGGCGTGATGAACATTTCATGGCGACACTCGTCTTTCGAGACACGGGCAAACATGAGATCATCGGGGGTGCGGATCGTCTGCGTATTTATGATGTTGTCGACGGCCAACAGCGGCTTACGACGCTCGTAATATTATTGAAAGCAATTGAAAAAAGCCTACGTATGAACGCCCAGAAGGCGCAGGCCGAGAAGGTCGATGCAATTTTAGTGAAGGAAAAGAAGGATCTCATCCTCCTCCAGACGAACCACGATGCGCGCCTCACGCTTGAGGGCTACCTGCGAGAGGGCCACACCGGAGAACTTGATACGGCCCAAACCTTGCATCAACGAGAACTGATGCATGCGTATCGCGAGTGCGAGAGCTTCGTCGCTGAATGGGCAAATCCCCTCGGCCTTTTGGACCTACTCAAGAACAAGATAAAGTTTGTCTTCTTTGTGCTTGAAGATGCCAGCATGGTATATACCGTATTCGAGGTGCTAAATAGCAGAGGGCTCGACGTCGACTGGCTCGACAAGATGAAGTCGACTCTTATGGGGATCGCTTTCGAGAAGAAGAAGAAGTTGCCTGCCGGTGAACTGAGCAACGTGGAGCACGAGTGGACTGAAATATACCGTGTTCTTGGCAAGGAACGCGTGCTCGATGCCGATGTGCTCACGATCGCTGCCAACCTTTGCGCCGATGAACCACCAGCGAAAGGTTTCCAGGAGGCAAACGCCTTGGAGTTTTTCCGGATAGAGGCTCACCAAAACCGATTGACACCCCTGGAAGCATCAAAATTTCTGCGCCAGGTCGTCAAAACACTCCATGAACTGCTTGAGGATCCGCGACATCGAGCTATCTGTCGCGTAAAGCAGCCCCGGTTGCTCGCGACCGCGATCCAACTCTGCTCGCGTCTAAAGAAGGATTCGAAGTCCCAAGAAAGGGCAATGGCTGCATGGGAAAAGGCGATGTTCAGGTTGTACGTGTTGGCGGGCGGAGATTCCCGTGATCGGGTCGGCGATTGTGTTCGCCTTGCCTCAGAAATTCGGAACGGAAACTCTTCGATCCAGCAAATCATCGATCGATTTGACGACATCGCTAACGACGATCCCGACGAAGTACTGGCAGCTCTGAACCGCATCGAGGTGTATGACCGATGGACGCCCGAGGAGATAATCTACTTTTTCTTGAAGTACGAGGAGAAGTTGGCAGCGGAGAACGGAGAAGAAATTGACCAAGTCACGTGGCGGAAGATTTGGGAGAAGGCATCTAAGGAAAGATCCGTTGAACACATCTATCCGCAGAAGGATCCCAGGGGAAATTGGAAAGGAAAGGGGCGACAAAATGTTAACCCTGAATCATTCGTGCATCGCTTAGGGAACTTGCTCATCCTTCCGCCTGGGATCAACAGCAAGGTAGGGACATTGGCTTTTGCTGACAAGGTCGTCATCTACAAGAGTGTCAGCGGACTCCATCACGTTAGGAAGGTAATAACACTGAGGGACTGGAACCTCGCGGCGATCGAGAAGAGAGAGAAGGATCTGCTGAAGTTTGCGAAGGAGCAGTGGTGGAAGTAGCTTGCCGTGAGTTGCCGATGTCCTGACGGGTCCTAACCGTCTGGTGGCCCACGCCCCAGGCCTGGCCCTGGTATCCGCTCGTCGGTACGCTAAGCACCGTGGCAGTGGCTTTGCTTCTCGATCGACTGGGCGACCTGGGCTTTTCCATGGACCATCTTCAGACCGAAGCGCGCAATCCTGACTCGGCCAACCTCGACGAGCTCACGGCCATCGAATTCGTCCATTTGATGAACGCCGAGGACGGCAAAGTGGTCCCGGCAGTGGCTTCGCAGGCCGAGGTCATTGCCAGGGCCATTGAGGTCATCGCCGACCGCATGCGCGCGGGAGGCAGACTGATATACGTGGGCGCCGGCACTTCGGGACGTTTAGGAGTGCTTGACGCCACGGAATGCCCGCCGACCTTCAGTGTGCCGCCTGGTCTAGTCATTGGCGTCATCGCAGGCGGCCCGGCCGCGTTAACCAAAGCGGTGGAGGGCGCCGAGGACCAGCCGGAGCTTGCCGAGCGTGACCTATCAGCGATTTCGCTTTCCGCCGCGGACGTCCTGGTCGGCATCGCCAGCAGCGGGCGCACGCCGTACGTGCTCGGGGCGATCGCTTATGCCCGACGGCTAGGCGCCTTTACCATCGGCTTCTCGTGCAACGCCGACGCCGAACTCATCCCGCTTGTCGACCTGGCAATCACGCCTGTGGTCGGTCCCGAAGTACTTAGCGGCTCGACTCGACTCAAGGCCGGCACTGCCACCAAACTGGTGCTGAATCAGCTTACCACGGGCGCCATGGTTTGCCTCGGCAAGGCGTTCGGCAATTTGATGGTCGATCTGCGCGCCAGCAATGAGAAACTTCGAGCCCGCACGAATCGAATTGTACGGCTTTTGACCGGAGTTGATCGAGAAGAAGCGGCCGCACTGCTCACGCGCTGCAATGGCGAACTCAAAACGGCTCTGGTGTCGGCGCTGGCTCGAGTTCCTCCGGCGGAGGCGCGTGTTCGTCTTGAAGCGGCGGGCGGGCAGATTCGCACCGCCTTGAGTTCAATCGTAACCCGAAGCGTAAGCGAGGGCGAACCATCCATTAGCGGGGCGCCCTCGCTTACGCTTCAGGTTACGATGAATTCAACTGAGAAACGCATCGAGCAGCCCCGCAATGAAGCGATTGCAATCGATGCGATCTTGGGCATCGACGGCGGCGGTACGCACACCGTTGCCCTCCTGGCACAAGTCAACCGGCAAGAGGCCGGCGCCTGGACGGTGCTGGGACGGGGGGAAGCAGGGCCGTCGAATATTCAGGCGATCGGCGCGGCGCGAGCTTTTCAATCTCTCGATGAAGCAGTGGTGAAGGCGTTCGCAGCAGCCGGTATGCCACAGCGCCCGGTGCGAGCAGCCTGTCTGGGTCTTGCGGGGGCCGGCCGAGAGGAAGATCGTCAACTGGTCCGTCAGTGGGCAGCGCACATCCAGTTGGCCGCGGAGGTTGAAGTGACCACGGATGTACAGCTGCTTTTGTCGGCAGGGACTCCCGAGGGCTGGGGCGTGGCGATTGTGGCCGGGACAGGCTCGATCGCCTTCGGCCAGTCGCCGGACGGACGCTCCGCTCGCGCCGGCGGCTGGGGTTATCTGCTCGGCGATGAAGGCAGCGGCTATGCCCTGACCCTGGCCGCGCTGCAGGCGGTCGCTCGCATGGCAGACGAGCGCGGACCGGCGACGAGCCTGGCGCCTGTGCTTTTGAACCGTCTGGGAATAAAGCAGCCTCAGGAATTGATTCGGGCCGTTTATCGCGGCGGCCTAGGCGGTTTGGATCGGACCGCCCTCGCGGCGCTGGCGCCGATCGTGCTTGAAGAAGCCGAACGCAATGACGCCGTCGCCGGCGCCATCGTGCAAAATGGGGCCGATGAATTAGCACTCGCCGTGGCCGCGGTCGTCCGGCAACTGACATTGGCGCCGGGCTTTCCCCTCGCGATCGCGGGCGGCTTGCTGCTGGGCTCGGCGAGTTACCGGGAAAAGTTGCTGCAAGCTCTAGCCAATCGTCAAGTTCAACCAGGGCCGGTTCGTCTTGTTCACGAGCCGGCCGAGGGGGCGCTACATTTGGCTTGTGATCGGCTCTCGACGCTTTCACAATAATTTGGGTTAAGCCGGAAGGCCTTGAGGGAGCAGAGTTGTGGATCAACAACGAGTAGTTTAATTCTACTTGCCCCGATTGAGGAAAAGACTAGAAATCCTCGGGTTTATTTCTGCAAAGCAGTTGACTGAGATTGCCGTTTCCAGTAGCCCGCGAGTCGTCACCCACGAACGGACGAACCATCCGATGAATATTATTCCCAACCTCGTGATCGTGGCGAAACTAACCGGTTTTACGGTTGCTTTTCTGGCCATCGGCTGCGACTCGAATCCGGCTTCGACTCGACCGGTGGTCAAACCGATCAGCCCCATCGCCGACAAGTCCCCCGACTTCGTCTTCACTCCGGAGGACTTTTTCCGGGAGGTAGATGCGAATCGCACGGCTGCGGCAAAGAAATACAAAGGCAAGGTGATCCAGCTCACTGGGGTCCTACACAAGATTCTCAAGAGCGCTACCCATAAGGTAATTCTTGACCTGCAGGTACCTGATCACCCCGATCACATCTTTGACATCCAATGCTACACTACGGACCAGGAGCCGTGGACTACGGCCGTGCCCCTCCAGATCGTAACGATCAAGGGGCGATTTCCCGACGAGGTTGTTACTCCGGAACTTGAGGACTGTGTGATCCTGAACGTAACCGGCGAGATCCAGACAGTACTAGCGATTCAGGAGTTGGCGAAGGCGTACGCTGCCGACCCCAAGGGGGTGATGGAAAGGTACTACGATACGTGCCTGATCGTTTCGGGTGTCGTGGCATCGAAGGTCGAAGAGGAGGGGGTGGTGGGAGACGTGCATGTCGCGTTCGAGACAGGTTCGAACATGAAGTTCATTGCCGATTTTCTCAAATTCCAGCAGGAAGCGGACCGACTGCAGGTAGGTGAAGCAGCGCGAATCATCGGCCGGTTCAGAGGAGATAAATTCTCCGGGGTGGGTGTTCTTGAAATGTCCGGATTCATCTATGCAGGGCCGGGAAAGTGATGCTAGCGGCACTTCCTTCTGCGCTCGTGACGAAACGCAGTACCGCGGCAATTAACAGTTCAATAGCCGGTTTACTGCCCCGATTCGAGAGGCAACGGCGCCGATGGCGAATTGGCAGCGGCGGTTGGTCGGTCTGGGCGTGCCGTGCCTCCTGACGTGGATGCTCGACGTCGGCCTGAGCCTCTACGGACAGCCACCCGAGTATTGGGCGGGCGATTATTCCCGCACGACCGAGGGCGCAGCATTCTATCGCAGGTTGTACGCCGCGCACCCTGCCGTCGGGGTCGGCGGTCAAGTGCTTTGGATGGGAGTCGTCGCGGGCCTGCTCGTCTTGCTCTCGGAGACCTTGGCCGCCGTCCTGGCCCTTGCGGCGGCATGCGGCAGCACATTCGGGGCATCAACCTGGGTCACGGCGACTCTGGTCTATCGGGCGTCTTAGGGATCGCCAATATTCGTGAACTGGTATCAGGCGTCGTGCGGGCTGTTCCTGGCAGCGGCGGTGCCCATTTCAATCCTCCTGGCCGCCGCGGCGGCGATCGTGTTCGTACCGTGGTAGGATCGGCCATCGTTGCCCCTAGCGAACGACATCGACGACGGGATGACTTACTTCGATGACCATCCCGTGTTTGGGATCCGGATCCAGAGCTCGCAATGTCGAGATCGCATCATCCGGGTTGTCAGCAACAGCTATGATTTTTCCCTCAAGCAAGGCCACACAATCGCCCTCGCGGAAGGTCTGGCCATTCCAAGCGAATTGCGCGTAGATCGTTTCAACGATCCGCAGGTTGCGTTCCTTTTCGTTCACGATAGTCCCTCAACGGTGATGACCTCTGTTTTATTATAATAACCCGGGCGGGTTCGCCGCCCAGGGCCCGGATTTCGCTAATCTCATCGTGGGAATTCTCTGGGGAGATTACAAATGATCGGCATCATTCAGTAAAATAAGAATGATCGCACATGTGCGTCGGGCTTTCCAGCCGACTCAGCAGACTGCCCGCCGGGGAGTGTCGGGCCGGAACGCCTGAGGCGCGACCCATGATCAATTGCCAACAACGGCGTCGGAGGCTTCTGGTGTTCGTCAAAAGCGTTTCGCGCATAGCCAAACATGAAACACGCCTGCATGGAAGCATCCGCATCAACGGTACGGCGTCCGTTCCCATCGGCATTCACGATTTGCAGTCATTTCGCGAGTGGGCCCGTTCCGACGACTACCCCGAACGCGGTGATTTTTGTTGGCTTGGCAACATTTTCTGGGTGGACTTGAGCATGGAGGAAGCCTTTACGCACGGCGCCGTGAAGACCGAATTGGTGACGGTCATTAACAGCATTTGCAAGGCCAAGGACCTTGGTAAGGTTTTCGTTGACGCCATGCGCGTGAGTAATCCGGACGCGAATCTTTCGTGCGAGCCCGACGTCATGCTTGTGTTGTACGAGTCGTTCGCGAGCGGAGCCGTTCGTCAAATCGAAGGAAGCAAACCGGGAAGCGTCATCGAATTCGAGGGGGCTCCCGATCTGATCGTTGAAATCATCAGCGATTCCTCGGAGGAAAAGGACCTTGAACTCCTTCCCGAGAGGCTTTTCACCGCTGGCGTGAAGGAATACTGGGTCGTCGACGCCCGCGCTGAGAAACTTTTGTTTGAAATCTATCGGCGTGGGCCCAAATCGTTTGTGAAGTCGCCAATGCGTTCCGGACGGGTTCGCTCCCAAGTTCTCGGATACGCGTTCAAACTGACTCGCGGACTCGACCGCGGCGGCCTCCCAACCTATGAACTGGCGTACTCTTAAAGACTCGATGCATATAAAAGGCGGCGGTGTCCTCGCCGCATCGTCGAGGACTCACGATACCAACACAATCCCGAGCGTACTCTCATGTTGAATCGATCACCTGGCGACGGCCGGAAAGAATTCAGCCTCATCAAGTTGCTCTTTGCGGTCGCGACCGCGGTGGTTTTGAGTTCGCCGCTGTTGCCCGCCGTTCAGCAGGCGCGCACGGCTGATGCTCGCTTCCGGAGTAGACTCAATCTGCAACAGCTCGGTCTGGCAGTTCATATGTTCCACGACGTGAACGGTAGGTTGCCGTCGAATACCGGCTTCGATCCGACCATGCCGCGCGATGGCGTGACGGCGGCGCTTCCGGGCAATGCGAACAGCGGCTCGTGGGCATGGCAGCTCTTGCCGTTTATCGAGCAGATGGCTCCGTTCAACAGCGGCAACGTCGGTTTTATCAAGACCTTCGCATGCCCCGGCCGCGGACGGCCAACCACCTCGTCATACACGGACTATGCATGGAACTGCTTTCTAAACACAGCAGGTTTGACGCCGCAATCCACCGAGGCGTCTTTGACGGCGAACAACCCGATAGCACTGTTCGGCATCGTCGACGGCGCTTCCAATACGATCATGATCGGCCACAAATACGTTCCCACCAAAAACTATGCGACGGTCGGCGTCACGCCGGATGCTCCGATTCCGACCGGGGGAACCATCTCGACCGGTCGGGCAACCTCGACCTACTTAAGACTCGGACGCGGATGATCCAAACGGGGGCGGCAAGGGAAGCTGGGGCGGTCCGTTCAAGTCGGGCGGTCTGTTCGCGATGGGCGACGGCTCCGTGGGGCCGATTCCGTTTAGTTTCGTGGAGTTCAAATACGCGCTAAACCCCGCGGACGGTCAAACCATCAAATGGCCCGCAGCAACCTCCAAGGAAGAAGAGGAAGTCGAGGCGCCGACCGTGATCGAACCGGTCAAGGAGGGCAAACCAGCCGGCGACAAGGCAGGGATGGGCCTGGTCGGTTGGGCCGCGGTTGTCGCGGGCGCAGCCCTTTTTGCCGCGTTAGTCGTTTTTGGAATTCTCTACGTGCTCCGCTCGAAGCGCGGGAGTTGATCGTGGGTCCGCGAAAACCGATGGCGAATTGGCAGCGGCGGTTGGTCGGTCTGGGCGTGCCGTTCCTCCTAACGTGGATGCTCGACGTCGGCCTGACTCTCAACGGACAGCCACCCGAGTATTGGGCGGGCGATTATTCCCGAACGACTGAGGGCGCGGCATTCTACCGCAGGTTGTACGCCGTCCACCCTGCCGTCGGGGTCGGCGGTCACGTGCTCTGGATATCACAGTATAACAAATGCAACTCTTTTCTAGGAGGGGCGATGCGATTTCTGTTGTTCATCCTTGTGGCTCTGAATTGCTTCGCTCTCGTTCCCGCAGCGCTTGCCGCGCCGCTGCCCGCTGAGTTGATGGCGAAAGAGCCAACTTCCGAGCAAATCACCGCTGCTATAGAGGCATTTGCCAAACGAGGCGCTCGCTACAATAAGTTCACGATGCCGAGCCAGGAGGCGCCCTATGCAACGCTCCATCATTTCACGATGCCACAGACTTCAACAGATGCCGACCTGAAGAACTTGCCCAATTTGCCATTTCGGTTTTCGCTAAGACTCGTCTTTTCCAAAGTGACGGATGACGGAATACGCGAACTCAAGACCCTCGACAACCTGGCGGAGCTGCAACTTGACGGTACGAGCGTGACAGACGCCGGCCTCGCTGAATTCACACACTTTAAGAGTTTAACGAACCTTTATTTGGGCGGCACCAAAATAACGGATACAGGACTGAAGGAACTGAAGGAAACGAAAAACATCGCGTGCCTTCACCTCAGTATGACGTCGGTGACTGACGCCGGGATAAAGGAACTCAATGAACTAAAGAACCTCACTCAGCTCGGTCTGGATGGCACTCGTGTGACAAGCTTAAATGAATTGAAGGATCTCAAGAATCTTAGGATTGTGTACATGAACAAAACGAAGTTGAATGACGAAGGTCTCAAAAACATCGATGCGTTAACGAGTTTATCAGTGATATACGCGTCGGAGGTTCCGCTAACCGACGTCGGCGTGCAGGCCTTCAATGGTCTCAAGAATCTGAAGGTTCTTGCTCTCGGCCGCACCGAGATTACCGGTGCCGCCTTTAAGGAACTCAAGGGGTTTGAAGGCTTGACGCGATTAAGCTTAAGTGGAACAAAGATCACAGACACTGAGCTCGGGGGACTCAGGAACCTCCCACAGCTCTCTGACCTCGACATTGCTGACACGGCTGTAACCGATACCGGCCTGAAGGAACTCAAGGCGATCAAGCATCTTACGACGCTGAACCTTGCTCGTGCGCAAATCACTGATGCTGGTCTAGACGAAATAAAGGAATTAGAGAGCCTCAGAGAGGTTAGTATGTTTGGGACAAGAATAACCGGTGATGGCGCCAAACAATTGCAGAAGGCCCTTCCAAACTGCGAAATTAGAACCGACTTCCCTTCGGCCAAGGAATTGTTTGGGCCAAAACAGGACGCGAAGAAACCGAAATGAGTCAGCACATGGCACCCAGGCACACTGCACAAGCACTCCCATTTGGCTAGTCAAGAAGTAATGTCGTCGACAAAGAAAACGTGTCGGGACGGGCCCGACTCCTTTGCTCCAAAGCTTACACATTCTCCAA
>Ga0206843_10321_pt1 | contig 10970 bp, 15 predicted proteins | sample Alteio_BWOrgCont_21_FD_152869 | JGI IMG/M metagenome (GOLD analysis project Ga0206843, IMG submission 152869) | Enriched cells from forest soil in Barre Woods Harvard Forest LTER site, Petersham, Massachusetts, United States -... | ecosystem: Environmental > Terrestrial > Soil > Temperate forest >...
TGCTTGTTAAAACACATCGATAAAGAGTGGCAGGTTTATAAGGAGTTTGTTTTTACAAACAATTAAATTGAAAGTATCTCCATCATTTTAAGCATATCGGCATTTAGGGTTTGAGTATGTTTAATTGCCTTATCAAACGGAGTAAATGTTACTTGTTTATTTACTATACCAATCATAATATTTTGTTTGCCTTGTAGTAAAGCTTGTACGGCGTTGTAGCCCATAATACTTGCATTTACACGCTCCATACAGCTTGGCGAACCACCACGTTGCATGTGTCCTAAAATACTAACACGCATGTCGAATTGAGGAAAGAACTGCTTAAGAACTTCAGCTACTTTGTAAGCTCCTCCACTTTCATCACCCTCGGCAACAATTATTATTTTACTCGATTTATCTTTTCTGCTGGCTTTTAACCTCTCTATTAATTTTTGAATATCGTTTTTGGTTTCCGGTATCAAAATGGCTTCAGCACCCGAGCCAATGCCGCTGCGAAGAGCAATTAATCCGGCATCACGCCCCATTACTTCTACAATAAAAACACGGTCGTGGCTTTCGGCTGTATCGCGTATTTTATCTACGGCATCAATAACAGTGTTAATGGCAGTATCATATCCAATGGTAAAATCGGTGCCTACTAAATCATTATCAATAGTACCCGGGCAACCTACAATGGGTACATTACTTTTATTTGATAGGGCAATTGCACCTGTAAATGTACCATCGCCACCAATAACCACAAGACCATCTACATTATGTTTTTTTAAATGATTTGCCGCTTGTTGTAAACCTTCCTCAGTTCTGAATTTTTGACTACGAGAAGTTTTTAAAATAGTGCCACCACGCTGAATAATGTTAGCCACTGATTTATGCGATAGTTGTATATGCTCATCGTGTATCAAACCCTCGTATCCATGTCTAAAGCCAATTACTTCCATGTTTTGGTGTAAGGCGGTACGAACCACAGCACGTATACAGGCGTTCATGCCGGGGGCATCTCCACCCGATGTTAGTACTGCCAATTTTTTCATAATGATATTTTTAAATAATTATTTTAAACGATTTGTCATTATTTTTTGAAGGTTGCCAAATACTTGTCCGGGACTGAAACGTCGCCAATTAAACTCATCTAACTCTCCACCCGATATAAAATAATAATCAATATTGTGTTGCTGAAATTCTTTTAAAACGTGTTGCCTAAAATTAAGAAAAACTATCCAACCATCATCTCCATTATCTTCAAACCATTCTTCATAATAACTATCATCCGATGCATGAAAATTTAATACATTTTCGCCAATAATTACAAACTTGTTTATGCCATAAATTGCCATTTCGTCAATAATATCGCGCTTTAGCAACATTATATCATTACCAATGGCATCGTTCCACTCACCTAACACTTCTATAAAACAATATTTTTCTTCATAGTCAACAAAAAGTATTTTTATGTAAAGAGTTTCACTGCCAAAATCGTCCCACTGCGGATGAATAACAAAATTATAAATGCTGTTTGTAAACTCTATTTCGCTGTATTCACGTCCATAAAAAGGAGATTGAGCATCATCTGACGAAATGTAGAGATGCCTCCAGTTATAATATGGTTCTATATTGTGCACGTAAAAACTGTTGGTACAAAGATAAGTAGTCTTTTATCAGGACAAAATATGGAGGCTACAATTTCTAATTTATTAAGAGGTTGCAACCACGAATATCGCTATTATCAAAACGCCCCATTAACTCAAAGGTGTTATTAGGGTGGATTTTCCCTAAATCTTGCGTGGCAATAAAACTGCAAGAATTTATATTGGCTAAATCTATAACGTTTATACCGCCTGTTTTATTTGGAGAAGTAAAACTAAAGGGGTCGTTGGTATCGCGAGTTAAAACACGCAGCCAGGGTGGGTTTTGAAACAAACCATTTTGTAACGAATACGCCTGGCTAAGCAACTCAGTCATGCCATATTCTGAAGTAATTATTTGAAGTTTCAGTTTTTCTTTTAAAGTTGCATGTAATTCTTCTTTCAGCATTTCTTTACGCCGACCTTTCATACCACCGGTTTCCATTACAGTAAAATTATTGGGTAGAGAAATATTTTTATTGGCTAAATCGAGTAAGGCGTAACTAACACCAAGTAGTAATGTTTTTTGTTTTTGTTGCTTTAGCTGCTCAATGGTTTTAATTAAATCGGCATAATTATCTAAATAAAAACCACTTTTAGGGTGGTGGCTATCATCAATTAATTTTTGTGCCATATAAACAAGCGATGAACCCATGCGCTCTAAATACGAAGGAAGCAATGCTAAAACACAGTAATCAGTTGGGTTTCCAAAAAATAAGTTAAAACACTTGGTAAAACTTTTTTCGTACAAAGTAATATCGTTTACATAATGAAATGATGTACCTGTTTGTGTTGTACCACTACTGGTAAAAATTACAGGGTTATTAAGTTCGGCAAATTCTGTAACAATTTTTTGCGTTTTAAAAAATTCGATGGGTAAAAATGGAATTTTGGTAAGTGAGGTTATATCTTCAATATTTACTCTAATTGCATCAACAAAATTTTTATAAATTTTATTATGGGTATACTGCAGGTTAAAAACATCTAAAGCAAGCTTTTCAAAACCTGTATTATCATCTTTTTGTAAAGAAAAAACACGTGCTGTTAAATTATCGTAAATAGTTTGGTTGCTGTTTATCACGAAACAAAAATATTGTTAATTTTAGCTTGTGAAAAAACTATTTTGCTTTTCCGTTGTTTTAGTGTTGGTTTTTTATGCTTGTAAAAAAGAAACCACACCTGCCCCTGCCCCTCCCATTATTACTTTTGGAAGTTTTACCACGTCAGATGCTTATACCGGAGTATTTACTTTTAATTTTAGCGATGCCGATGGCGATATTGGCTTAAACCCAAGCGATACATCGGGACCTTATGCTACAAATACGGTAGGTTATTACGATTTTTATATGCGTTATTATTGTTGGAGTCCACATGCTAATAAATATATTACCTATTATTTTCCTTTCGGATCTAACCTCCTTACAGATAGTGCTATATTAACCTACCGTATACCCTTTGTAACTAATAATACAAAAAATAAAGGCTTAAACGGACAAATTATTATAAATTTTGATGGTACTGGATATAAACCACCGGATCAGCCTATTACAATTACTCCTACTCCACCTAATAGTGATAGTTTGCACCATTTTAGGTTTGAGTTTTGGATATACGACCGTGCTTTGCATAAAAGTAATGTGGTTACTACACCGGGTTTTGTTACACCATATTAAATGCCTAAATACGTTTTAGATTCGGACTACGATTACGATTTTTCTTTGCTGGCTATATCTGCCCATGTACCCGATTATAAAGTGTGTATAGAAGTAAACCGCTTGCTAAATATTGAATTGGTGCGTGACGTGCCTATTGAATTAAGCACCAAAAACACCGGTAGCCCTTTGCTTTTTTCATGCTTTTCGTATCAGGATGAGGAAGAGCAAAATGAGTTTATGTTGTTATCAAATAAAAGCAGCAATACAGTGGCGGCATCAAAAAAAATGACTTCTCCCCTATCGTTATTCGATGATAAAAGAGAGGATATAAAATTTTTATTAGTACCCGAGCTGGCTCAAACCGATTTTTTATTGATTTTAAAAGCAGATAACCACGAGCAAGCAATATATAATATACAAAACAAGCTAAAGACCATTACATTTGCGCTATCTATTCAAACAATAGATGTGGAGACATTAGCCTCGAAAAAGAATTTAATAATATAATATATATGATAGAATTTTCTCATAAAACAAAAATTGTAGCTACTATGGGTCCGGCTACGGCAAGTGCTGAAGTGTTGGAAGCCATGTTTACTGCGGGCTTAGATATTTGTAGAATAAATTTTTCGCATGGTAATTATGATGCCGTAAAAGAAACAGTAGATAATATAAGAGCTATAAACAAAAAATTAAACCGTCACGTTGGTATTTTAGCTGATTTACAAGGACCTAAGCTTCGTATTGGTGAAGTAGAAAACAATGCCATTGAGTTAACTAATGGGCACGAAATTACCATTACTACTAAAGAGTGTATTGGGACTAACCTGCTACTTTATATTACTTACCCTCAATTTCCTAAAGATGTAAAGACAGATGAACTTGTTTTAATTGATGACGGAAAAATTCATTTAAAGGTTATTTCAACCAATGGCAATGATGCGGTAAAATGTATTATTATTTCAGGCGGTACTTTATCTTCTAAAAAAGGAGTTAACCTGCCTAACACAAAAATATCGTTGCCTTGTTTGACTATAAAAGACTTGCGTGATTTAGATTTTGCCCTTGAAAACGATTTTGATTGGATAGGCTTGTCGTTTGTGCGTAGCGTAACAGATATTGTTGAATTAAAAGAAATTATACGCAGCAAAGGTAACAGAGCCCGTGTTATTGCTAAGATTGAAAAGCCGGAAGCCATTAAAGAAATTGATAAAATTTTAGATGTAACCGATGGCATAATGGTTGCCCGTGGCGATTTAGGGGTTGAAATGCCTATGGAAGAAGTGCCTTTGTTACAAAAAATGATTGTTACCAAATGTGTAAATGCAGGTAAACCGGTAATTATTGCTACCCAAATGATGGAGAGTATGATTACAAGCTACACCCCTACCCGTGCTGAAGTTAACGACGTTGCTAATGCCGTGCTTGATGGTGCTGATGCTGTAATGTTAAGTGCCGAAACATCGGTTGGTAAGTATCCGGTTAAAGTAATTGAGTACATGCGTCGCATTATACATCAAGTAGAAAATGGTGCATCTATTTATTACCGTCACCACGAACCACAAATAAAAACTAACACTTTTATAACAGATAGCATTTGTTACAATGCCTGCAACTTAGCTAAACAAGCAGGTGTTAAAGCAATTATATCTATGACGCATAGTGGCTATACAGCATATCGTTTATCGAGCCATAGACCAAAAGCGGCTATTTTTATTTTCACAGATAATCCATCTTTATTAACTGCACTTAGCTTAGTATGGGGCGTTAGAGGTTTTTACTATAATAAGTATGAAAGCACAGATGAAACCATTTCTGATTTAAAAAATTATATAAAAGAAAAAGGTTTAGTTAAACAAGATGAGTTGGTTATAAATATAGCCAGTATGCCTATGAAAGAAAAAGGCAGAACCAATATGATGAAGCTATCTTATATTTCTTAATCTCAGTTTCTGTAAATGTTTTATCTGGTTATTAGTGTTGTTTGCAACATTTTATTGTTGCTTATTATAAGGTCGTATCAAAAGTTTAAGGTAGCCTCGTTTCCTGCCATTATTGTAAATTATTTTGTTGCCGGAAGCGTTTCATTGTTTTTTACTACACCTAAAACCATTTATATGGAGGCTACCCACCTTTGGTTTCCAGCCCTATTTTTAGGTTCGCTATTTGTCACCATATTTTTTTTAATTTCTAAAACCACTGAAAAAATGGGAGTTTCGGTGGCATCGGTGGCTAATAAAATGAGTGTGGTTATTCCTGTGGTGTTGGCGTTTATTATTTATAAAGATTCGCCTCACCTCTTTAAAATACTGGGTATAATTATTGCTTTAGTTTCAGTTTTTTTAGTTTCGGCTTCCGATAAAAAAGAAGAAAGTGCCTCGGGTAAAAAAAACTATTTATTACCCATAGCCGTTTTTTTAGGAAGCGGCATTATTGATGCTATAGTTAATTACGCGCAAAAAATACTAGTACACTCAGAAGCTGAAGCAACTTGTTTTTCAAGTCTATCCTTCTTCTCTGCCGGGTTAATCGGCTTCATTGCTTTTCTAATATTATATAAAGACAAGAAAAGCATTGATGTAAAAAAGGTTTTATTTGGCGGTTTGGTTTTAGGTATACCAAATTTTTTCAGTATTTATTTTATTATGAAAGCCATTGATGCCAATTTTATGCAAAGCTCGGTACTCTACCCTGTATTTAATGTAAGTGTGGTGCTTGGTTCAACGTTTTTTGCTTACTTGTTTTTTGCCGAAAAACTATCTGCTAAAAATATTATTGGCGTTGCTTTAAGCGTTATTGCTATCGCTTTTATTGCCTTTGCCAAATAAATGACAGATACTTATTTAACCATTCAAAAATCTGCCGAAGGCTTATTTAAAGATAAGGGGTCTAAATTTTTTGCTTACGCATTTCCTATAACTACCGAAGAAGAGGTTAAACAACACATTACCAATTTAAAAAAGCAACATCATGGGGCAAGGCACTGGTGCTATGGTTTTAGACTGGGAGCCGATAAAAAATTGTTTCGTGCTAATGATGATGGAGAACCTTCAGGTACGGCGGGAAAACCAATTCTTAACCAAATTATTTCAACAGATTTAACAGATGTTTTAGTGGTAGTAGTTCGTTATTTTGGAGGAACTTTGCTTGGTACCAGCGGCTTGATACAAGCCTATAAAACCGCAGCAACAGATGCTTTACAGCAAGCAACCGTTGTTGCCAAATATATTACGCAAACCTGTAAAGTAAATTTTAATACAGAGGTAACTAATTTAGTTATGCGTTATTTAAAAGAGTTTGATGCAGAAATTATAGAACATGCTTTTGATACTGAAAATGAAATTATATTTACCATTAGACTATCATACACTGAAAAATTGCGTACTTTACTAAAAGAAAATAATATTAATTGTAAAATTATATAATTATGAATAAACCAAATTTTGACTTACTTAAAACTATGTGTACTATACATGCCCCATCGGGTAACGAAGTAGGCATGAAAGATTTTTTACTTGATTATATTAAGAAAGAAAAAAAGAATTGGAAGCATAAACCAACCATTTATGCCGGTAATAATCTTCAGGATTGTATTGTATTGGTTTTTGGTAAACCGCGCACGGCAGTTTTTGCACATATAGATAGCATAGGATTTACTGTTCGTTATGGTAAACAGTTAGTAAAAATTGGTGGTCCGCGTACCGATAATGGCTTTCATTTAGTAAATGAAAAAGGCAACGATGCCACGTTGGTTAACTCACACGATAAACTAGAATATAAATCGACTCATAAATTCAGTGCAGGTACCGAACTCACTTTTAAACCTAATTGGCGCGAGACGAAAGATTTTGTACAATGCTGTTATATGGATAATCGATTAGGAGTTTTTAACGCTTTAAAAGTAGCAGAAACATTAAAAGACGGCGCTATTGTTTTTTCTTGTTGGGAAGAGCATGGCGGCGGAAGTGTATCGTACATTCAAAAATTTTTGCAAGAAAAATTTAAAATTAAACAGGCACTTATATCAGACATTACTTGGATTACCGAAGGCGTTACACATGGTAAAGGAGTTGCTATAAGCATGCGCGACAGTTTGATCCCGAGAAGGAGTTATATCAACAAAATAATTTCTATCGCTAAAAAATCTAAAATTCCTTTTCAGTTAGAGGTTGAAGGCAGTGGTGGTAGCGATGCTAAGGAACTTCAAATGGCTGAGTACCCTTGGGATTGGTGTTTTGTTGGTGCACCTGAAGACCATGTACATTCGCCCGATGAAAAAGTACATAAGGCAGATATATCTGCTATGATTGAGATGTATAATATGCTGATGAAGGAGTTGTAATAAATGCAGATTTGCATTAAAAACTGAATTACCCTTTTTTCTCAGCAGTAGCTTCCGGTTTTTCGTTATTATATTTTGAAGGGCATTTCATCAAAATATCTTTAGCATGAAATTCTTCACCCTGCATTTTTCCAATAAGTACAATTTGTTCAGCGCGTTCAAAATCCTGAGGTTTATTTTTATGTAATACTACTTTACATTCTTTCCCATTATTATCTACCAAATAAAAAGAAAACTCGTCTGTGTTAATAGCAGGGTTATATTCTGTTGGTTTTTCTTTATCGCGTTTACCTACTACGTGAAATTCCGTATCCGGATTTTCTGACGCTTGTTTAAAATCAGCATACGTGCTGCCTCCGGGAATAAGAAGAGTAACCAGTGCACCTATAGCAACAGCAATAATAACAATAATAACTATGTGGTCTTTTCTCATGAGTTTTATTTTTTATTAAAAGTATCTTCCAATTTTTTTAGCTTTCTATCTATAATAACCAAGTATGTAGCCAAACAGGCAAACACTACCGACAGCACAAGTACTACTACATAAATTTTACCATCACCACGCATTGTATCTGCCATTTGAGGCTCGGTATTTTGGGCAAATGTAGTTGCTGTAAGCAATAACAAAAGCGTTAGACTAATTAATTTTTTCATCGTTATCTAAGTTGTATTGTAATTTTTTCATTCTGTTTAACACATTTAATAACCAAACACTCATTAAAATCCACCCTAAACAAGCTGGGTAAAACACCATACGCATATCATTATCCATATCGTACTTACCAAAAGCAGGGTTGCCTCCGTTACCTGGGTGTAATGAATTTGGCGCCAAACGCGGATAAATCATTATAAAAACAAAGGTCATAATAAAAGCAAAAATATTGTAAACAGCAGATATGCGAGCTTTAGTTTGTGCATCAGGAATTAAAGCACGTAGCAAATAATAAACAAAATAAACTAACATAGCAGCCATAACACCTTGTAGTTTTGGGTCTTCGGCTACCCAAGGTTTACCCCATGTGTAAGTTGCCCAAATAGAGCCTGTAATAAGTCCGGGTAAAGCAAACATGCCGCCTATATATGCAGCGCGAGAAGATAACATATCATATTTAATATTGTAGCCGTTTAAATAGCGTAAAGCAAAAAACCACGATATGCCCATTTGTACCAGCATGGCAAACCACAAAGGCACATGAAAATACAGGTTACGTATAGTTTCGTTTAAAATATTTAAATGAGGTACATTGCCTATAAAACCCATAGTTATAGAGTATAACACTAAGGCAATTGCAGCTATTTTCCACCACCAGTTTTTCATCAAATTATTCTTTCCAAAGATACCTAAATAAAAAAAGCGACAAAGCAATAATTATCACGTCAATTAACAATAATCCGGTTAAATACTTGTAGCTAACCGACCATTCCAAGCCATCGATAGCATTTTTAGTTAAACGTAAAGACATTAGCATAACCGGTATACAAACCGGCATACTTAACAAACTCATAACTGAGTAACTATTCCCTGTTTTTGAGGCAATACAGCTCATTAGTGTTAAAGCACCCGCTAAAGCCGTACTGCCAATTAATAAGGTGAGTAAAAATAATAACGAATCTTGTACCGGGTAGTTTATTAACCAACTAAAACAAAAAACGCTGCAAACAGAAACTACCCAAAGCAAAAGAATGTTGTAAATGATTTTAGCAACTACAAATTCAGTTGGATGGTATAAAGTGTAGTTATATATACTACGAGCCTTACTTTCAGTAAAAAAACTTTTAGAGGCAGCATTAATTCCAGCAAAAAACAACACTATCCAAAACATAGCACCCCATACATCGGGTTTTATGCCATTTTTAAAACTCAAAAAACTTATAAATACAATGCTTAAAACATACAGCAAAATACTGGCTAAGGAGGTTTTTTGCCTGAATTCTAAAAGGAATTCTTTTCGTAATAAAGCTATGATGTTTGATGTGTTCAAATAGGGTACAAAAATAACTAAAGATTTAACGCTTTCGAAACCTATTTATTGATTAATTTCACCTCATGAAAACAATATTAGCCATAACCATGTTAGCCATGTGCGCATTTATAGAAACAGACACAAAGTCTATCCACCAGTTTAAAGTAAAAACCCTTGAGGGGCAAGATTTTGATTTTGCCAGCTTAAAAGGCAAAAAAATTATGGTTGTAAACACCGCCAGTAAATGTGGTTTTACACCCCAGTACAAAGAATTGGAAGAGGTTTATGAAAAATATAAAGACAAAAACTTCACAATAATTGGGTTCCCTTGCAATGATTTTATGAGTCAAGAACCGGGTACAAGTACTGAAATTAGAGAGTTTTGTACTAAAAACTACGGTGTTACTTTCCCTATTATGGAAAAAATAACCATTAAGGATAGCCCTGTTTATGCTTGGTTAAAAAGCAAAGACCTAAATGGTGTTGAAGATTCGAAAGTAAGTTGGAATTTTAATAAATATCTTATTGATGAAAATGGGCATTTGGTAAAACATGTTGATTCAAAAACAAAACCAAATGATGCTGAAATCATTAAATGGATTGAAGGGAAATAATCTCTATGCAAGTTGATATTTTAGCTATCGGGGTTCATCCTGATGATGTTGAGCTTAGTTGTGCCGGTACTATTTTAAAACACATTGCACTTGGTAAAACGGTAGGTTTACTGGATTTAACCTTGGGCGAAATGGGTACGCGTGGTAATGCAGAATTGCGTACGCAAGAAGCCATGAAATCGGCTAAAATATTAGGGGTATCATTTCGTAAACAGTTACATTTTGCTGATTGTTTTTTTGAAAATACACAACCGCATATTATAGAAATTATTAAAGTTATTAGAGAGCATAAGCCTCAACTAATTTTATGCAATGCTGTATCTGACAGGCATCCTGACCATGGCAGAGCAGCTAAATTAGTGGCAGATGCTTGCTTTTATTCAGGTCTGGTTAAAATAGACACAAAACAAGCTGCATGGCGACCAAAAGCTGTTTACCATTATATACAAGATAACTATATTCATCCTGATTTTGTGGTTGATGTAACTGATTTTGCAGATAAAAAGCGAGAGGCCGTAATGGCTTTTTCGTCTCAGTTTTACGATCCAAATTCTAAAGAGCCGCAAACACCTATTTCTAGTCCTGAGTTTTTAGAGGCTTTAAATGCAAAAATGAGTTTGTGGGGCAGAGCCATTGGTACACGTTACGCCGAAGGTTATACAGCTGCTCGTTACCCAGGTGTAAACAACCTGTTTGATTTAGTATAAGTTTACTTAGAAGCTAAGTCAACTATATCTTTTACCTCTAATATATTTTTAGAATAGCCTTTTGTT
>Ga0206843_10322_pt1 | contig 10925 bp, 11 predicted proteins | sample Alteio_BWOrgCont_21_FD_152869 | JGI IMG/M metagenome (GOLD analysis project Ga0206843, IMG submission 152869) | Enriched cells from forest soil in Barre Woods Harvard Forest LTER site, Petersham, Massachusetts, United States -... | ecosystem: Environmental > Terrestrial > Soil > Temperate forest >...
CTACATCTCCGCCACCGCCACGCTTTCCGCCACCGCCATGATGACCACCGCCTCCACCGCCAGCCGGTTGATCATCTTCAGCGCCTTTATCGGGTACCGGAAATAAAATACCACATTGCTTGTTTCTTTTAGCCAGCGTATCAAACCAAATATTTAGCCCGTTACGTACCACTTTTGACTGCGACAACTCATCTACAATGCGCACACACAAGTAAATTTTTTCATCATCGTTTGATAGGGTATAGTTAAGTTTGGTGTCAGCATCGTAAAACCTAAGTGGTATATGCCATTCTGATGGGTCGCCATCTACATTAACCGGTGTAGTTTGCCAACTGGTTTGAAACGCAGCCTTAGGAGAACAGGCAGAAAAAAAAAGAAATTACACCAATTGAAATAATAATAAATAGTTTTTTATACATGCATTTTTACATTTAGATAAGCTATAAAATTAGTTTTTATTAGGAGATACAAAGCCTGCTAAAAAGTTATTTTTACTTAAAATTGTTGTATAACTTTGCAGCGCATTATTGCGTAACCGATTGAAACATACTGCTGTGCAGCATGCAAAACCAGCCAACTGTTAATTAACAGAACGCAAAAAATGAATTAAGAAAAGAGATTAATGACCAAGCAAGAACGATACGACGCCATATTAAATTATTTTCAGCAAAATGATTTACCCGCCGAAACAGAACTGCATTATAAAAACCCGTTTCAGTTATTGGTTGCTGTTATACTTTCTGCACAGTGCACCGATAAGCGCGTAAACCTAATTACCCCTAAATTATTTACAGATTACCCAACACCCGAAGCACTAGCCGCAAGCACGCCCGAAACAATTTTTACTTATATACGCAGCATTAGTTACCCAAACAATAAAGCCAAACATTTAGTGGGCATGGCACAAATGCTGTTAAAAGATTTTAAAGGTAAAATGCCGAGCGATGTAGATGAGCTTGTAAAGTTGCCCGGTGTGGGTAGAAAAACAGCTAATGTAATTGCATCGGTTGTGTATAATAAGCCTACTATGGCAGTAGATACACATGTATTTAGAGTATCTAACCGTTTGGGGTTAACTACTAATACAAAAAACGTTTTACAATCTGAAAAACAATTAATAAAATTTATTCCGGAAGAATTGGTGCCCAAAGCACATCATTGGTTAATTTTGCACGGCAGATATGTTTGCTTGGCGCGCAAACCTTTGTGCGAAAAATGTGCACTAACTAAATGGTGTAAATATTATCAAACTAAAATAAAAAGCAAAAATGATTAAACGATATAAGATACTTTTTCTGTTACTGGCTACTGCATTATTAGTGAATGGTTGCTTTATTTTTCGTCCAAGAAACAGATGCGATACTTGTCCGCATTTTGGCAAGAAGCATTAATTTAAGTTGCTTCTTTTTTTCCCTTTAAAATACCCAGTATAACAGGCACTACGGAAATAAAGATGATGCCTAAGCAAACTAAGTCGATATGTTTTCTAATAAATTCTACTTCACCAAGTAAGTAACCTGCAATGGTTAGCAAGCCAATCCATAAAGCACCACCCAATACATCAAAGCTTAAGAATTTTTTATAATTCATTTCTGCTATGCCTGCTGCAAAGGGTGCAAAGGTGCGTACAAAAGGAACAAAGCGTGCCATTATAATAGCTTTGGTTCCGTATTTTTCGTAAAAAGAATGCGTTTTAGCTAAGTACTCTTCTTTTACAATAGGTTTGCCTTTTAGTTTTAAATGAAACACACGTAAACCAATGGTTCTGCCAATCCAATAGTTGGTGTTATCGCCTACAACAGCGGCTATAAATAATAAAATTAAAACGTACGATAAATTCAAATGCCCTGTGCGTGCAAATAAACCCGCTGTAAATAAAAGTGAATCTCCGGGTAAAAAAGGCATAGCTACTAAACCTGTTTCTATAAAAATTACTAAAAATAAAATAACGTAAATAGATGTGTTGTAGTTAGCAAAAAGCCAATCAAAATCCAGGTGCAAAATGTGTGTAAATAGTTCTACCATAAAATGTTTTTAAAGTTTAGTATGTGGCAAGAGATTTATCAATTTCATCGGCCCAGGCAAGTATGCCGCCTTTTAAATTGTATAGATTTTTAAAGCCATGTGCCTGTTCTAACATTTGTATAACAGATGCAGAACGTTTGCCGCTGCGGCAATGCACTACTACTTTTTTATCCTTGCTAATTTTATCAACGTTATCAATTACTTCGCCCATGGGTATAAGCTCGCCGCCAATTTCGCAAATGTCGTGTTCATATTCTTCTCTTACATCAATCAACTGGAAATCTTCTTTGGCATCCATCATTGATTTTAATTGTTGTACAGTTATCTCTTGCATAAATTTTTATTAATTATTCAGCTTTTTGCATGTTTTTTTCTCTGATGTCTTCTGGCAGGTAAGAGAAGAATGTATCTCCACGAAGCCCAATACGTAAAGTCTCTAACGGAATTATATCATCCGGACCAATGTTGCCCAAATTTACATTAGCACCCATTAGTTTAATAAAATATACCTGTTGCGATTTTTGCGGCGTTTCCCAAATAATAGATTCTTCGGGGATTTTAGAAGTAATTTTATTGATAAGCATAACGTGTGCGCTACCGTTACGGTGAAAAATGCCTACTGTTCCACTTTCGCGAGCCTCAGCAATTACTTTCCACGAACCTGCATCTAATTCGGCTTTCATCATTTTTACCCACTTTTGCGGATGAATAATAATGCCTTCTTCTTTAGACCCAACTTCGGATAACACCGTTACGTGTTTAGACAGTTGGTTAATGTATTCGCATTTTTTATCGTGCGCCAGTTCAATAGACCCATCAGATACTTCAGCCATTTCCAACTTCAACGATTCTATATGACGAATGTAATCTTCAAATTTATTTCTAACAATAAAGGCTTCTAACAGCGTACCACCCAAATAGGTTTTAATGCCCGCCTGCTTATACAAAGCAATTTTTTCCTTTATATTTTTTGAAACTACTGATGTACCAAAGCCAAGCTTAACCACATCTACATATTCTCCTCCTGCTTCAATAAAATCTTCTGCTTGTCGTAATGACAGCCCTTTGTCCATAACCATGGTAAACCCGCTGTTGCGTGGTTTTTCGGTACGTTGGGGCATGTGTGGTAAATTAATATTAATCATAAATAAATTAAGGCTTTTTAAATGTGTCTATGGCATCTTTAATTGTTTGGTTTTCTTTTAACGCTGGCGCGTACTCAAACAATTCGTTATGCTTATCGTAATCTAAAGTAAGTGCATTTTGCAGCGCAAAAAGTGCTTCTTGTTTTTTACCAGCAGCAATAAGCATGGCACTTAAACGGTAATGCAGTTCTGCCACTTCAGGAAAAAGTTTTAATCCTTCCTGCAACATAGCAATGCCTTGTTCGGCATAATCGGCTTCTAATAATAAGTCGGCATAGTCTAACCAAATATCCCACTCGTCGTATTGTAGTTCAATTACTTTGGCGTAAGCTTCGGCAGCTTCTTCAAAAAAACCAAGCTTGCGTTGTATGTCACCAAAAATATACCAGGTCTCTGCATCTTTAGGGTTTAACTCAATGGCTTTTTTTACGTAATGTATGCCTTCGGTTAAGCGGTTTTGATAATCTAAAATTACACCTATTGCCAACCAAGAATCGGCAAAGCCAGGATTTTTTTTAATAGACTTGTTATAATATAAAAGGGCTGTATCGTAATCGTTTAATTGCTCGTAGCATTCGCCAATGTAATAGTAAGCAATTGGGTCGGGTTCTTCGTGGTCGAAGGTTTCTTTATAAACATCAATGGCTTCGTTAAACCTGTTTAAACCTGCCAAAGCGTTTGCTTTATTAAAATAGGCCGATGCAAATTTTTCGTTAATGGTTAGCGCATAATCATAAGCCTCTAAAGCTAAATCGTGCTTGTTAAGTTTGCTGTAACACAACCCTACATTAAACCAGGCAAAATGGTTGTATGGATTTTTCTCGATTAAACTTTTATAAAACACAACGCCATCTTCTAATTGTGCGGCAGCATCAAACGCAATAAATAATTCGCTTAATGCATAATCGTTTTCAGGGTTATGAAGTACGGCTTTCTTTAAATAATAAATGGCATCTAAAAATTTATCCTGACTTAAAAATTCAACACCCAAAGCAATCATCACTTCATCGGGTTGTTCGGTATAGTTAAGTGCGGTTTTATAATTTTCAATAGCCTGCTCGCTTAAACCCATCTGACTATAAATATAACCCCTTGTAGTATAAATATCGGGGTTAGATGGCTCCATTAACTCCACATCGTTTAAAAGCTTCAGGGCTTCTTGTGTGTTTTGGTTGTAAGCTAAAAACTGGGCACGTGCAATTTTAAAATCGGCAACAAAGGGGTATCTCTCCAAAGCAAAGTCAATGGCTTTTTTAAGATTAACAGGGTTACCCGCATTAAAATAATATTCAATAATTTCTTCTAACTGATCTGATTCGAAATAATAGGCATCTTCCTGCTCAAGCATTTCTTCAAATCGCTTAACCAAATCCACTATATTGTTCTCATCTGAAGAGCCTTCCGGAAAATTGTCTTTGTCCATTAAATCCTTTCTAAAGCATAAAAAAACGCTCACCTAAAGTTACCTGTTTTTTTGCTGTTATACAAAAGTATCTGTTTTTGATTTGTTTCGCCTATTTTTTTTAAACATATATTGTTGTATGTGTTAAGAAATAATAAACGTAATCTGTTAAGTATAATTAATTTTGTAGAAACAATTTATTTTAAACCGTGACTTTAATAAAATCTATTTCAGGAATAAGAGGGACTATTGGTGGAAGTGCTGGAGAAGGACTAACCCCACCCGATGTAGTAAAATACGTATCTGCCTATGGCACTTGGCTAAAACAACAAAGCAAAGAACCGCTTAGCGTAATTATTGGCAGAGATGCCCGTATATCTGGCGAAATGGTTAATCAACTGGCTGTTTCAACCTTATCTGCCCTGGGCATTAATTGCATTGATATTGGCTTATCGACCACCCCAACGGTTGAAGTTGCTGTTACCGAGCTAAAAGCACAAGGCGGCATTATTATTACGGCCAGCCATAACCCAAAACAATGGAACGCTTTAAAACTTTTAAATGCTAAAGGCGAGTTTATTAGTGAAGCCGATGGTGCTAAAGTGCTTGCCATTGCCGAAGAAGCTAATTTTAGTTATGCCGATGTAAACCATTTAGGTAAAATTACTAAGCGCGATGACCTGCTAAAACTGCATATAGATAAGATTTTAAAACTGCCTTATGTAGATATAAAAGCCATTAAAGCTAAAAAGTTTGTGGTGGCTTTAGATGCTATTAATTCAAGCGGTGGTTTTGCAGTGCCCCTATTATTAAATGCTTTGGGTGTTACCGAAATTATAAAAATACATTGCGAGCCCGATGGGCAGTTTGCACATAACCCGGAACCTTTACCCGAAAATTTACGCGACTTATCGAAAGCAGTTTTAAAAGGCAAAGCACATGTAGGCATATCGGTTGACCCGGATGTTGACCGTTTAGCCTTAGTTTGCGAAGACGGAGAAATGTTTGGTGAAGAGTACACCTTGGTTGCTTGTGCCGATTATGTGTTGCAACACCATAAAAAAGGAAACACGGTTTCTAACCTTTCATCTACCCGTGCATTGAGAGATGTTACCGAAAAAGCAGGAGGAAAATATGCGGCATCTGCTGTGGGCGAAGTAAACGTGGTTACTTTAATGAAAGAAAGTAAAGCGGTTATTGGTGGCGAAGGCAACGGTGGCATTATTTTACCTGAATTGCATTACGGACGTGATGCTTTAGTTGGCATTGCTTTGTTTTTAAGTCATTTGGCTAAGTTTGGCAAAACAACTTCGTTGTTGCGCAGCACCTATCCCGATTATCATATTTCTAAAAATAAAATAGAGCTTACACCCGAAATTGATGTAGATTTTATTTTAGATAAAATAAAAACAAAATATAACAAGCAACCCATTAATGCTGTTGATGGCGTAAAAATTGAATTTGATAAAGAGTGGGTTCACTTGCGTAAATCAAACACCGAGCCTATTATTCGTATTTATTCAGAAAGCGCGAGCATGTCTACTGCCGAAAATTTAGCGAAGAAAATTATACAGGATATAAAAGAGGTCATTAAAGAAAGCCAAATGGCATAGGTTAATGATAAAAGAAATAAATATACCCTCGTTTTTAAATCCGCAATCTATTGGGGAGTTAACCAAGCAACTTAGCGAAGCCGAAAACGATGGTACTCGTTTTATAATACTAAAAGGCAGCGAAACTATTTTTTGCAACGGCTTAGATTTAAAATGGGTTGCCAACAATGCAGGTGGCAATTACATGAATGAGATGCAGGAGTACGGTGCATTTTTAAAAAAACTGCAAACGGGTTCTTTTATATCTATAGCGGTTGTTACAGGTGCGGCATCGGGTGGTGGCATGGGCATTGTTTGTGCCTGCGACCATGTTATAGCCGATGAAGCAAGCACTTTTGCTCTGCCCGAAGGTTTACTGGGTTTAATACCGGGCATGATAATGCCTGCGCTATTAAACCGACTATCACCTCAGCGCATAAAAAAAATGGTGCTAACCGGCACTAACTATACAAGTAAAATTGCCCACGACTGGGGCATTGCAGATGATGTAGTTGGAAAAACCGGTTTAGAGGCTGCTACTACAAAAGCCATTAGCAGCATGAAGAATTGCAAAAAAGACCCTGTGGGCGATGTTAAGCAACTGCTTTATACAGCTAACATAAATAAAGATGAACTAGCCCAACTTGGCATGAACATACTGGCTGCCAAATTAAATGAACCCGAAATTAGCGAGCGTTTAATTAACCTTGCTGAGTTTATGGGGGATTAAATAAGAAAGCGGAGTTCTCAGTTAAATTAATAAGTCACCTAATTCTTTATCACTTAACGGTCTGATGTCAACGTGAGGAAAATAGTTGTGCGTATTAGGTGCCCAGTCGAAAAAAATTCCTGCCCTTTTGTCGACCATTGCAGCTTGGTGTTCCTTTGTCAATTGTAATTTTTGTTCAAATATCTGTATTGGAGTTTTGTCAACCATTTCAACAAAAACTTGCAAAATATAGTCGCCGTCGAGAAATGAATAATTACCACCGTCTTTTGGTAACAGAAAATGATGGTTAACTGTTACACCGCTTTTATCAACGTAAAGTCCGCTGCCTCGGGAAAGTTGGTTGTCGCCATAAACCCAAACATTGAAGTTTTGAATTGATTCGCCTCGTTGTAAGCGAATAAACATATTTTGAATGTATTGTCCCCTGTCAGAAGTACTATAAAGCAAAGTTCGAATATATACTTTGTTATGTTTTTTCCCCGCACCATCAGGCCCAAAAAATATCATCGTCGGTCTAGTCATTTTAACCGTCCCTTTTTTAATACGGGTTAGCCAAAAAGTCAACGACGAAATTATCAACGCTGTCAATGATATTATGATGCTTATGTAGTTCACTGTCGGTTCAATGTTGCCTAACTCGTTTAGATGTTTTATAAAATTACATAAAACCCACCAAACAATTGGTACAATTTTTCAAAACCCTATAAGGTTTTGTAAAAGTTGTACCTGTTTATTGTACTTAAATTATTATATATATTTTATTTTATATAAAGTGGTACAGTTTTATAAAAATATATAGGGCTATGTAAAAGTTGTACCAGTTTGTTGTACTTAATTATTATTATATTTTTTTTATATAAAGTGGTACAACTTTGTGTAGGGGGTATAGCAAATTAGAAAGTTGTACCAGTTTGTGTACTTAGTTAGTACATATACTCATTTATAAAAAGTGGTACAACTTTATGTAGGGCGTATAGTAAATTGAAAAATTGTACCAGTTTATAAAGCTGTATTATTAAGCCTCCAATGGTTGTCTTCTCCTTTTATAATCATTTCACGCACTCGCATTTCTTTAAAAAATGCTTTAGCCGTATTGGTTGATTTATTAGCCTGTATCATTATTGCTTTGATAACATGTAAGTAGTTTAATGATGTTTGTCCACTAAATATGGTTTCACAAAGTGCTTTAATCTTATTTATTCTGGCAACACTTTTATCAACTACAATTTCAGTTTTTATACCACAGCCCACATGGTAACCCTTAGCTTTATCATACATAAATTGTATAGCGGGTATATTGGCTTTGCCAGCCATGCGCAGCAGCTTGGGCTCAATAAACGAAATATTGCCTTCGGTTTTTACCATCAATAAACTTTCGCACTTACGTTGACACTGACTACCTAAATGCCCCCGCTCTTTATCAGTACCGGGGTTGGTGTGCACTATTACTATAATGGGTGTTTGGTATTTTATAGCCAACTCTTCAAAATATTTTACAATGGTGGTGCTTTGTTCGGCATCATTTACATCTTTAATAAAATCGGCAATGCCATCTATAACCATTAAATGTATGCCACCATGTTTCCGCAAGGCTCTTTCACAAATTTGTGTAGTTATTTCGGTGTATTGAGCAACCTCTAAAGCTCGGATGTTGTAGGATGAAAAATAATCGGGGCACTTATCCATGTTGGCACGTTTAATAACAGAGCGCAAATTATTTTTGTGCTTGTGCTTTGCCTGTTCGGTATCAATGTGTATAACAGCTTTTTTAGTTGTGTTAGGCTGCACGTTTACAAATTCAAGTCCGTCAATCAATCCATCAGTGCTTATGGCACCGGCTAACAATATACTTGTAAAAGCACTCTTACCACTTTTGCTGGCACCGCTAATGGTGGTTAGGTTGCCCTCGGTGCTAATAATTTCATCGTTAATGGTTATAACGGGTACCGGCTCAGGCAGTGGTGTGTCGTCGGTTATGCGGTAGGCTTCGCAAGCATCATGCGTATCGGGGTTACGAAGCCAGTTAAGATGGCGCATGGCATCTTCTTGTATATCCTTCAGCGTAATTTTTGGGTTTAATGGGGGCACGTCTCTCATGTTTTATATTTTTTGTAAAAATACAAAATGTATGGAATAGTACAAACTTTGGAATGAACTATTACAAGTACTGTCATTTAGGAGGAGGAAATAAATAATTTTGTATATTTATAATATGAAAAAAACAACCGCCTTATTATTTTTAGTTTTTTTTGCTACAAAATTAAAGCGCAAACAAAGCCTATAAACAACCGTTTCGTAAATGAAATCTATTTTGTTTTAAAAACAGATACACTATCTAATAAAACAACTACCATTAAGAGAAAAGTTTCATACGAATTAATAGAAGGAACACAGTTAAATCAAGAAACAGGGAAACAAGAAAAGTATTCTAAATATGTGGGCAGCATGGATAGCATTCCGCGTACAGATATTTCAAAAATAGATTCTATTTATTGTGATGGAAATAATAAAATTGAAAATATCCAGGTATCTGTGGTCACTAATGGCTCCGATAAATATTATAATAAAGAAAGTTATCGCGAGGCACTTAAATATTTTAATCAACCACGACCAAAATATTATGTTTGGCTTCAATTAGATGTTGTAAACCAAAGCGGACAAAAACAAGAAATTAGTTATAGAATGTTACCTCCCAAAAAAAAGTAGTTTTACTCTTTTTCGTTTTTTTCATCCTAAAACAAAAAAGCCGCCCAAAGGCAGCTTTCTCAAATTATAAAAATGTAATTGCTTACAGCCCTAAAGTTTCTTGGTCTATATACATGCGTTGTAAACCTTCGGCAAAATCATAACCTCTGTCGGCTGTAATAGTTTGCCCACGTATGCCATCCATTAATCCGCTGGTCATCATATAAGCAACCTTAGCAACTTCTTCAAGCTCTATGTGTGTGCCCGGTATATCGTATTTTTCAATAAACTCAACCCACTCGTTTCCTAAGGTCGATAATAAAGAATCTGTAATTACAGGACGTGTACGTAATACATTAAATATAACACCATCGTCGTAAAAATGATAGGTTAAGTATTTTACCAAAACTTCGTTCAACGATTTTGTGGCTGCGGCAAAGTCGTAGTTTTTATGAAACCTATCGGGACCATGAGATGACAGTGCCAACACATATTTAGGATAAACCCCAAACACGGTTTTCATTTGGCGGGTATATTCAATCATGGGCCAACAGCTATATTCAATGCTCTTTAATAAGTAAGCCTCGTTATAATCATCCATGTTTTTTACCAGCGTGGTAAACGACACGTTAGATATAAACACATCCAGTCTTCCAAAACGATTTTTAATTTCAGTCAACAAATCGGTAGTGTCTTCGGCATTAATTACATCGGCTTGCTTTAAAAACGGAGCCGGTAAGCCACGCGATGTGTATTCTTTTATTACATCTTCTTCTTCAATGCTACCCCAACCATAGGTTATAATAACTTGGTCGCCATGTTCGGCAAACTTCAAACCCATTTCTTTTCCAATTCCTTTTGTGCCGCCGGTTATTAAAACCACTCGTTGTTTTTTATCTGACATAGTTTTCTTGTATAGTCTTTAATATTTCTTCTTCGTTAAAAGTCAATTCGTGCATCATGGTTTCAATGCTGTAAGTTTCTTCAAACATTTTACGGCGAGCCATGCTTTGGTAGCGTTTTAAAACCGATAACGCCTTGCGTGGTTTCTCCGCCATCGATTCTGCCAAATGGTTTGCTTTATCCAACACCTCAGCTTTTGGCAAAATGTAATTAAAGTTGGTTTTGCCTTTTAAGTTTCTGCCTAAATAAAAATCGCCGGTATATTGCATTTCTTGTGCAATGGCTGGCGACATATAATGTTCCATCAATTTAGTAATGCCCATGCCGGGGGTAAAGCCCATGTTCATAAACGAACAACCGTAACGGCTTTCTTCGGCTAAAACAGCTACATCGGCACATAAGCCAAGAGCTAAACCGCCTCCAATAGCATGCCCTTCCATTGC
>Ga0206843_10179_pt3 | contig 10856 bp, 6 predicted proteins | sample Alteio_BWOrgCont_21_FD_152869 | JGI IMG/M metagenome (GOLD analysis project Ga0206843, IMG submission 152869) | Enriched cells from forest soil in Barre Woods Harvard Forest LTER site, Petersham, Massachusetts, United States -... | ecosystem: Environmental > Terrestrial > Soil > Temperate forest >...
CATCGGTTCCGAGAATCTTGTAATCGCTCGGAAACCGTTTTTTCAATTGATACAAAAACCCACCGGAAGAACACCCCACGTCCAGGACCGCACCCCGCTGGCAATGCATACGAAACAGCCGCAACTCGCGTTCAAAGCGCACATCGGCATAGTCGCTTTCCAACTTTTCCGGCGTGAGATATTCGCTGCCCGCCTTGTCATAAAAATTCCCGGTCGCCATTTCCTCTGGCACGGGATTCGCATAAATCATCGAACACCGCATGCAGCGAACCAGTTGCAGACCCAGCTTGCGAAGGAACAGCGCGGCCGATATTTCATCGCAAACCGGGCACGCCCGGTTCAGAAAATTGCTGGATTGGCTCACGGTCATGCCGGAGGGACTATATAAAAATTCTGCTGGCTCGTCACATTGGGATTTATGCCATAAATAGTGTGACGCTCGCCCTCATCCCGGCCTTCTCCCCCAGGAGAAGGAGAAACGCTCCCAACGTCTGGTCGCATAGCAGCGGCTGGATTGGTGTCGGCGTCAACGGAAATAAGCAATTGAACAAAGGTGATGTCCTCTCCCGGGGGAGAGTAGCCCTGTTGGGTATTGCACAACGCCAAATCCGCGCTTCCCGCGTCCATATTCCTACTGACAGATACCGCCGTAAATCGTTGCCTACGAGCATCAAAACGCTTGGCGACCTCATTCAAATTAAGCGTTATGAGAAGCGGCTTACGCTTTGGGAGGTTGCACAGAGAATGGGAATTCCCACCGCCCAGGTTCGGGCGTGGGAGCGCGACGACGACAAACCGAACGAGCAGCAAACGGACGAATTGGCGAAAACTTTAGGTTTCAAACCTGCGGTTGATATGCCGGAAGCGACGGTTTCCGATGTTGTGAAGGCGGGATACCTCAAATGAGCGCCGCAACCGTCATTACTTTTCGACGTGATCCACCCGTAACAATTTCTCAACAGGAACATTCAAGGCTTTTGCCGTTTTGACGATCACGTCCCGACCGGCGAACTTTCCTGTCCGCTCCCAATATGCCCAGGTGGATTGCGGAACGCCGATGATTTCGCATAGCGCATCCTGGGACAGCCCCTTCTCGGTACGGAGAAGGTGAAGCCAAGCCCCGTAGGAATTGCGGCGCGTTTTCGGTTTTCTACCCATCGAAATAGCATAAGCGGGATGAAAAAAGCTATTGCAAATTACCAATCCATTGATAATTATCGTCTATCGGTTGAGCGGACTGCCTCTTAAATCAGTGAAAATCAATATATGGCCGAAAACTTGACCGTGAAAAAATTCCAATCTGCAAATTCAAAACCTCACATGAAAAAGACCATTCAATTCATATTGTTGTTGACCTCGGCCTTGGCCCTCTTAAGCGGCTGTGTCAGCGACAACGGGAAACTGCCGGAACCCACAGCCAGCTTCACGCCCAAGTACACGTATTCCGTTGCCTATGACAAGCTTTGGAGCGGGATATTGGACGCCCTCGACAAGAACCGCATTACGACCGTGAGCGTGGACAAGGCATCGGGGGTCATTTCGACCGATTACATCGCCGGGCCGGGGTCGTTCATGGTCATCATGGCCCAAAGCACCCGCTACAAATACAACATCACGGCACGCAGCCAATCCGATGGCACCGTCAGAGTGAACGTGATCTGCAAAGTGGAGAGTTCGATAAACGGCGAGAATGGAGCCAGCCCATACCGGGATGTCACGCCGCAGAACACGAAGCTTGCCACGAAATTGGAAACGTGGCTTTACGAGCAGATTGAGAAAGAAATCCAGTGAGAAAACCATTCAAGGCCACGAATTCCCTGCCGGAATTCAGGCGGCGAAAAGATGTAATCGAAATGGTTTGCAACCTCCGAAAAAAAGACTAAAACTTAAATACGGGAAATCCCTTTGGCCTCGGTTGACCACGGAATGCGGGCATGAATCATTATGAAACCTGAAAAACGAGCAGATTTTCCATACACCGCCGTTATTTCGCTCCGCGCACTCATCGTCGCGGGGCTTTTGTTTTGTGCCGACACCGGACTGGCGGCGCAGTTGCTGCCTGGCGACTGGCCCACCAACACGCCATTGGCTTCATGGTCGTTTAACGACAGCACGAACTGGACAAGCGATCAGCACTATGCTCCCATTTCATTCACCAATCTGACATATTCCTATTTGGGCGATTTTTTTTCCCTCGTCGTGGACAGCACCAATCCTGCATGGCTGCAATATTACGTCTATGAACCCATCTACGACGGCGCGACGAATCTCACCGTGGATGTTGGGAGCGTAACCCTCTGGTTTGCGCCCGACTGGTCGAGCGCCGACGACACAAATGGAGGGTTTGGCCCGCAGGAATATGGACGGTTGCTGGAGGCCGGAAGCTACACAACCAATTCAAGCTATGGATGGTGGAGCCTTTACGTTGATTCTGGCGGGACGAACCTCTACTTCTCGGCACAGACCAACAACGGATTGGGTGACACGTACACCATTTCCGCGCCGATTGACTGGACAACCAATTATTTCCATTTCGTCGTGCTGACGTATTCCAGCACGAACGTCTCGCTTTATCTGGACGGTCAACTGGCAACAAACGACCCCGGCGGCTTGAGCATTTGGCCGGGCAGCAATGTTCTTTCCAACGGATTTTACATCGGCAGCGACAGCACCGGGGTTTATCAGGCGCACGGATTGTTCAATAGTGTTTACACTTATAATTATCCGCTGGACTCCAACACTGTGCAACAACTCTACCCTTACGAGGATTATTTTGGCATGTACATGATGAACCCGTTCAACACGGCCATGTTCATCCTGACCAATGCCATCTCTAGCCCTTCTTTGACCAACGGCTTTGACGTTATCTCCGGGCTCGGCAATCTGCAACTGATTGCATCCGGTGTACCGGGCTGCGTGGATGGTATGAGTGCCGTCTGGTTCACCAACGTCACAGCGCGAACCACGAACGGTGGGACGAGCCTGTCGTTCACGATTCGGGGAGGACAACCGGGTTATTATTACGATGTCTTTGCCACTGGAGCCTTGCAAAATCCCATTACCAATTCGGCTTGGGTCTGGCTGGGTCAAGGCCAAGCGTGCAGCACCTACACAGTAAACATAACCAGCGCAAATGCCTTTTTGATTTTGGGGACGCCCCAGGACACGTCTGGTTTTGGTTTAACGGATGCCTACGAATCGCTGGTGGCAAAGGTGAGTCCAGATGGCCCCCAAACGGACAGCTACGGTGTGCCCTACGCTTGGTATGCGGCAAACGGGCTGGTTCCGATAACGAACGGACTGGCAATTCAAGACCCGGATCAGGACGGCCTATTGAATTATCAGGAATATCAATACGGCACTCGGCCTTTGGTTTCAGAAGGCTTTACCGTTTGGGTAAGCACCCCGAACGGAACGACCAGCATCCCCTAAACACCACAAGGACAAAATGAACATCGGAAAATTTACCGTCCTAATGCTGGCAGTGTGCTTGACCGGCGCATTTCACTCCCAGGCACAAACCGCCGATTCCACACAGCATATATTGCAAATGCGCACGTTTCGGGAGGGGCTTGTTTGGATTGGTGGTAAAGAACCGAGCGAGGCGGAAAATGAGAAACTGTTAGCCGTGCTGAACCGTTTGGACGAGCCATCATGGACGACGGCACTTGAACAATTCCTGAAAGATTATCCTCAATCGCCGTGGGCGGCTTCACTGCATTATGACTATGCCTCATTTTGCCATCGCACAGGACGGACCACCAAGGCGCTAGACCAGTTTGAAGCCGCGTGGGTGTTGGCCAAAGCCGATGGCAGTCCGCAAGGCCAGAGTCTTGGCGGCGCGATCCTGGCCAACTGGACAGACTTGCTCTCCAGCTTGGGCCGCGTGGTAGAGCTGAAAGAACTGATTGCGGCTGGCGACCAATGGCATTTCGTCAATGCACGCGACCGGGACATGTTTCAGGGCGCAAAGAACTCCTATTATCTCATGCAGATGCACCCCGAAATGGCTTATCGTTGTGGCACATTCGCGCTTAAAGCCGTCGGTGAAAAAATGCAGCCGACCAATCAGACATTGGAAAATCTGGTGGAAGTGCCATCGCCGACGAACGGTTTCAATATGGCCGGACTATCGGACTTGGCGAAGCGATACGGTTTGAATATGCTTGCCGTGCGTCGAACGGCAGGAGGTGACCTGATTGTGCCCTCCGTGGTTCACTGGCGGCAGAACCATTACGCCGCAATTCTCGACAACAAGGACGGCCTTTATTTGGTGGACGACCCGACCTTCGGCCATGGGAAGTGGATGCCTGCCGAAGTGATCAATGAGGAAGCCAGCGGCGAATTCTTAATTCCCGCTGTGCTGGCAACCAATGGCTGGAGCCAAACCTCAGCTTGGCAGCAGCTTGCGCGTGACGACGCCAAAACGATCCATGGGATGGGGTTGCCGAACAATATCAATGATGGCAAAGACAAGGGTTGCAAGCCTGGCGGCCCTTGCCCGGCCTGCCCAGGCATGCCGGTCTGGTGGGTAACCGAGCCTTATATCAATTTATGGATGGCGGATGAGCCCATTTCTTATCTGACTTCACGCGGCGAGCCAGTTACCTTTCGGATCACTTACAAGCAACGCGATTCGCGGCAAAGTCCAAACGCTGGTGAGATTTCCAACGTCGGGTGGGATAATTCATGGGCCTCCTACATCCAGTTGACTTCGCAATATCCGTGTGAGAGCGGGGGAGGTTGTGATACGGATTTAGGAACTTGTTATGCGCAGGTTTATCTGCCTGGTGGCGGGGAAGTTGACTACAATCCCAATCAAAGTTTTGACGAGGAAACGCGCCTCTTGTTGTTGCAACGATTTTACAACGGCGGATTGACAACGACCGTTGATAACGGCGAGAGCGGGTTGTTCCTTGTCCACGCGGACGGCTCGCAGGATGTTTACGGGATATCCTTCGGTGGAAATGGTGTCTATGGCGATTATTACGGCGCTGACTTTTTATTAAGCCGCCATATTGCCCCGAATGGGGACACCACCTGGTTCGATTACGATTTTCCCACATTTAGTCAGGCTCTTTTGTGCAATGTTTTGGATCCGGATGGCCGGACCAACACCCTAACCTACACGGCTAATAATTTGCTTTCGTCCGTGACCAATGCCTACGGCCAAAGCGCCCATTTCAAGTACGACTCCAAAAGCAACTTGACCAATATTGTGGACGCCCAGGGGCTGTCATCTAGCATTACTTACGACACCAATGGCGTCCCGACATCTCTCATTACGCCTTATGGTACAACTCAATTTTCCGTCTTTGTGAATTCCACGGTGGCAAATACAAACAACGGCCAGGGCGATTTCGGCGGACATAATCTGATTGACCGCGCCATTCAAGTCACCGATCCCATCGGCGCAAACTATCTTTATTTGTATCGCTATGATTGTTCTACCAACATGTCCACGACTTTCTCTTCCAGCGATGTGCCGACCAATACCCCCTTGGGTACGCTGGATGATGGAAGCACTGGAACCAACTTTCTGACCGGAGTTTGTTACCGCAACAGTTTCTACTGGGGGCCGCGGCAATATCCCAATCTTTCAACCACGAATATTTTCAGCTTCACCGCCAACGATTATTTGTACGGGCGCATGCAACATTGGCTCGAGGATACCAACCAGCTTGACCTGACCGGCTACCTTTCGGTGGAGCGGGATGCTTCACCAGACGGTTCAACGCCGGGCCTGCTGACTTTTTACGATTATCAAGGAAAACTTGCCGGTTACAATTTTTGTGCCGGAGCTAATCCACTGCCTTCAGTCGTGGCGTGGAGGTTACCGGGCGGCGAAACCCATTATGAGTATAAGCTGTATGATTATTTCGGCAATGTCACCAATGACATCACGACTTGGACGCTGCCAAATGGTTCTGCGGGCACGCGTACCAATCAGTATATTTACACTGATAACACCTATTCGTTTGAATATGGGAACTGGGATGGCAACAATATTTACAACGTCAACAACTACGGCAGCTACACTATTCCGAATCTGCTGACTCAGGTGATCGGCGCGGACGGCAATAGTAATTGGGCGTATGGCGGTTTTGACACAGTGGCGTGGACGAATCTTTTTTACACTGATCAAACAAATGCCGCCATTCTGACATCTTTTCGTGTTGCGCCGGACTATGCAACGAATGGCCTGGGGCAAGTAACTCAATATACTTTCACGCCCGCCGGTAATCCCGTTACTGACTTGGATTACTGGCCAGGAACAACAAGTTTCCCGAATGGAAGTTATGGCGTACCTTACGGTACAACCTTTCCGGGTTACAGTAAAGTTACGAGCATGACCACCGCCGCCGGACTGACAACGACGAATATTTACAATACCAATGGTTTTTTGGCACGCACGATTGATTTGCAAATCGGACGTACCAATTCGTTTGGCTATACGACCGATGGATTAATTGGCACGTACACCAATGCTCTCGGATTAAACGTAGCCGCCGCCTGGGACAATTTGCTTCGTCTGACGAGCGTGCAATTTCCAGATGGCACGTATGTCTCGAATGTTTATAACAATCTGGATTTGAGCGGCGTGAAGGACCGGTTGGGCAACTGGACACAATATGTTTATGACGGGGCGCGTCATTTGATTAGCGTAACGAATGCCAATAATGCCGTGACTACGTTGGAATGGTGCGGCTGTGGCGCGCTGACCGAAGTCGTTGATGCGCTGAACAACACAACCACGTTCAATTACGACAATCAGGGAAATCTGACCAGCGTAACTAATCCCGACAACAGCGCTATAAACTACCAATATAATCTGGCTGCTTGGCCAACAACGCTTTCAGATGGCGCCGGACGTGCCCTGCAACTGGCCTACAACAACCAGGGGCTGGTGACGAATATCACCAGCGCGAATGGGGCATTGGAGTCGGTTGTCTTCGATATTCTGGACCGGCCGGTCAGCATCACGGACGCGAACAATGTCACCGTGACGAATGGTTATGACGCCATCAGCGAATTGTTAACGGAAACTTGGCCGGATGGCATCGGCAATCGTTTTGGCTATGCTACCAGCGGATTGATTGCCTTTACCAATCGCGACAACCAGTGGATCCATTTTGGCCGGGATACAGCCGGACGCCTGATTGCCGTCACCAACGCGAACAGCGAAGTGATTCAAGCCGCTTATGATTCCGCCAGCGACATCACGAACCTCGTGGACGGCCTGCACCACACGACTTCTTGGCAATACAACCAATTCGGCTGGCTGACGAACAAAATAGACGGCCTTGGCCGCAACGCCTTCCGCTTTGCCTACAATGCCAACGGCTGGGTCACCAACCGCTTCACACCGGAGAAAGGCAACACTGGCTACACCTACGACAACGTCGGCAACCTCAAAACCATCAACTACCCACTTTCAACAATTAGCTATTTCTACGACGCCGTGAATCGGTTGACGAACATGGTGGATGCAGTTGAAACGAACGCTTTCACCTACACACCCGCCGGCCAGTTGGCGAGTGAGACAGGGCCGTGGCCAAACGATACGGTGGCTTTCACTTATTTCCAGGGATTGCGCACGAACGTGAGTTTGACGCAGCCAATCGGCACATGGTCACAAGGCTATACCTATGATTCAGGCTGGCGGATGACGAACACCCTCTCCCCGGCGGGAAGCTTCGGCTACACGTTCGGAGCCCTGAGCGCCGCGAGTGCCCTGGTCAATCAAGTTTCCCTGCCCAATGGGGCGACCATCACCAACAGTTACGACACTTTGGCCCGCCTCACGGGAACCTTGTTGAACAACCACTGGAACCACACGCTGGACGGCTACACCTACACACCGGACCCGCTGGGTTTGCGTACAAATATTGTAAGGAATTTGGGCCTGACCACTTCCAGGGTGAGTGCAGGCTTCGACAACATCGGGCAGTTGATTTCATGGAACGCGGCGGAGACGAACGGAATGCCACGGCTGAATGAGGAGCTTAGTTTTGGCTATGATGCAGCCCACAATTTACTGCGCCGGACGAATAATTTATTGGCGCAAAGTTTCGTCGTGGATTCAGCCAACGAACTAACGAATGTGACGCGAAACGGAACATTCACTTTGGCCGGGGCAACGCCCGCGCCGGCCACCAACATTACCGTCAACGGCTCGGCGGCACAGACCTACGGTGATTTTACCTTTGCCAGGACGAATCTATCACTGAACAGCGGGCAGAATATTTTTACCAACGTAGCCGTGAACGGCTACGGTTTGACGGTGACGAACACACTGACGATTAACCTGCCGCAAAGCGTGAATTTTGCTTTTGACAACAATGGCAATTTGACGAATGACGGCACGCGAACCTTTGCTTACGACTCGGAAAATCAGCTCACAAATGTCTTCGTGCCAAGCCAGTGGCGAAGCGATTTTGTTTATGATGGTCTGAACCGGAGAAGGATTGAACACGATTATAACTGGAATGGCAGCACATGGGTAAAGACCAATGAAATCCACTACATTTTCGACGGTTATTTGCTGATTCAAGAACGGGACACCAACAACAACGTGTTGGTGACCTACACACGGGGGCTGGATTTGAGCGGTGATTTGTGGGACGCGGGCGGCATAGACGGCTTGCTGGCACGAACCGACGCCAACGGCTCGACTTTCTATCACGCCGACGCCAACGGAAACATAACCGCATTGATGGATGGCAGCGAGAACATCGTAGCGCGTTATCTTTACAACCCTTTCGGCAAGCTCATAGGTCAATGGGGAACAATGGCTCCGGTGAACGAGATGCAGTTTTCCGCCATGCCTCATCACAATCTTTCGGGTTTGTCGCTCTATCCTTTCCGGGCGTATGAGCCAAACTTCCAACGTTGGCTAAATCATGACCCCATTGGAGAGGAAGGTGGAATCAACCTTTACCGGTTCGTCAACAACAACCCGGTCAATTGGATTGATAGCAATGGGAAGATTCCAATCCCAGTATCCGTTACAGTTGCACAGCCGCCGTCGTACTATTACCAAATGTTGCCGGGAAATTCATCGCCATCGGCTGGTGGCGAAAGTGGCGGCTACTTTGAGAATGTGTCCCTCACCATTGGCAGTGGCGGTCTTGGACAATCATTGGCGGAGAATGCGCTTGAAGGCACCTCCATCGGCAGTAACCTAAAACTCTATTCCGACGCGTTTCATGGAAATCAGTACGTGTCCGTTTGTGAGGCTGGAGAATGGGCTAAAGCCGCAGGACCTTACGCGGCAGGTGCTGGATTTGCTTGGGATACCTATGGTCTTGCCACAGGTCATGAGCAGCTAGGAAAATGGAGCGTCAATAGTGGCTTTGGCGCGCTCGGCTTTTGGGGTGGGCCGTACGGAGCTGCTGGAGCAGGCGGTTATTTTCTCTTAGATGGTTTTTATCCCGGTGGGGTGCCTGGCGCTCTGAGTAACTATTCGCAAACTCTAAATCAAGTTCGGCAATATGACCCTACTTTCAATCCACAAAATCCATGAGTGAGTTTTTAGATGCGACAATTTATTAAAGAGGTTTATCTTACTGCGTTTACGGTCTTATATAGAGTTGGTGGTGCAGCTTGGTCACCTGGTTTAAACGCAGGAAAGAGTGTGGCTGGCATCGCGATGATTGAGTGGTTGTTTCTCATAGGCGTTTGGTGTTGGATTGACGTCTTCATCCGGGAAAACACACTTGATGGTATTTCCAAACCGGTAGTCTTTGTGGCGTTCTTCGGGCTCTGTTTTGCTAATCATTACCCATTGGTTATTCTCGGACACGGTACTGCGTTTGTGCGCGAATTTACCAATCTCACAAAGTCCAAAAGAGTTGGATTGCTGGCGGGGTTTTTGGCGACGTTGTTTGCCGTTATGGCATTTTTTATTTGCGCAACCAGCATGCATCTGAAGTTAATACACCAATTGAACCCGACGCACCAACCTTGAGGTCAGCTATTCGTCTTCCGTCAGCCTCCCGGACTCATCGCGGTAGCCGGTGGCTTTTTCCAGTTCTTCCTGTGCCCCACGGGGCGGGATGCCTGCGGCGCGCCGCTTCCGTTCCTGTCGCAACCGGTCGCGTTCGGCCTGTGCTTTCCAAGTGATGGCCTGCTTTTGGTGCTGCTGTTCCCGTATCGGCTTTTGCATCTTCTCCTGGAAGCCTTGGATGCGCTTTGCCGGCTTGTCCAGCACGGCAAGTTAGTCATCAGAAGTACGATGAAATTTAGACACTGGTAGGTCTCTCGGCTAATGGATCACTTTTGTTCGCAGCCTTCGGACAACAAATGCTACCAGTCCTAATCCAAACACCACTCCTATAGAAGGTTCCGGGACACTTACAATTGAAAAATCTACTGGATTAGAAACTCCAAAACGAGTGAAAGTGCCAATATATGTCACATTATCGGCACTATACAATGTATCTCCAGCCGGAACACCCCACCCAACATCCTGACCAGTGTATGCGCCAATTGTTAAGTCATATGTACCTGATGGCAAGCTTAATCCAGCAAAAAGAGCTACGCTCCCATAATTATTAGGATAGTCAAAATCGGTGGAAGCAATTAGATCGTTACCCAAACTGAGCGTCGCCCAACCTGTTCCACTTGAATTAAAAGATGCCAAACCTGTGGATATTGAGACGTTCGCAAAAGAAATGGATTGAGACCATTCAAGCGTAACCGGATAACCTGGTTGAATAACGTCAATGCCAGCATCCTGCCCTCCTTGCCCGTAAGACCAAAGAACAGTGTTTTGGGCATTCGATTTTGCAACTGAAAGAAAAAGTGCAAGGCAAACTCCAACGTTTTCCCAAAACAGCCCATCGCGTGGCTTA
>Ga0206843_10325_pt1 | contig 10819 bp, 9 predicted proteins | sample Alteio_BWOrgCont_21_FD_152869 | JGI IMG/M metagenome (GOLD analysis project Ga0206843, IMG submission 152869) | Enriched cells from forest soil in Barre Woods Harvard Forest LTER site, Petersham, Massachusetts, United States -... | ecosystem: Environmental > Terrestrial > Soil > Temperate forest >...
TCGGGAGCGAAGGACCGGGGCGCCTCGACATTATCGCCTGATCCTGCCGTCGGGAGATAACCGTACTGATCGTGATGCTGGTGAAACGCCAAGCCAATCTGCTTGAGGTTGTTGCTGCACGCGATTCGACTGGCGGCCTCGCGAACCCGTTGCACGGCCGGGAGCAACAAGCCGATCAGCACCGCAATGATGGCGATGACGACCAGCAACTCGATTAGCGTGAAGCCGCGGCGAGCGGCCGAGAAACGGAAAGCTCGATGATCAATCGACATATCGCAAGCCTTTGAGGAGATCGCTGAAAGTGCAATTTATTTGTGTTGCAGAATCTTTCTGAGATTTAAGCAGTTCCAGACAACAAAGTCAAAAAGAAAAGCCGAAATGCGCGATTTGACGAGAAACCGCTTCACCAGCGCATTCTCGACCGGAAAACCTCGTCGAGCAGCGAGATAACGAATGCGCCGCCCAGCAAGAAGCTGCCGTACATGTCGAGGAACGGGATGGCGAACAGCGGCTTGAACTTCTCACGGTGAGTCGTGATCATGATCGAACCGATGACCAGGCGGAAGACGAACTGGTAAAAGAGGAACGCCATCAGCATTGTTAAAGCGCCCTGCATGCCGGACAGCGCCATCACGAAGACGCAAATCTGGGCGGCGACGCCGAACGCGTAAAGGGCCATGTCGTAGACATAACTCGACATGAGCCAGGCGAAAAGCTTGAAATGGTCGGCGACGCCGAACTGCTTCATGCGGCGGAAGTATTTGAAAATGACCTGCATGGAACCGCGCGCCCAGCGATAGCGCTGATTCATCAGCGTAAAAACGTCTTCCGGAGCGTCGGTGTCGCAGCCGGCCAACGGGTCGTACTCGATGCGGCCGCCGAGCTGCAGCAGGGCGATGGTGACGTCGAAATCCTCGGCGAACGTGCTCCCTTCGAATGGCCCGTCAAAGACGCCTGGCTTCAGGTCGGCTTCCTGCAGCGTGCCGAAACGGCGGTGCACCTCTTCGAGCGCCGAGCGCCGGAACAACGACAGCGGGCCCGGCAGGCAGAGCACCGTGCCGGAGTAATTTTGCGGAATCCGCAACGCGCCGGACCACATGACGAATTCGAGCGTTTGGCAGTTGGTCAGCAAGTTGGTGCGGTTCATCACCCGCGTATAGCCGGAGACGGCGACGACCTTGGGGTCGGCGAGTAGCCTGGCGACCATGCGCTTCAGGGCGTCGCGATCCACCCGGCCGTCGGCGTCCGCAGTCAAGATGATCTCGCCCGACGACATCTGGTACGCAAGGTTGAGGGCAGACCATTTGCCGGCGTTCGGCTTCTTGACGACGCGGATCGTCCCCCAAACGTAACTGCCTTCAAAGCGCTTGGCCTTTTCGTACGTGTCGTCCTTCGACCCATCGTCGACGACAATCACCTCGAAGCAGGGATAGTCCATGACGCCGAACGCTTCGAGAGCTCCTTCGATCTGGTCGCCTTCGTTGAAGGCAGGGAGGAACACCGATACGAACGGCCATTGTTCGGGCAACGGCGTCGGATGGCGATAATCGCGCCAGTAGTTGAGGGCGATCATCACCATCAAAAAGATCCAGCGCAGCCCGTAGCCGGTCGAAACCACAGCTAAAAACAGCGGCAGGAAAATGCTAATATGGCTTGAGAGGCCCCAGGTGGTTTTGCCCTGGGCAAACATGAACAACTGGTAGACGGGGATCAGAAACAACCCGATCGCCATCAGCAAGCCGATCACGTAAAGGGCGAACAAGGCCAGCATGCGATGCGCCGGCATGTCCGTAAAGAGGTGGGGCAGGGTGGCTTGCGGTGCGGTGTGCGTCATTATAGAGGGGATACGGCAAATGGGGCGAAGCTGTCAAGATGGAATGAGAATTCTCCGATTCTGCTTGGCCGTCCCCGCTTTCTTCGCCGTCGCGTCGCCGGCATTCGCGCACAAATTGCAGATCGACTGGCGGATCAGCGATAAACGCCTTCATATCGAGGCGTTCTACGACGACAACACGCCCGCTCAGCAAGCGATGATCACGATCAAGAACGACAAAAACGAAATCGTTGCTTCGGGCAAGACCGATGAACACGGCGTTTGGACCTGCGCCGCGCCGACGGCGGGGAAATACACGGCAAGAGCTGAGACCGCGGGCCACGTGGCCCAAGAGTCGTTTATGGCGCCGGCAGCGCCTTTATCGCAGCCGGCCTCGAACAGCGAGCCGCCGAGCAAAACCGCGACCCGAGAAGAAGAAACCGCCACGCCATGGTTGCGAATCGTGTTCGGCTGCGCGGCCATCGCGATCCTTTTTGTCGCTCTCTGGCTGGCAAGACGACGCATCTCGTGGCGAATGGCGAATAGCGAATAACGAATGGCGAACGGCCGAAGTAACACAACAAGCCCGCGTCTTTGCCGCGGGCTTGGTGGTTTTTCCATTCGCTATTCGCTGTTTTAGTAGCCGGAGTTCAAATAACCCGAACCGTATTGGTAAGTGTTCAAGAATGGATTCCAGTAAACCGAATGATAGGGCGCCGTCACGTAGGGCCGAACAAATGTTCCCTGCGTCTGATAACCCGCCGGCCCAAATGGCGTGGGCGTATAGCTGAACGCATTGTAAGTGCGGTAGCCGTACGGCGATGAATAGTAGTTGAAGCCCGAGGTGGTCGGACCGGTCACGTAAGGCACGCCCAGCGAATATGGCATGTACGCCACGCCGGCCGCGCCTGGACTCACGAAGGTCCCACCTGAATAGAAGCCCGGCGGCGCTGCGAAAGCGCTATTCGACCCGATGCACAGTGCCAGCCCGACAATCGCCGCGAATAAGATCTTTTTCATCGAAGTGCTCCCCTGGTGAGTGCTCTCGAACCACCTTTTTTTATTGTATCCAACAAAACACTTTGTTCAAAAGTTATTCTGTTCTGACAGACCCAATCTTACAGCATTCAGCCGATTGCTTTGTCCTGTCTATTTATAACGCACTCGCGACAACAACTTGCGCCATTTTTGCCGCATGGCATTTTGTTCAGTAACCAATCCCGCTTACGCTGGAATCTCCTGACCATCCCGTCAGCAACGCCGCATCATCGACTCGGCTGTAAACGGCGTGGCGCCTTCGTAAGGGCATGACGCCGAAATGCAGCAACTTTTGTGCCGCAATGTGACGTTTAAGCAGGACATGCCCAGGGAAAGGCAGCAGGGTGAGGAAGGCCGGCAGGGCCACAGTGCCGCAGGATGAAGCGTGACCTTCGGGGTTATTCCTCTAAGATGTTTTTCGTTCTTCCCTCTTGACGCTTGATGCAAAACCGAGGGCCAGTGCCGTGCCGTTTCTTTTTGCCCTGACGATGTTTGTCAGCGCCACCTTGCTGTTTCTCGTTCAGCCGATGGTCGGCAAGATGGTCCTGCCGCTCCTGGGCGGGACACCTTCGGTCTGGAACACCTGCATGGTGTTTTACCAGGCCCTGCTTTTGTTTGGTTACTTTTATGCGCACAAGTCGACCGCGTCGATGCCGACCAACAAGCAAGCCACTGTCCATATCGCTGTTTTGTTTATCGCACTCGGTTCTCTCATCATCAGCGCGATCTTGTCGATCGATCATTCACCGATCGCCATCGCCAAGAGCCTGTCGCCCCAGGGGGACGACTATCCCTTTTTCGGGGTCATCGTCGTCCTGGCGGTGGCGATTGGGCTGCCGTTTTTTGTTGTCTCGACCAGTGCGCCGCTCTTGCAGAAATGGTTTGCGGACACCGGCCACCCATCGTCCAAGGACCCGTATTTCCTGTATGCGGCCAGCAACTTTGGCAGTCTGCTCGCCCTGGTGGCGTATCCCGTCGTCGTTGAGCCGAACTTGAAGTTGGTTCACCAGGCGTGGCTGTGGGCGGTCGGCTACGGCATTCTCACGGCGCTGGTGATCGCCTGCGCCAGAACGGTAAACAGGGCGCGGGCGGCGGCGGTTCATCCCGAGCCGTCAAAAGGCAAGCGCTCGCCGTCCGTTGTCGTCCACGATCCGGAACCGACGCTGCTCCGCAAACTTCGCTGGGTGGCTCTCGCCTTCGTCCCTTCCAGTCTGATGCTCGGCATCACGACGTTCATCACCACCGACATGCTGTCGATCCCGCTGCTGTGGATCGTCCCGTTGGTCCTCTATTTGATCACGTTTATTATCGTCTTTTCGAAGGTGTCGCCGTGGGTCCACCTGACGATGACGCTGTTGATGCCGGTCGCCGTCCTGCTGATCGTGTTCGTCATGACGTCGCACGTGGAAATCAAGTCCATCTATGCCGTCGGCCTGCACATGGCGACCTTTTTCATCGTTGCGATGGTCTGCCACGGCGAACTTGCCGCCGACCGTCCTTCGCCCAAGCATCTGACCAATTTTTACCTGCTCATGTCGATTGGCGGGGTGCTCGGCGGCCTGTTCAACGCCTTTTTCGCCCCCATCGTCTTCACCTTCACCAGCGAATATCCGATCACGCTGGTCATCGCCTGCTTTCTGCTGCCGTCGCTGTTCCAGGAGAAAAAGAGGATACTCGGCAGTTGGACGCAGATTCTCGATTTCCTCGTGCCATGCGGCATCTTCTTTCTTTGCCGGCTGGTTCAACAAAACAACGGCGACCTGGCCCGTTACCTGTATACCAACGCAACATTTATTATCGCGTGCACCATTCTGTTCAGCATCCCAAGCGGCGCCGGTGTTGCGTTTCTCGAGGGCGGCGTCTATCCGCGCCTGGCGCTGAGCGTTTTCCTCGGCACTTCGATACTGCTTTACGCCACGGTCGGCCCGTTCGTGGATTTTTTGTTATTGGAGCATAAGCGCCTGGAGTTAATTGATCTTGGATTTGCGAGTTTTAAGACTTCAACGGCGTTGCGCTGGCTGGCGGTGGGCGCCGCCGTCGCAGGGTATGCCAGCTGGATTCGCTACAAGGATCGCGCAAACTTGAAATCTCGACTCTTCGTTGGGATTGGCAGTCTGCTGGTTTGCTTCTCGCTGATGTTGGCGGTCACAACCTATTTCACCTTTAATGATGGATCGTTTTGGGTCAAAGAATTCAAGCGAAACATCACGTTTCGCACTTTCTACAAGATCCTCATCTTCGGCATTCCGGCGATGATTTGCTATTTCTTCGTCGAGCGGCCCTTGCGGTTCGGCGGCGCCGTCGCCGCTCTCTGGCTGGCGACTTTCTTGACCGAAATAAAAGCCAACCGCGACGAGGTCGTTCGCGAGCGCAGTTTTTTTGGCCGCATCAAGATCGCAACCGATACTCAATGGAAAATCCTGCCTGCCGAACTATTCCCGAAGAATATCGAAAACGATGCGGAGCATTATGTGATCGAAAAGTTGGCTTTCAAAGAAGACAAGACGGAAATTGAATTCGTCGAACTGACGCTCGTGACGGAAAGAGAACCTGTTTTGAAGACGGAAAAGCAACCTATTTACAAGATCAGGATCGAGAAAGAAGGAAACAAAGAAACAAGGACTTATTTCATTCGCCGCGACCACACAACGCTGGTTCACGGCACGACAACGCACGGATTGCAGGAAAAAGACCGCCTGCGCACCGATATCTTGCGCGCACTGTGGCCCGTGGCCGCGCCGACCGTTCAGGGCGTTGCGCTCGATTTGTTCGCCGGTTCCGGCGAAGCGATGCAGTTTCCCGGCCGCGACCCGACCACGTACTACCATCGCACAGGCCCCGTCGGCTCCATGTTCAAGGCCTGGACTGGCCGCAACCTGGAGAAAATTAATCCGAATACAAACGTGGCGTGCATCGGCCTGGGAACCGGCTCGCTATCCGCCTACGGATTGCCGGGACAGAAAATGACTTTCTTCGAGATCGACAGCCACGTTCGTCGTCTGGTCGAACCGCCCGACTATTTCACATTTATTGATTCCGCCAAGAAACAGGGAGTCAACATCGAATTCAAAATGGGGGATGCGCGCATCAGCCTGGAAAGAATGAACGATAAGTTCGGTTGCATGCTGGTGGACGCCTTCAGTTCCGATGCGATTCCCGCGCATCTGCTGACCGAACAAGCGATCCAGCTATACTTCGATCATCTCGAAGAAGACGGCTTGCTGGCAGTCCACATCTCAAACCGTTATCTGAATCTCGAACCGGTGGTGGAACGCATTTGCCGTACGCTGAATCTAGAGGCCCGGATTATGCACGCGGACGGCGACCCCGAGGATGCCAGGGAGGATGCACAGGTTCTCGATGACAACCCGAAATGGTACAGCAATTTCAGCAATGCCAGTTCGTGGATCGTGATTGCCAAGAGTAAGGATGCCCTCGGAGCGATCGAAGAAGATGATGAATGGGGCCCGCTGAGAGTCAATAACGACGTGGGACTGTGGACCGACGACTTTACGTCGATCATCCCGATTCTCAAGGGCGAATGGCGCTTCTGGTCTCGTCCGAAAAAATGACTGACTGTCACGGTTTTTGGCGCGACGGATAGCTCAGAGTAGCCTCTTGTTTTAATCTGCGAAATCTGCGGGTTAACTTCGTTTTTGCCTCGGTGCAACTGGTAAGAAGAGCATCCGCAGATTTCGCAGATTTCGCAGATTCCATTGCGAGACGGCCAGCCTCATAATTTCAATCTGCGAAATCTGCGAAATCTGCGGATGAACTTCGTTTTCGCCTCGGTTCGAGCATCGCTATCATAATAGCTACATGTCATGGAGCGCCGCGGCCAGATCGCCTATCGAGCGGACAATCTCATCCGCCGCCGCTTGCGGGGCTTGCTTGGCGTTTTCCAGTTTTCTCACCAGGGCGCTGCCGACGATCACTCCGTCGGCGAATTCACGCAATTCTTTAATGTGAGTGGGCTTGCTCACGCCGAAGCCGACGCATAAAGGCAGATCGGTCATGGTCCTGAGTTTGCCCAATTGGTCGCGTAGCGCGGCGGGCAGCCGATCGCGTTCGCCGGTAATGCCGACCACGCTTACGCAGTAGAGAAAGCCGGTACATAGCTTGACGATCCGCTCGGCCCGTTCTGGCGGAGTTGTCGGCGTGACGAGCAGGATCAGCTTGAAATCGTTGTCGCGAGCCAAACCGGCGAATTCGCCGGCCTCCTCGGCGGTCAAATCCGGGACGATGGCGCCGCTCAGCCCGGCTTTTTTGGCATGCTCAATGAACTGAACGGGCCCATGACGATAAACGAGGCTGTACGAAACCATGCCGACCATCGGAACATTCCAGCCCTCGGCCGAAGTGATGCGGCCGAGCGACTGGAAAATATCGGCCAACTTCACCCGGTTTTCGAGGGCTCGCGTATACGAAGCCTGAATCACCGGCCCGTCCGCAATCGGATCGCTGAAGGGAAAGCCGACCTCGATCAGATCGGCCCCGGCCCCGGCCACGCGCGGCAGCAACCGTTCGGTAAAGCCGAGATCGGGATCGCCCGCCGTCAAGAACGGGATAAAAGCTTTGCGGCCAGTCGAGCGCGATCGTTGAAAAAGGGCGTCGATGGAGTTCACGAATGAACTCCTTCCAGCCGAGCCACTTCGGCGCAGTCTTTGTCGCCCCGGCCGGAAAAACAGAGAACGACCACGTCGGTCTTCGGTCGTTTGCCGGCGATGCGCATGGTTTCGACGAGGGCGTGCGCGGTCTCGAGAGCGGGCAGAATCCCCTCCAATCGCGAGCAAGTCGTGAACCCCCGTAGCGCTTCCGCATCGGAGATGCTGCAATAGCGCACCCGGCCCGTGTCGTGCCAATAACTATGCTCCGGCCCGACGCCGGGATAATCGAGACCGGCGGAAATCGAATGGACCGGCGCCGTCTGGCCGTCGTCGTCTTGCAAAACGTAGCTGTAACTGCCGTGCAGTACGCCCGGCGAACCGAAATTAAGAGTAGCGGCATGTTCGCCGAACTTGGTGGTCCGGCCGCCGGCTTCCACGCCGACCAATTCAACCGAACGATCGTCGACAAACGAGAAAAAGATGCCGGCGGCGTTGCTGCCGCCGCCGACGCAGGCGACCACGACTTCGGGCAGCTTGCCAGCTTGATCGAGACACTGCTCTCGCGTTTCCTGGCCGATGATCGCCTGGAAATCGCGGACGATCATCGGGAACGGATGCGGCCCGACGACGCTGCCGACGATGTAATGCGTGTCGGCGACCGAGGCCATCCACTCGCGGAACGCTTCGTTAATGGCGTCGCGCAACGTTTTGCTGCCGCTCTCGACGGAATGCACCTCGGTGCCCATCGCGCGCATCTTGAAAACATTCAGTTCCTGCCGGCGGACGTCTTCCGAGCCCATGTAGACCCGGCATGGCATGCCGAAAAGCGCGGCGGCCGTGGCGGCGGCGACGCCGTGCTGGCCGGCCCCCGTCTCGGCGATGATGTGCTGTTTCCCCATTCGCTTAGCGAGCAGCGCCTGGCCCAGGGCGTTGTTGATTTTGTGAGCGCCGGTATGGTTCAGATCTTCACGCTTCAGATAGATGCGGGCGCCGCCCGCTTCCTGGGTCAGGCGCTCGGCAAAAAAAAGCCGGGATGGGCGGCCGACGTATTCAGTCAGCAGACGGCGGAATTCGGCTTGGAAGACGCGATCGTGCTTGGCCTCGGTGTAGGCGGCATCGAGCTGCTCGAGGGCGAACATCAAGGTTTCGGGCACGTAACGGCCGCCATAGGGGCCGAAGCGGCCGCGCCGATCAGGGAGGACGCATGCTGAGCCGATTTGCACAGCGGTTGCCATCTCGATCCTCCGAAAGAGGGAGTGGAAAACTGGAAAACTACTTCTACTACTTCTGTTTTGTTGTGTCGAATTGACGGCGGAAATCAAGCGCCCCTTGCGTTACGTTGAACCTCTCGTTGCGCTGATTTTCATCGGTTTCCCCTTTGCATCGACCTCCTCCGAGCATGGTAACCGAACGGCTCTCGAACGCCAACCTGTCGCGCAGCGCGGCGCTGTTGAGGCAAATGAGCAATGAACCCTGAAAATCCTGCCCGCCCCGAAGCCTTGCCCGGCTCCGCTCAACCCGCCAGAGCCTCCAGGACCGACTGTCTAATCCTGTCGTAGCTGACCGAGTGCTTCGCCAAAAGATACAAAAGCCGAGGGCATGCCCGGTTAATCATTGCCAGCAAGAGATGCTCGGTCCCGACGTAGTTGTGGCCCAGCGCCAAGGCCTCGTGCTCCGCCTGAGCGAGTACCGGTTCCAGGGGAGTCCGGAAATCGATGATCTCGGCGCGCTTGCCTGTAGCGAGTATCGTGTATTGTCGCAGATCGGCTAGTTGCTTGCCTGCGTCGCTCGACGCCTCACGCAACAACGCGTCCAGATCACGAGCCAGCGAGTCCAGCTCGACGCCGCTGTGCTCGTGAGCTACCAGGCCGACCTTGCGCTCCCAGCGAAGCAACGACCAGAGCAGCAACATTGTGGTGGTCTGCTCCGTGAGTTCGGCAGAGCCCATGCTGCGATCAGCTGCGCGATGCCATATCTGGTCGACAATGTAAATCGCCGAAGTCGTGAAGTGCCGGGCACAGAGTTCTTGGTCAAGCATTTCCGCACACCTCCCACGAACGCCAAGGCAATCTGCCTCAAAAAAACACGGCTTCAATGTCCAAATTGGCCGCAGCTACTTCCATCCAAGGCCGCAACAATCCGGACACAAGGCCTTTCCCGGCGCGAATCCCGCGTGTCCCACGCACCAGCAATCCACCGCATCTGAGCCACGTACCGGAAGCAACTGATTCAATTCGGGAAACCGTGCTCCTTCGACCAATGCGGAAAGCCAGTCGTATCGATTCTCGACGGGCCGCACGCCAGGATACGGGTCGGGATTATCAATTGTACTCCACTGCACGATCTCTCCGTCCGCACGGAGTCCGATTGTCTCGAACCAGTGTCGAATCAGCGGGAGAGCAGCGAACTCGGTCACTTTCGGCGCTTCCGATAAGTGATAAGGTTCGGTGGCCTCGACCGCATATGCAGCGATAGGGGCGGCTACAAACGTACAAAGTTCGGGTGACATCGATACGCGCGCCACTGTAAACTCCAACAAGCTGCCCCTTGGTCAACCGAAGCGCCTGGCTAGCTGTCTTGCGCATCACCCAAGGCAGGGTACTGGGATAGTTCGATTCCCAGCCCGAGTGAACCAGCCAAGCGAACCAACTCCGGCGGCAGATAGTCGCATTGGACCACCGCGTCGCGGCGGGCGATGCCGAAGTCAAGCGTCACGCCCTCGACGCCGGGGAACTGGCACAACCGCCGAACTTGTTCGGCCTCAGCCCGAAGGAACTCCGTCGCTTCCGCTACCTGCCGTGGAAACTCGTCGAAGTCCGCATCGCTTGCTGACACATGCACTCCAGACTGCTCGAGTCGACGACCATTCGGCTGGCTCGCCGGAAGTACAGGCTCGCCCCGCCGCTTTACCGCAATCACGGGTAGCGTGCAGTCGGCGAGGAAGGCGTCCACGTCGAAGCTATCACCATACGCCCGCAATACCGCCGACATCTGAATCTCCCCGTTGCGGATTATCGACAGGACAGAGAATCGTTCTGTTTTGAGGCATGCTTGCTCCCTGGCGCCGAACCACCGAGTTTGGTTCAGCCTGAAACAGATGTGACTTCTTCGAAGCTTCGCCGCCGCTCCAGGAACCTGTATCGCTTCCCACATCGGTAGCAAATGGCGTGAACATCCCGAACGATACGGAACTTTACTCCGGGATATTTTGCCCTCATCTCCTTCGTACGTTCCGCCCAATCGGCGTCGGCCAATTGAAGCGATTCCCTTCCGAGAACGTTGCCGCAACCTGTGCATCGGAACCAATCCGCAACCGAACGAATGCGACAAAAATAGATGCGGTGGAAAATCCAAGCCGCAG
>Ga0206843_10328_pt1 | contig 10708 bp, 8 predicted proteins | sample Alteio_BWOrgCont_21_FD_152869 | JGI IMG/M metagenome (GOLD analysis project Ga0206843, IMG submission 152869) | Enriched cells from forest soil in Barre Woods Harvard Forest LTER site, Petersham, Massachusetts, United States -... | ecosystem: Environmental > Terrestrial > Soil > Temperate forest >...
TGGCGGAGGCTGACCGGGTTGGCGCCAGCGATGTGCATTTGCAGCCGACGCTACGCGGGATGGATGTGCGCTTCCGGGTAGACGGCGTGCTTCTTCCCGCTTTCACATTGCCGCGGGAGGTGGCGCCAAACATCGTGGCCCGGCTGAAGGTGATGTCGGAACTATTGACCTATCGGACCGACATTCCTCAGGAGGGAAGCATCCGGGCGGCGGGTTCAACCGCTACCGATCGGCGGGTAAGCACCTTTCCAACTGTGCACGGTGAAAACGCCATCGTGCGTGTTTTCAGCCCGGCTGCCGCACTACTGGATCTGCACCAACTCGGGTTGCCTGGCCCGATTCTCGCAGCCCTGGAGGGCCTGTTGCGCGAGCGATCCGGAGCGGTTTTCCTCACCGGGCCGAGCGGCAGCGGCAAAACCACGACGATTTATGCCTGTCTGCGGCAATTGGCGGCCGAGGGAGTCGGACGACACATCGTGACGATCGAAGACCCGGTCGAACAAATCATCGAGGGGGTGAGCCAGTCTCAGGCCCGGCCGGGCGCTGAATTCGACTTCGCCCGCGGGCTCCGCAGTCTGATGCGGCAGGACCCCGAGGTAATCATGGTAGGCGAAGTCCGCGACCGCGATACCGCGGCCATTGCCGTGGAGGCAGCGCTGACCGGGCACCTACTGTTTACCACTCTCCATGCCGGCTCGGCTTGCGGCGTCATCGGCAGGCTGCTGGAGATGGGCATCGAACCCTTCTTATTGACGGGGGGCGTCCGCGGCATTCTCAACCAACGTCTGCTCCGTCGGCTGTGTGACAACTGCAAGCAGCCGGAGGCGCCCGCATGGAAAGCCGTCGGCTGCGAACGCTGCGGCGGCATCGGTTATCGCGGCAGGCGCCTGGTAGCCGAACTGCTGATTCCGGATACCGAGTTCCGCCGTGCCGTCCTAGCCAAGGCCGACACCGACCAACTGGAAGCAGTTGCCCAACGCTCAGGCTGGACAACACTCCGCGCGGCGGCTGACTTTGCGGTTGGTGCGGGTGAAACCACAGCTTATGAGGTTGATCGTTTAATCGGACCAGCATCAAAATAAACAGGAGCCAGCCAGTGCGGACCGAGTTTTGCCTTATTGGACTGGACATTTAGTTAATTGGACATCAAAACGGGCCGATTTGGGCGTTTGAATTGATCAAATGATTCAAAATCGGCATGATCATGTCTAATCAACGACCGCCAAACGTACTCAGTTGCGGTTCTTCCGCACCCGTTTTCGTCCCGGAGCAAACCAACATTTACCTCGTATCGCAACTTATTTTATTGCATGCTCTTACGTCGAATGACCGATTTTTGTCTGTGTCACCCACAGAATCAGGAGCAAACCAGGACGACCACACTCTCAAGATGTGTGGCGACAAGGACTTGAGACTTGTTCTAGCTTGCTCATTGTTGTGGAGCAAACCACATGGGTTGAGCAAACCTACGGCCGACTCTGAGAATTTGGAGTTGGGGCGACTGCTGCGCATAATCACCCGTGGAGATCGTCGTCATGTCAATCGATCTCAGCCGCAATATTGTCTCCACAATGCCTGAACCGATTCCCCAATCTGGTGTTATTGCATGACCGCAGACGACCTCATCTCCCTAAATGAACAGATTGCAGGCATGGCTCGCGCCGGCCTTCCGTTGGATAAGGGCCTGGAAAGTCTGGCGCAAGAAATGGGCCGGGGCGAGTTGCGGACTGTTACCAACGCGCTTGCCGACGATCTCCGCGCCGGGCACCCGCTGCCGGAGGCCCTGGCCCGCCAGCAGCGGCAGATCCCGCCGTACTATGCAAACCTGGTGACGGCAGGCGTTCAGACCGGCAAATTGTCGGAAGTGCTGACGACTCTCACCAACTATGCGCGAACGGTGGCGACGACCAGGTCCACCGTGATCGAATCGTTGTTGTATCCCGCGATTGTTCTGGTCGCCGGCATCGCACTATTTGCCGCTCTTGGCATCTGCCTGCTGCCCGTATTCGATCAGATTTTCCAGGACTTTGGCCTCAAATTGCCTTACGTCACTCAACTGGCGTTTGATGTCAGCCGGAACAGCGAGACCGTCCTGATCGTCGGGATCATATTAATCGGCGGCTTTGCCTTCGCCGTTGCGGCCGCTCAGTGCACGCAGTACGGGCGAGAGGTATTGGCTCAGGTGGTGTGCCGTCTCCCTTTGATCGGCGCTGTGATCCGGTCCGCCCGGCTCGCGGGTTTCTGCGACCTGCTCGGGATGCTCGTGGAGTATGGCGTCCCGCTGCCGACCGCGTTTGGGCTGGCGGGGTCCGCTTCGAGCGACCCGGCGATCGCGGCCAAAGCCGCCGAGGTTGAGGAACGGCTCAACCAGGGCATCCCGCTGGCCGAAGCCTTCGCAGGCCGTGGTTTGGCGCCCGATTGGGTTGTCTGGCTGGCCGCGACCGGCGAGAAGCGAAGCGGGCTGGCGGCCGCGCTGCGGGAGATTGCCGCCATTTATCGCCGTCAGGTCGATGCGCGGTCCGCCATCCTTCGGATCGTTCTGCCTCCCATCGTCGTCATCATGACGGCCGTGTTGATAACCATCTTGTTCGTCACTGCTATCGTGACACCGATGGTTTCGCTGATGGAAACCTTGAGTAAGTAAGAGGAACCGATGCATCCCGCATTGCGAACGTTATATGTGTTCCTCCAGATCGTCGGTGGAATCGCCCTGTACATCGGGACCGGCGCCCTGTTGTATGCCATTGCGCCCTGGCTAGGGTTGTTGGGGGACTCCGTCCTAATCCTCGTCAACGGTTGGGCGATTTACGCATTTTTGCGTTACCGGCAGCGCTGCCAGGATGAGTTGGCCCAGGTGGTCGCCGCGGCCGTGAACGCGAGTGCTCCGCTCGCTGGCGCAATCAGATCGTATGCCGACGTTCAACCACGACGGAGGCGGAACAAAGCCCAAACCGGGTTTGGACACGAGATCGGTCCTCGCGACGTGCTGACGGTGTTGGTATGCATTGCGCTGCCGCTTTACACTTACGTTCGGTTGTGCATCGGCTGGCGGCGCTTCGATCGACTCGTAGCCGAATTGGCCGAACGTCTCGAAGCAGGCGAACCGTTGCCCGCCGCATTGCGCGCAGTGCCTGGAGTGGCATCGCGCTCGTTTCGGCTGGCGGCCGCTGTCGGCGAATCGACCGGTTCGCTCGGTTCGTGCCTGCGATCCGCCAGCGAGGAGCGGTGGACCGGGGCCTGGCTCGAAATCGCCCCACGGCTCGCGTATCCGTTTGTGGTTCTCTTTTTCGTTTACGCCAGCGCCATGGTAATTTGGGTCAAAGTGCTCCCGAAGTTCAAGATGATTTATGCCGATTTTGGCATGCAACTGCCGCCGGTGACCCAGGACTTTGCGGATGCCGGCATTTGGATAGCGGGTTATGGAGCCCTGTTTATCTCGTTGGCCAATTGGTTGTTCGTGATCGCGTTGGCAGCTGTGGTGGCAAATCCTACGGTTCGTTGGCGAACTCCGGTGGTAGGCCGGTTGTATCGGTGGGGAGTCCAGGCGGAAATCTTGCGGACGCTGGGGCTGTTGCTCGCCGCGGGGCGGACGGTCCCGCAGGCGCTCGAAATCCTGCGAAGTTGTAAGGATCTGCCGTCGATAGTTCGCGGCCGGCTCAACTTGGCCCTCGTCGCAGTGGAGTGCGGCGATTCGCTGGACGGCGCGCTCGAATACGCCGGGCTGCTGCCGAAGGCAATGGGGCCGCTGGTTCGGGCCGCAGAGCGTGCTCGCACACTTCCCTGGGCTGTGCGGGAGCTGGGCGATCATCTGGCTGGCCGGGCGTTTCGGCTAATGCGGCGGATCTCGCTGGTGGCCTTCCCCTTGATGATCGTCGCCGTCGGCACGCCGGTTATCTTCACCGCTCTCGCTATTTTCATGCCGATGATCCACTTGATGCGGAGTCTGGGCGAATGATCGTATTGCAACCCCACGCTCGTGCCCTCCGTTCCCGATTGGGCTTCACCATGGCCGAAACGCTGATCGCGCTCGCCGTGCTCGGCAGCGTGTCGGCGGCCGTGGCTGAATTCGCGACCTGGACGCTTGGCGAACGCGCCCACGCCGATGCGCGGCTCGAAGCTGTGGATGCGGCGGCAAACGCACTTGAACAAGCCCGCGCTCGCCCTTGGAACGACCTGACCGCCCAGTGGGCGAGCGATCAGCGCTTACCCGAGTACATGGCCGCCCGCTGGCCCGATTGTCGATTGTCCGTGCGGGTTGAGCCCGAAGAAAACCGACCGTACGTCAAACGTGTGACGGTCGACGTGAAATGGACAGCGCCCGGCCATAAAAATTGGGCGCCAGTCACGCTGATCGCTGCATTCGCGGCCCGCGCAACGGAGGCCAAACCATGATGTCACCCACTACTACGTACCACGCACCACGCTCCACACGCAAAGCCTTCACTTTGACCGAAATGCTGGTTGTCATGGCCGGCCTGGGCTTTTGCATGTGTTTCGGCACTTTCCTTATCGTGACCACGCTGAAGGCTGAGAATACGGCGGAAGCCGCCGCCGACCGGGTAAGCCGGCGGCAAGATCTGGCTCGGCAATTCCGCGATGATGTGGCCCGGGCCGAGATCGCACCCGACAAACTTGGCGACCTGGCCGCCGGACCGGCGTGTCTTATCCTGCGGATGCCCAACAACGCGACAGTTATTTACCAATGGCAGAAAGAGCAAAACGTTCTGGATCGCATCCAGCGGATCGGCGAAAACGAGTCGCACAAACCGTTTCGGGTCGGTCCAAAGGAAACCAGCATCGAATTCGTTCGCCCCGCGAACGGTCTCGGCGTCTGCACGCTGCGGATCGGCGAACCGGCGGGAAACGGCCCGGCCAGGCGATCGGAACTGTCCGCGGCGGTGGGAGGAAACTTGCGATGATAAGGTCGAGAGACAGCAGTCCGCCTCGTCGAGGGACGGCGATTATGTGGGCGCTGGCCGTCATTGCGACGGTAACAACGATATCGGCCGCGGGCGTGGTCCAGTTCGCTGCCGCCCGCCGGCAAACCGATATTCACCGCAACCGCATCGAGGCCGATTGGCTCGCTCGCGCAGGCTGCGAACTCGCGGCCGGCCGGCTCCTGGCCAACCCCGGAGGCTACGCTGGCGAAACCGTTACGCCGATCCCGGCAAGCAAGGTCAAGATCACGGTGCGTCAAGACGAAAAACAGATGAATGTCTATCGGATCGAGAGCGAAGCCCGCTTCCCGGACAACGAGCGGGACGTCGTCGTTCATACCGAGCGGCGAACGCTGAAGCGAGTCGAAGGGCCGCAGGGCGTTCGACTCGAATCGGTGGCAGGGGAGCAAAACTGAAAAGGCAAAGTTCAAGGGTTGGGCGGCCCGTCTCCCACGGCGAGTCCGATCGCAATCAGCGCGATGAGGCCCAAGATGGTGAGCGCATTGATCGCCACCCCGAGAGCGGCATAGGTCTTGGATCGCCGTGGTTGGGAAAGGCCGGCGATGCCGATCACCATGCCGACGACCGCGATAAACCCGCCGCCGATGATGCCCAGTCCAAGGAAAATTGCTTCCGGAGACTTTTCATCCAGGCCGCCTGGCTGAGACACGGTGAGATAGCAGGCGGCCGCGATGACGGCGAACTCGAAAACGGCGACAATCAGAGCGGTCGCGAACGATGCCACCCCGAGACCGGAATGCGGCAACCGCCGCCGTTCGCCCTCGTCTCGGTCGTCATCGTTTCGGTCGTAGTCATCATCTCGGTCGTAGTCGTCTCGGTCGTCTGCATAGCGATCGTAGTCTTTCATTGGAGATTCGCCTTTTGTCCGCAAAGTGCGCCCCGGGGACCTCGGATGGTGAGACCGCACTCTTGTTTCAGTTTAGAATGACGGCCGGTTTCTTCGATGCATTTCGGATTGTTTTTCTAACGTTTGGGAGGCGGCTCGCCCGCCGGCAACTGCACGCTGCCGCCCATCTTGGACGGCGGATAGGCGGCCAATGGGTTGATCGTCGTTCCCGCGCTCGAAAACGGTTTCCAGTAGACGTCCCAGCCTTGAGCGGGGGCCAGCGCATCCAGATTGGTGCGAGCTCGCTTGGCGGCCATATGGTCCGGGGCCTCCACGATCATCTCGATCATGAACAGGCTTTGCCCGTCGAAAGGCGCTGGATAGGTGACGCACGACAGTTGCACGACATCGAGTTGGTCGGCGGACAACAAGGCTGCCACCTCGGCGACCAGTCCCGCCTTATCGTAAGCGTAGACTGTCAATTCATACATCAGGGCGGACTCCCGCCGTTCGATCTCGAGTTCGCGGGTCTTCAACAGGCGAGGCTGGTATGCCTTGATCGCGGATAGTCCTTCCTCGATCCGGCTATAGCCGTCGGCCGGGGCGGAGAAGACAATGGTGGCGGCGAATAGTTGAGTCCCGAATCGGACTGCGTGACAGGTGACGATATTCGCGCCGCATTTCTGCAAGAACGCGCTCGTTTGCGCCACCATGCCGGTCTGGTTCGGGCCGGCGATCTGCAAAAGCCCGAATACCGATTCATTTTTTTCGTTGGCCATGATCCCCTCTGCATGCGTGTCAGCCGGCCTGTCGTCGAATACCGAAAATGGAACATTTATCGTTGAGTGGGGCGGGTGGGACTCAAACCCACGATCAACTCGTTATGAGCAAGCTGCTTTAGTCGCTAAGCTACCGCCCCGATGTGAGCAGTTTAGCAGACAAGCGGCATCCGGGAAAGGTTCTGTCATTGCCAGTTGTCAGTTCTCGATGATGGCGAGCCCTGAGCGTAAGCGACCGGAGGAATCTTTGTCGCTTGTTGAGTTTTCTCCGGTCGCTTACGCTCACGGCTCGCCATTACCGAGAACCCACAGTCGACTGGCGGTTTTTCCCCGATAATCCGCCACTTGCACTTGCTTTGGCAGGGTCGAATCATCACAATAATCTCCATATCCCACAACCCGTGCGATGCGAAGGCACAAGCCGACCGCGTCGGGGTGCTCGGTGGGAGGCGGGAGTTTTCACCAGCCACCTGGTAAAACCTTCGGCCTTGACCGAGCAACCGAACGGTCTGTTTTTATTTCCATCAACGAGTCGAGGCATATAAAAAACAGAGGAGATTGACGGTTTTTGCCGCCGGTGAGCGACACAAGCGAGACGCCTGTGCCACGGCTTGAAAACTGGTTACGAGAGTACACGCGATGAACGGTCCGGAACTGTTACGAATTGTCGATGCGATGCACCGCGAGAAGAACATTCCCAAAGAGGTTATCTTCGGCGGCATCGAATCGGCATTGCAGCTGGCTGCCCAGCGCAACGCCGGCGAAGAAGACGATGTCCTGGTGCATATCGACCGCATGTCGGGACACATCATCGCTCAGAAGGGCGATCAGCTGATCGACCCTGAGCTGCTCGGCCGTATTGCCGCCCAATCCGCCAAGCAGGTGATGATCCAGAAAATCCGCGAAGCGGAAAGCGAAGGCGTTTACTCCGAGTTCCAGGGCAAAAAAGGCGAGATGGTCACGGGCACCGTTCAGCGCGTCGACGCGGGAACCGCGATCGTGACGATCGGCAAGGAAGGCAAGAACGCCGGCAGCAGTATCGAGGCGCTGTTGCCGCGCTCCGAGCAGATTCCGGGCGAAACGCCGCATGTCAACGATCGAGTCAAGGCCGTGGTGATGGATGTCCGCCGCAACGGCCATCGCGTCAAGATCGTCCTGTCCCGCTGTCATCCCGATTTCGTGCGTGCCTTGTTTGAGCAGGAAATCCCCGAGATCGCCGACCGGACCATCGAAATCAAGGCGGTGGCGCGCGAGGCGGGCTATCGCAGCAAGGTTGCGGTGAGTTCCATCGACATGAAGGTGGATTGCGTCGGCGCCTGCGTCGGCGTCCGCGGCAGCCGCATCAAGAACGTGATCGATGAACTCAACGGCGAACGCATCGACATCGTCCGCTGGAACGATTCGATGCAGGTGATGATCCCCAACGCATTGCAGCCCGCGGAAATCAGCGAGGTCATGCTTTACTCGACGCTGGGTCGTGCCGTCGTGCTGGTCGCCGAGGACCAGCTCTCCTTGGCGATCGGCCGCCGGGGACAGAACGTACGCCTAGCGAGCAAGCTTGTCGGCTGGGACATCGAGATCATGACCCACGAGGAACTCGGCGAGAGCGTGGAGAAAGCCGAACGCTGGTTTAGCGGGCTTCCCGGTTCATCAGCCGAGCTGGCGGAACTGTTGATCAACGAAGGCTTCCTCTCGTACACCGATATTACGTTCCTCGAGCCTGCCCAATTGGCCGCCATGGCGGGCTGCACGGACGAAGAAGCCGATGAAATGATTCTCCATGCCGAAGAAATGTCCGACAAAATCGAGCGCGAGGGCGAGCCTGAATTCGAACCCGCCCCGGAGGAAGCGGTCCCGGCCGTCGAGGGTGAAGGAGCGGCCGAGGCCGCGACCGCAGTCGAGGGCGGCACGCCGGTCGAGGATGTCGAAGGAGCGGCCGAACCGGTGATTGTCGATACCTACACAACTAAGAAACCGGATTCCCCGGGCGATTTCCACAGCCTATTTACCTCCGACACGAGTGGAGCCGTGGAACAGCCTGCCGCCGGCTCGGAAGAGCCGGCCGCCAGCGCGGAAGAGCCGGCCGGCTCAGAAGAGCCTGCCGCTGGCCCAGAAGAGCCGCCTCCTGCCGAGCCCGCAAACCATTGAGTCCCAGCGCGCCGGGATCATTTGTTCCGGGGATCGCTGACGAATCGAAAAAAAATCGCCTGGACACGATAGCAGGCGAACCCGTAGTTTAAATAAGGTGTCCTTTCTTTGGATGATTTTCCCCTGACCGGTTGGCGAGGGTCTTACAGACACAATGCACTCCTGAATGCTTTAAGTGATTTCGCGAGCTGAAATGCTTGGCGACTTTCAAAAACCTCGCATGCGCCGAGCGGGGAGAGAGGGTTCTCTTCCCTATATTGCCGGCCCGGTTAGAATAAACTGAAGATTTCGTGGGATCGAAACAATCGCGTCGAGCGAGACGGGACGTCGGGGATCGTCCCGGAGGAGTGCCGCTTTGCAGCAGACGAAAGAAAAAGAGAGCAAAGAAAAGGTTCGCGTGTTTGCCCTGGCTCGTGTGCTGGGTGTGGACAGCAAAACCATCATCGATGTGTGTAAATCGCTTGGTGTTGACGCCAAGAGCCAGCTCACGAGCCTGGAACCTGAGCAGGTCGAGGTCATCAAGCAGCGCCTGGCTCGCGGGGCCAAGCCCGCGCCGGAACCGGTGCGTCCGGCGCCGGCTGTGGTGCCGGCGAAAGAAAGGAAGATCGTCAATCTTCCCAAGCCAAAATCCGAAGTTCGGCCCGAGCCGGAAATACCGGCCGCCGCTCCTCCGCGAGTCGAGCCCGCCGCTGCCGATCAGGAGCCTTCCCTTGTCGAACCGACTCTGCACGCCCCGCCACCGGCGGCGGAGGTGCAGTTGGTTGCGCCGCCCGATTCCGCAAGCGCTGTCATAACTCCGCAGCCGATGGCCCAGACGGTTGTAGCGGAACCGCCAGCAGCGCAGGAGGCGCCTCCGAACCCAGCGCCGGCGAGCGAAGCGCCACCCGCGCCAGCTCCGCTTGCGACGCAGTCCCAAAGGGTTCCCACCCTTTCCTCATCATCAAGGCCGCCGAATCTGTCGAGCAGTGGCCGGCCGATGCTCGACCGTTCGCGCCCGCCTGCGGGCCCCGGCACGAATGTGCCGGCCGTCGCCAAACCTGCGCCGGCGCCGCCGAAGGCGGGAACCGCGCCGGCAGCGCCGCCGCGCCCGGGCGGGACAGCGGTTCCGGGGCGCGCCGGCCCCGGCAGGCCGGGACCGGCAGGCCCCGGCGGGCCGTCACGTCATCGCCGTTCGGAAGCCGATCGCAAACCGGGATCGGCGGTGCAGAGTCAACGAGCACCGCTCGATAAAGACAAAAAGCCGGCGACAGCCGGCGGCGGCGTCAAGTTCACCGCGGAACAATTGCAGGCGCTTCGTGACGGACGATCGGTCACCGACGTCATGAAGAAACCAGTGCCAGGGGCGCCGGCGAGCCCACTTCCCGCCAAGGTCGGCGACGACGGCGAGGAGCTCGACGAGGAAGGCAAGAAGAAACACGGTCCGGGCAAAATTGTCGGCCGCGACGTTCGCCACGCCGATCGCGCCAAGCGTCAGGAACAGCGAAAGGTTCGCCAAAAAGACGTTGTCATTCAGGGCAACCAGGTTGAGGTGATTGAAGAAGAACATGGCAGCAAGCGAGGCCGTCGCGCCGCCATGCTCAAAAAGAAGTTGCGACTGCCCGGCACGATCGAACGAAAGGGCAAGGTGCCGATTTTTCTGCCGATCACCGTTCGCACGCTGTCATTGGCCATCGGCATGAAGGTGGCCGAACTCATCTTGAAACTGAAAGAATTGACCAACTCGCTGTTCACGATCAATTCGGCGATCGAAACGGAAGTCGCCGAATTGATCGCGACGGAAAAGGGCGTCGAATACGAGATCATCAAGAAGAAGGACGCCGAAGGCGACATTCCGCAAATCCGGCAAGCCGAGGACGACGAGTCGAAACTCGAGCTGCGAGCCCCGGTCGTCACGATCATGGGGCACGTCGATCACGGCAAAACCTCTCTGCTCGACAAGATTCGCAAATCGAACATTGTCGCCACCGAAGCCGGCGGCATCACCCAGGTGATCCGCG
>Ga0206843_10329_pt1 | contig 10680 bp, 3 predicted proteins | sample Alteio_BWOrgCont_21_FD_152869 | JGI IMG/M metagenome (GOLD analysis project Ga0206843, IMG submission 152869) | Enriched cells from forest soil in Barre Woods Harvard Forest LTER site, Petersham, Massachusetts, United States -... | ecosystem: Environmental > Terrestrial > Soil > Temperate forest >...
TCTTACACTGGAACCACGACGGTGAGTGCTGGGACAATCGGTGGCAGCGGCAGCCTGAACGGCCCGCTGGTGGTGAGTTCCACGGCCAATCTCGCCGCGGGCGCTGCTGGAGCCATGGTCGGCACTTTTACAATCAATAACAATCTTACATTGCAGGGCAATACCACCTTGCGCATTAACAATACGGGCGGTTCGCCGACAAACGATCAGGTGGTGGTGACCGGCAGCGCAAGCTACGGCGGCATTTTGACCATCACCAACATTACTTCGGATGGAACCCCTTTGGCCATTGGCAACACGTTTCAGTTGTTCAACGTTTCGGGTTCATGGTCGGGCAACTTCAGCACGAGCATTGTGGGTTCGCCGGGCGCCGGCTTGTCCTATGTATTTAATCCCACCAACGGCGTCTTGACCGTGGTTTCAACCGCTTCTTTGGCGGCAGTCCTGGCCAACCGCTATAGTTTCTTCAGCGAACCCAATGGGAGCCTGACGGCCACAGACTTGATCGCCGGCGCTAACGGCACGCTCCAAGGCAGCGCCTCCATCACGGGCGGCCAACTGGTGCTGAACGGCGCGAGCGGAACTTATGTGAATCTGCCGGGCGGACTCATTACCGGAGACGCCGCGGTGTCGGTTGAGGCCTGGGCCGATTTTCATTCATTGCCAGCCAACTGCTATTTGTTCTCCTTTGGAAACACCGATGGCAGCGGCAACGGCGAAGATTACATTTTTTGCGCGCCGCAAGCCGCGCGCATTACCATCAGCGGTTCTGACCCTGGCGACGCAGCCGAACAAAATGCCTCGTGCGGTGGCTGGTCGGGCCAGACCAACCTGCAAGTGGTGGCCGTTTATAATCCAACAGCCTTCAGCCTGTCCCTTTACACCAATGGAATTCTTGCCGGGGTCAACAATGGCATAACAATTCCACTTTCGTCGGTGAGCAACGTTTTGAGCTATATCGGGCGGTCGCTTTACACGTCAGATCCCTATGCGCCGATCAACGTGGATGAATTCCGCATTTGGAACGGCGCCTTGACCGCCCAGCAGATTGCGGTGGACGCGGCCACAGGCCCCGGCCAGATCATCACGAATGCCGGTTCGTTGCAGGCAATCCATTTAAACTTCCCCGCCCAACTGCCAGTAGGCCATGTTTATAGCTTTGCTCCGGGGGGAACTGCCGCCGCGGTAGCCAATCTTCAGGCGTCGGGCGGCACACAACAGGCGATGGTCACCGGAGATTTCACGAGCATATCAAACGTCAACCTGGTCACGTACGGGCCGCCCGTTTTTTCGTCCTCCAACCCTAACGTCGCAACAGTCAGCGCTTCCGGCCTGGTCACGGTCATTGCTTCCGGCACAACCGCCATCAGCGCGGCATATGGCGGCCTGAGCGCCACACAAACAGTGTCCACGGTGTTTGCAACGAACACCTTTATTTTTGACAGTTTTGGCGATGGATATTGGAACATCCTCAACCAGGGAAATAACGAGGCGCTGGTGACGCATTCCAGCGGCGCGACCCAGGAGATACAGACCAACGGCGCCACCGAGCAGCAGTTTGAAATGCTTTACAATTATCAAAACAAAAGTTTCCGCATACGGCAGCAGTCGAGCTGGCAATTCATCGGCTCCCTGGGCGGCGGCATGTCGGCCGGCACCCCGGTGGCGACGCTTTCAAGCTATTCAGGCACGGCTTCGCAGCGCTGGAATTTGATTGATGCGGGCGGCGGGTATTTTCTCATCGCCAATGCCGCAACCAACTTGGTATTGCAAACAGACAATGGAACGCCACCCAATATTACGCTGGCGCAGTCAAACTCCAGTCCGTTCCAATTGTGGAAGTTCACGTATCAGACACATTATTTCAAAAAAGGAACGGCAGGCTATGAGGGCAACGCGGCGCAGTTTGGAACGGGTTGGGCCTATAATTATGACGATCATACCGGTTCCTCGTTGCCATCAGAATTTGATTTTGTGCCGATGATTGACACCGAGTATTGGGAGCCGGTGAGCGATCTCCAATCGCGCGATGGAGGGTGGCTGGTTAGTTCGCAGCAGGGTTATCTCCTCGGGTATAATGAACCGGACAATAGCACCACCGCCTCAACGAACCCGTCCACCAATACGGCAATTGTCACGTGGCCGTCGCTTCAAGGCTTGAACATCCCGCTGGTCGGTCCCGCGATGCAAGACATGGAAGACGCCTGGGAAAATTGTTTTTACGAGATGATTACCACCAACGACTATCGCGTGGATTATGCCGCTGTTCACTTGTATGTGCCCCCGAACGCGTCGTCCACCATCAGCGACTGCAAATCCGAATATAACGCTTATGGCCGCCCGGTCTGGCTGACGGAATTTTCTCCCGTGGATTGGAATGGCAACCAAGGCTGGACGGAAGACGACGATTACAACTTCCTCGCTGAGTTCATGTGGCAGGCCGAGGATCAAGACTGGTTCAAGCGCTATTCCATCTTTCCATTTACCGGAACAAATGCCCTTCCTCCCTATCAGAGCACCACTGTCGGTTATCGCGGGAACTTTTTCCTGACCGGGTCAACGCTCTCTCCTTACGGCGAACTCTACGCGGCCTGGGATGCGGATCGCACCATCCGAACGCAAATACCTTATATCATCCACAATTTTGGGACCAGCTTCCGGTTGACCGCGAGCAACAATGTGGCCAAGCCCCAGGCTTCCACGATCTATGTCAGGAATGCCACGACCGAATGGACATTGTTGGCGGTTGGGGATGGCAATTACTACATCATTTCGTTGAACGATGGCCGCCGGTTGAGCGACACAAATGGCGTCATCGGACTGGCTCCGGTTGGCACTGTTGGTTCAACGGTGGAATGGACGTTTAGCGGGCCCAACAGCAGCGGCTACTATTATATTGGCAATGCGGCGGCAGGGAACAACCTGAACGGTTCGGGCACAGCTCCGGCGATTACCTTCGGTCTGGCCAGTTCTTCCACGCAGAACAGCTCCACCGAATGGCGTCTCATCAAGCCATATCAACCGGTCACAATCAACACCAATGAGGCCACGCCAACCATAACGTCAGCCACACCGGGAAACAGCAACGTCTCGCTAACTTGGACTGGCGGCGGAGGCGCTCCATATTTCAATGTCTATCGCAGCAACGTCTCGGGCAGCGGATATTCGCGCGTGGCCAGCGCGCTGGCGCAAAGCACCTTCATGGACAATGGCGTTACGAATGGCGTGGCCTACTATTATGTGGTTACGGCCATGAACGTACTCGGCACGGAATCACCAAATTCAGGCGAGGTCGCAGCCACTCCAAGTTCCCTGGCATCTACGAACATCTCGTTTGCGGTGGTGAGCGGCCAAAATTTGCAAATATCCTGGCCGGGCGACCATACTGGATGGACGTTGCAGGTGCAGACTAACGACATGAACACTGGCTTGGGTACCAACTGGCAGAATATTGCCAGTTCCGCGGGGACCAACCAAGTGATGGTTCCTCTCGATCCCGGTAATGGCACGGTGTTTTACCGGCTGATACATCCTTAGCCGGAACGATGCAGTTCAAATGCGCCAGGAGCGCGGGCTGCAGCCCGCTTCACGGTGGTTTCAGCCGAGGACGTGGAATTCCTTCGAACACACCATTCGGTTAGAGCGGCGTGAACGCCGCGCTCCGGGTTTGGCCCACTCGCGTCTGACCGTTGCGTTTCTTGGTTTGCGGGAGAAAAGCGGCGGAGGGCCGCCGCAATCCAAAACCTCGCGGAATTTTCCGACCGGCTCTCGGAACCGGTTACAGTATTTATGGAAATGCTCCAGCGGGTTAGGGATTTGTGGAATTTGTGTTTGCAAGCCAGCCGGCCTGTTGCAACAAGTTGAGTAGGCGAGGGTCGTCAGCAGATAATGGAGGAAGCCAGAGCCCCAGTTCCTCGCGTTTCCACCAGTTGCCTTCAGGATTACCCGGCGGGGCGAATTGGTAACGGTATAACACGGCGCGAACATAGCGCGGTGGCTTTTGCGGAAATGGGTTTTCAGCAAAGAGACTGAGCGCACCGGGATCATTGTTCAAAAGTTTCCAGACCAGATGAAATGTCCACGGATATTCATCGGGGCTGCTCATGGCGGCAAACCACATCTGCCAGTCGAGGCGCGGCTGATATGGCGCGATTTGCCGGGGCCGCTGGTTCAGTGCGACCGGCAGCGCTTGATACGGATACGCCTTCCACAGAGCACTGGAATCAGGCTGGTCGGCCTCCGTGCCTTCAAATACGACATTGAAGCGTTCGCGTCCGACTGAGCCGAACGCGCCATAGGTATTCACCAGATCAAGTGGAATGAACGATGTGTTCATAACCTGGTTTGGCGAAATCAGGTTCATCACCGGCTGAATGCTCAATATTGCTATAATCGCGGCAATCACCCACGCGGTGCATTGCATCGCCAGACTGGACTTCTGCGCCGAAGTTGCGGTGTTCTTACAATTCACCAACCAGCGCGGCAGCAACTTCGCCCAGAAACCATCGTCGAAACATGCCAGCACCGGAACGATGGTCAGCCAGTTCAAAAAGGAAAGATTGCCGCCGAGGATCAATGTGAATTGGAACAGCACGAGGATGACACCCCCAACGCGCCGGGCGACGCGCGGATAAAAGGCGAACCAGGGGGCGATGAGTTCGGCGAGGAAATTGAACAGAACGCCCACCTTCAACATCCAGTGAGGAAGAAAATAGAAGCTGCGGCTCAAGGGATTTGGAATCGGCTGGGTTTCAAAGTGGTAGTAGAGCGCGGTGAGATCACGCCAGCAGGAATCGCCCCGAAGCTTGATAAGCGCTGAGCCAATCATGATGCGGAAGATGAGCCAGCGAAACAGCCAAAGCACAACCACCGGCGGCTCGCGTTTCGGAAAGGGACGGCCATCGAGCAGAGGGCACAGGAAGATTGCCAGGAACCCAGTTTCGAGCAGTTGGATTTCCCAGCCATAGCCGTACCAGTCCTGTCCGACGTGGACGAAGGACATGTAGAGCACCCACAGCAATGCCATGACGATGGCATTCGCGTAACCGGCCACGACAACACATGAGAGGCCGAAGCCTGCCCATGCTGTCAGTTGCAGGATGGTATCCGAATGACCGAACCAAAAAAGGGAAGGCAATCGGGCGAAACCGGCAGCCGGCGACCCCAAGCCGTTTTGGACGCGGTTCAAAAACAAATCCAAGGGCAGAAGTCCGTGCGAGCCAATCAGCGGCAGGATTTGCTGCGCGGCGGCGAGGGATGCGACGGCATAGACGGCACCCAGGAGTCGCAGCATGACAAACCGAGTCAGCCAGTAACTGTCCGCGGAACGCTCCGGTGATGGGGCGGTTTCAGTCATCATTGCACTCTCCTCATAAAGGCCGACGATGGTTAATGCAAATATTTTTGCATTGTATGCTTTCGGGTTCCAAATTATTTGTATCTGAGCTTGAATAGTTTATAATGGCTCACCGATTTTAAACGTTAGAACCGGCCAAACACCTCGAAGACATATTTTTAAAAACAATGAACATTAAAATGCTGAACTCAACCGTTGTGCTGTTGGCCGGGATGCTGGCCGTTCACGGCGCCGAAGCTGATGCACCAGCACCCAAGGCTGAACTGGTGGCGCCGGGAATCTGGCGCATTCATTTCGGGGAACCGGAACAGTTCACGCCAACGCATTTTCGCAGCGCGGCCATTGACACGGCGGGGCTTGAAGCCATTCCGTCTGGACAGTCAATGCCGCTGGACGCGGCCAAAATATCCTTCCGGGTCTCAAGCCGGGGATGTTCCGTGCTATTGCCGATGACGCGGAACGAAAGCATTTATGGACTAGGCCTCAGCACCAAGCTTTTTGACATGACGCAGGGAAAGAACGGGGGCCAGACCGGCCGGCGGGTGTTTCTCAAGCCGACGGACTTGCCGGAGAATGATCTGGGTGAATCGCACGCGCCGGCGCCATTTTATGTTTCCACGCGCGGTTATGGCGTGTTCGTGGATACGGCACGGTTTGCATCGTTTTACACAGGAAACGATACTCCCATGGGCGATACTGAGGAAGCTGGCGACGGCGGCGTGAAAACGAGCACGACCGAATTGTACCGTGCCCGGGCGCAGCGCGTGAAGACGATGCTGGTGGATGTGCCGGTGGCGCAGGGATTGGACGTTTATGTGTTTGCCGGACCCACGATGCTGGACGCGGTGGCGCGCTACAACCTTTTCTCCGGTGGCGGTGTTGTGCCGCCGTTGTGGGGACTGGGCGTTCAGTATCGTGGTTATGCGAAATACGGCGCGGAAGAATCGCTCTCGCTCGCCAACCGCATTCGCGCCGAGCACATGCCGTGCGACGTTTGGGGAGTGGAGCCGGGCTGGCAATCGAGGTCGTATTCCTGTTCGTTCACCTGGAATACCAACCAGTTTCCCGACCCGGATGGGTTTATCCAGAAGATGCACGAGATGGGTTATCGCATGAATTTCTGGGAACATGCTTTCACACATCCGACCTCGCCGATGTACGATGAACTTAAACCGTGGGCGGGAAATTATCGCGTCTGGAATGGATTGGTACCGGATTTCGCGACACCTCAAGGCCGTAAGATATTTCTGAAGCAAAACAGTGTGGCGTTGTTCGACCGGCAGGTTGATGGCGTGAAATTGGATGAATGCGATGACCAGCCGGAATCGGCGTTTCCGTGGTCGTTCCCGGCGGCCTCGGAGTTTCCTTCCGGATTGGACGGGGAACAGATGCACTCCCTGTTTGGCCTGCTTTACCAGCAGACGATGGCCGAACCTTACGTTGAAAAAGGCTTGCGCACATGGGGGCTGGTTCGGAACTCACATGCCCTGGCGGGTCCCCTGCCCTATGTTCTTTATAGTGATTCATACGATCCGCATTGCTACGTTCGCGGCGTGGCGAACGAGGGATTCAACGGCCTGCTCTGGACGCCCGAGGTGCGCGATGCGGGTTCCCTGGAAGATTTATATCGCCGAATTGAAACGGTGACTTTCTCCGCCGACGCGGTCATTGATTCGTGGTTCATCAAGCACCCGCCGTGGGACCAGGTCAATCGCGGGAAAAACAACAACGACGAGCTCATGCCCGAACGGGGAGCTGTCGGCGAAACCGTCCGCAAACTGCTGCAACTGCGGATGAGTTTCATCCCCTATCTCTATACCGCTTTCAATGAGTATCGTGCCACCGGCAAACCGCCAATTCGCGCGCTGGTTTTGGACTGGCCGGATGATCCCAAGGTGCGGCAGATTGACGACCAGTTCATGTTCGGCAATTCCGTTCTGGTGGCGCCGATGTTCGCAGGAGATCGTGAGCGCCAGGTCTATCTGCCCGCCGGCGACTGGTGTGATTTTTGGACCCATGCCAAATTGAGCGGTGGGACCACCATTCGGGCGACCAATGGCGTCGAACAAATTCCTTTGTTCGTGAAAGGCGGGACACTGCTGCCGCTGGCTGAACCGGTGGAATTCATCAAGCCAGACACTTGTTTTGACGTCACGGTAAACATCGTGGGCGATCAACCGGCGGATTTCATACTTTACGAGGACGATGGTGTGACTACCGCTTATGCAAAGGGCGAACAGAATCAAATTGTGCTCCACGCCAACGGCGACCAGCATTCAGCCGGGCGCAGTGGCAATTATCACGGGCCGGATCGTTTTAAGATTACCGGGTGGAAGCCGTTTTGAACATGTTCGCGATACTGTTGCGGGTCGTGACAATTGAAGCGAGAGAGCCAAGCCGGCTCGCAAGAAAATCAAGGCGCGATGGCTGATTGAAACTGGATTTCTTCTACATTGTCACGGCGCTTCCAGACCGTCTTGTCCTTCGCGGGCAGGCGCACGGCCAGTTTGGGCAACGAGGGGCCTGACTTTACCTCCAAGTGGAATGTGGCCAGGCCATTGCTTCTTTGATAGGAAAAATCGGCGCGCACCATGCCGCGGCTGGTGCGAATGGGCCAGTTCACCGCCGAGTAGCTTGACCAAGAGGGAGGCAGGCGGGGGATAATCACAACTTGATTTGCGGACGTGTCGTCCATGCCTGCAATCAGGCGCGCCACCTTGAGCGGTTCGGCCACGTTGACCAAATTGAGCGGGCCGCAACCGACGGCAAGTTCCCCATGCCCTTGCGCGTCGGGGGAATAGAGCCGCTCATAGAAGTAATACGGAGAAGAACGCGGCGGGTTGAACGTAATGCCCGGCGCATCAAACGTGGCTTGGGCAAGAAAATCAAGCGCATGGCCGGCCATGTCCAATTTATCGAAGAGCAGCATGGTCTGCAGAGCGTAGCCCTGTCCATATGAGGGACCGGTGAGCAAGCCATCGTGAATCTTGTCGAACTGGCTCCAAACTCCATATTTTTCAAACTGCGCTTTCCGCAATGGGAAGGCATAGAGTTTCTCGAAAGTTTTTTCACCATGAACAACTGTTCCCTGCCACTGCCAAGCTGACGGCTCGAATCCGAGAACATCGGAGGACATGCAAACGACGCCATTTAGTCCGCCGAAGCCAACATTAACGGGCTTCTTTAAAACTGCCGCGTCCGGTTGCAATGTTTTGGGCTCAATGCACCAAATCCAGGAGCCATCTTCGTCTACCAGGTACTTTTCCATGTTATGGAAGATGGTCGAGGCGTCTTTGCGCCAGTGTCGCGCCGCAGCATGGTCGCCAGCCTCGTCTTCCATATTAGCGGCGCTCAAGAGAGCCAGCGCGCAGAGGTTGTTTTGAACCACATTATCGTGAAGACTTTTAGCATCGCCGCCGCCGAACTCGCCCGACCCGGTAATAAGCGGATGGTCTTCGAGTTGATGATTGATATAGCGCACAGGCGAATTTTCCTTGTGGAGAAAATTATAAAGTCGCGCACGGAAAGGATCTTCTGCAGGCAACCGTTGCCACAGCGTGACCAGCGAGATGATAATTGCGGCATGGCCGTCCATTTCAGTTCCGCTCTCATAACCGTTTTTGAGAGCAAAATACCTTGGGAAAGCGATCAAACCCTCCCGGTTGGTCCCGACAAAATTCATCAGACACTCGGCTGTTTGACACGCATGCTGGTAATAACCCCAATCCACCAACTCGCGCAGAAAGGCGCCGCCATCGCGCGTCCACATCGTTCCAGACCAAGGCTGCAGAGCGGGCGAAGCATTGACGAAACCGGGCGGAAACTTTCCGTCTGGTTGGGAAACATAGCTATGCTCAAGCACACCTCTGAATGATTCATCCACTTCCTTGGTAAACAACTCGGCGGTTTTTGAGCCAGAGAAGGCAAGCTGGCCGGGCTGGTCCGCCTGCAAGTTGAAGGTTTCTTCGAGAGGCAAAGTTGTCTGCGCCTGGACTTCCAGGCAGAGCATTTTCACGATCAACAAGATAATAGTCGTTTGTAATAATCTCATGGTTTTAAGCGCTCTCAGCTTGGATTCTTGGCACGGGCATTCTGGCGCGGGTTGCGCGGGTTGTCATGCTAATATACGGACCTGTAGAATTGTTGCGAGTTGGTTGCCTCAATTGTATAAGGCGAAGTCGCGCCTGAAACCGGTTGATATGGCCCGGATAAATTCGTGGATGACATCAGGGTGCCGACATAGGTGATGACCAGGTTGTTTCCCGACGGCGCCACGCTAATCGTGGGCAGAGTATTTTGAAGGTCTATGACCACAGCGGTGGTGGGCAGCACCGAAAGGCTCACCCCGCCGCCAGACACCGGTAGCGGTGTCCATGTTCCTGCCCAAGACGATCCGTCGTTCGGGATTTCTGCGCCACCGAGACACGCGCCGTTCATCGTGGCATTGCCGGATGAGCCCGGTGTAGAGCCGCCGGACAGGACAAGGTATTGGGCGTGTTTGACCGCAAAACCTGTAGGCGCCGGAATGGTTACGTTGGCTGTGCATGAGCCTACTGAGTCGAAGGTTTTGTTGACGACAGTCACATAGAGGTCGTTTGAGTTGACGACACCGTAAGCGGTCACATTGATATTGCTGGGATTGTCCACCAGGAATTTGCTGGTATAAATCACGTTACCACTGCTGCCCAAATTGAAGGCCTTCATCCCGTAGGCGTAAGGCTCGGCAACATAGTCGGTGCCGTCGAAATAAATGGGCGAGTTATATTGCGCGGTGCGCGTGAACGGGTTCACGCCCGCGCAGCCGTGCCGAGCCCACCAGTGATAGAAGTCCACAGCCCAAAGCGCGATGGCAAAGCATTGGTTCCCGGGATTGGTTTCGTTGTCAAATGCGCTGCACTCGGTGAACCGGTAGGGCATGGGCAGGCTGCCCACTATGTCACTGTTGATGATGGTATAATTGGTTATGAGCCAGTTCGATGACAAACAGGCCTCGGCCAATTGCAGCGTGGTGAAGCTGGCAATGCCAGTTTGACCGTAGAAATGCTGGTTGGCGTTCGAGATGACCGACGATGTGTCGGTGGCAAATTGGAGCGTGAAGGGCACGTTGCCAACCGAGGTGTTAATCTCACCGGGACACGGCCATTTACTGCCTGTATCCGGGCCGGAGAATTCAGCGCCCGGCGCAATGCTGGCGATGCTCTGCTGCAAGCCGTTCCATACTCCGATATAACCACCGGTGCTGGAAGGGGTGTGATAGCCTGTGACATTTGGATCAGTGCAGCAAATGACCCTGAGCCAGTCCGGTTCGTTGTCAAAGGCGAAGG
>Ga0206843_10331_pt1 | contig 10624 bp, 10 predicted proteins | sample Alteio_BWOrgCont_21_FD_152869 | JGI IMG/M metagenome (GOLD analysis project Ga0206843, IMG submission 152869) | Enriched cells from forest soil in Barre Woods Harvard Forest LTER site, Petersham, Massachusetts, United States -... | ecosystem: Environmental > Terrestrial > Soil > Temperate forest >...
CGCAACTGTATCAGCGGTAGACGGTGGTAATAATACTGTTACTAATCCCTACAAGATCTCAGTAAATACCGGTTCGAGTCAGGCACTTACTAATGATGCCAATGGCAATATGACAAGCGATGGAACGAACACTTATGCCTGGGATGCAGAAAACAGACTAATTAAAATCACTTATCCAGGCACCAATAACTATAGTCAATTCACATATGACGCGTTAGGTCGTTGTGCAAAGATAGTAGAGACAACCGCAGGCACAGTAACAAGCACTAAACAATTTATTTGGTGCGGTAGTGAAATGTGTGAAGCGAGAAATTCGAGTAGTGCAATAACAGCACAATATTTTCCGCTAGGTGAGACAATTAGTGGAACGAGCCTTTACTGCACCAAGGACGCCTTAGGTTCAAACAGAGAAGGGACAAATAGCTCGGGGGTTATCGTAACGCAGTACAGATACGATCCGTACGGACAAGTAACCAAATTACAAGGAAGCCTAAGCTCAGATTTCCAATATGCAGGATATTATTATCATGCACCGAGTGGACTCAGTTTAACTCTCAATAGAGCTTATAACGCCAACTTAGCTAGATGGATAAATAGAGATCCGATAGAAGAGGCTGGTGGGGTTAACTTGTATGCTTACGTGAATAACAATCCCATTAGTCTTACCGACCCTTCTGGGTTTGGTCATTGTCCGACACTCAAATCGCAAAAAGGTCAAATGGGGGCACTGCGGGGTTATGCTAATAAGGCTGATAAGTTTACTACGCCCCCAGCTGTGAACGGAACATCCTCTACGCCGCCATTGGCACCATCGCAGTCTCCCTCTACAGGAAACCCAAATGGTAATGGTTCTGATGATGGAATGCCGATTCCGCCAGGTGTTAATATTGATGATAATATCCAGTATGCAAAGATAATTGGCTCTCGCCTTCCGCATCCTATCTCTGACATGGTGTTTGCTTCGCTTGTTTGGCCAGGAAATAAATGGGATCCCAAAAATGGCAAAGGCAATTCACAAGACGAAACATTCGGCAATTTTAACTATGGAGCTACTGGCAGAGCGATGGGATATGATAAAGATACGTTATTGAAAATGGGTGGGTTTGTAGGAACGTTCACGGAGTTAAGAGCTGGGAGAATCCATCTGGATAGAGGTGTCCCTTTCCTTGTATATCCGTATGGTGATCAAAAGAACGATTCGGAAGCTATTTCGCGCGGCTATAATTATGCGGGGCAATAACCGGTTAGCCGCAACATAAAAACCTTATCAAAGGAGCTGTATATATTTGAAAATTTCAAAAAATACCAAGTTGAGTATCGCTACGTTTCTTGCGGCTCTTCTAATTGTGTTATGTTTAGCACCTTTTTTAGGAATTCAGTTTTCTGATAGCCGCTTTAGAGCTGGGGCAGGGCTGATCATTCCCATATTACCTTGGATTTGTATTTCGATAGTATACGTTCATTGTCCTAAGTGGTTGAAAGTCTTAACTATATTCGCGGCTGTTCCGCTCGCATTAATAACCGTAGGTATGTTTTGCCTTTCTCTAATTGTCGATTTGCCAACGCTCCGAACTGGTGAAGATCCCAATAGCGTGTTGATCGAAAGAAAGAAGGTTGGCTCTAAATACCGTTGTGCGTACGATACAAATCTCCTTGTGGGGCACGCTGTTGAGGAATACAGATATGAAACACCTATTTTGCCAGGCATAGTCAAAATTGATAATATCGATGATATAAAGATCGACTCAGATAAGTGGTCGGTCAAAATAAATAGAATACAACCTATATACGAGAAAAGCGATCCTGTCCTACGGTTAAATCAAAACGAAAGCGTGCATGAGGGTATTCCGGACGAAAAAACTTTCGAGCCGTTATTGATTCGTGTTTTGAGTTCTTATTTTGAGGACGATCGCTTTAAGAATCTTCAATTTAGATACATGTTGTTAGCAGATCATCCTTTTCAGTCAGGCATTGCTTTTCCAAAATATTATCTATGGATAGAAAAATATGACGGCAGTCGCTTTATCGGCCAGGGAGTTATGGAAATTGCTGCAATTGATCAAACGCGGCTCGGCGTAATTGAATTTACTAGTAAAAAGGATCTTGAAACAGATAGAGAATGGATTAAGCAACATTATCCGCCTGAGGTTTGCCAATCTATTTTCCAACAAATAAACACAAAATAGTATTTATAATATCGACGATGATTCCAAAAGCATCAGGTCGAGAGTAAATCATTGCACATGCCGATTGACTTACTTCAAAAAATACAGATCATAGAGACAAATAGTGATTTGAATGACAAATGGGAGAGTTATAACAGCCAGCATTTGTCTACTACATACATTGATGGTGCTGGACAAACGACGTCGTACACATATAATACCTTTGGTGAACTAAAAACTCTGATTTATGTGTACGTACACGCCCTCTAATTGATGACCCTTCGAACAGAGACGTGTTCAATAATGAGGAATCGGATATTATAGCTTGGGCTGAACTTTATGATCCCGAAAAAACACAAGTAGGATAATGGTGAAAGAATGCACTGGTTCGAACGAAAAAAAAAGATCGAGAAAGTTTAAACGGTCAACAGCTTTTCTTCTTGCAGGAACAGTCCGGTTTGGTGGAAGAAGATTTTAAAAAGAGATTGATTGACATTTTTAAGGGAAATTTGCAGCTGCAGACTGCCTATTTATGTCAGGTGCGTTATGAGCGAGAATCTGGTCCTAGTGTTGCGCTATGTTTACGTGGTACTACGCCAGACCAAAAGTTAGTGGGCCGAGTAGCTGAGATTTTCTCATCAATGTTCAGTCAACAAACGCATTTGGATATTATTTTTATCGATGCAAGTCAAGAATCCCAATTAAGTGAGGTCTGTCGTCCATTTTACTGCAAGTAATACCATGATTAAATTCTTCAGTCTCCGTCAAACAGCAATATTCTTTTTGGTATCAACTTTTTTTTCGCAGGCTGGAGTTGGATTGGCTACAAATTCGATTTTCTGCTTGTAATAGGCTTCTTGCTCGGAGGCTTCATGTGGCGAGCCATGATTCTTACTCTTAGCATGAGCGAAATTTCTTTCTTCGGGCGGTTAGCTTATAGAGGCAAAGACAAGCTCTCTGCAGGATCGTCAAGCGCTAGTCTTTGGACAAGAGTTAAGGAACCCCAGTCTGGTGCGCCGTATTCACGTTGAGACTTTTGGGGCTTGGCATAATTTGTAAAATAATTGAAGTTCTTCACCATTTCGGCTTACTTAAATTCCTACATTTAATCGTAAAGGTCCAGCGGGTATAGCGCTATAATCGCGCTCACAGGAGACAAACCACTGATTTCAAGAAAAATGCAAAAGTATCGGATCGGATTGACAATGGGTGTGCTTTTTTGTCTACTCGCCATTGCGCTTGGCGATCATATAATTTTCGATTCGCTGATTATGCTATTGTGTTTTGCTAGTTATCTCATTGGGCGGCGCTTTTGGCATAAACCAGTTTTTAGGATTTTCGCCATTACTGTTATAGCGGCTTTATTTGTGATATTAGGCTTGCTAATCTGGTCTCATAAATACAGTAGAAGTCATATATGGGATAGCGGGGTTCCGAGTTATCCGACTCCCACTGGACTCTAGAGTGACATCAGATTAACTGGAGATGGCACAAACACTTATGCCTGGGATGCAGAGAATAGGTTAATCAAAATCACTTATCCAGGATACCAATAACTATAGCCAATTCACTTATGATGTATAGGTCACTGTATAGAAATCGTAGAGACAGCCGCAGACACAGTCGCAGACACAGCCACAGACACAGTAACAAGCACCAAGCGATTTGTTGTATGTGATGGTCAAAAGTGCGAAGCAAGAAATGTCAGTAGTGTAATTACAGCGCAATATTTCCCACGAGGAAAGACGATAAGTGCTTAGATCACTTAGGTTCTATACGGGAAATGACAAATAGTTCTGGGGCTGTAGTAGCACAGTACAGCTATAACTCATATGGACAAGTAACAAAGATACAAGGCAGCTTAGACTCAGATTTCCAGTATGCAGGATATTACTATCATGCCCCGAGTGGACTCAGCTTCACTCTCAATAGAGCATATAATTCCAACTTAGGTAGATGGATAAATAGAGATCCAATAGGGGAAACTGCTGGAGCTAATCTTTATGCGTACGTCAACAATGATCCAACCAATCTTAGAGATCCCTTTGGACTGTACACTACATATCAAAATTGGGCAGGTCCCAGCCATACCAGCGGTGGTGATTGGTCAGAAACTTCCAACTTTCCAAGCAACCCAGGAATGCCAGGATGGACACAGCCTGCCGATCCAAGGGATCGTTGCTATTATTGGCATGACGTCTGTTTGCATAACGCGGCTATGTCTAAAGGATACACTTGCTCGTCGAACTATTTTTTTTGCTCTAAGACGATTCTCAATTTTTCTCAACTGCTCAGCATTCCAAACCTTATCCGATTTAAACACTTTTTGTGTTTCATCTGATTTCGGACTTGCTACGCCGGATAAACAATTGATGATGCTAGCCATAACTAAAAACAGACCAAATATTTTTTTTCGCATGCCACCCTACCAGTTAGACAAGGCTATGTTTTATACCTAACAAAGAAAAACCTCTAGCTCGGGGGTTATTGTGGCGCAATATAGCTATGACAGATATAGACAAGTGACAAAGATACAAGCGTCTCCCTTATCATACGATTTTGAATCAGGATGTGCTTTATAATATCAAGAAAACATCAGGAGACGATTTCATGCAGGGAAACGCAACTGTGTTAATCAGAATAGTGATAACAGTGTGGCTGTTTACAGCAATATCAGCAATGAGTATACTTGGCGAAGAATCAAAACAGAAAATTACGGAGAAACAGGCAGTTGAAATTGCAGAAAAGTTTGTTCGCGAGAATGGATACACAGCTTTGCAACCTCGTTTAAAGCAACTAGTATCAGAATCATTGGAATGTGGAGGTACAGAAGCAGAAAAGCTTTTGTTGCGGCATAATACGTTAGAGGCTAAGGCATATGAAGTTATGCCCTATACCAAGGGATGGATTGTAGTTTTTCAGTACTCAAAGGAAGCCCGCCAGAAAAGTAAGGTGCAAGATGGAAATGAATCGATAGACGAGCGTAGCGCAGGGCGTGCTGTCACGATGGATGAATTTGGCCATGAAGTGCTGATGGCGCACCAAGATATCTTTTTGAAAACACCCAAGAAAAAACCGTAAATTAATTGGCAATCAAGTTGCAAATATCTTGAAAATCCAGACAGAAATTTTAACGGATATAATTATGCTACGTGAATTACTGGACGCTTCTCAAGATTAGGTTCGTCTTTGCGCAGAATTTCTCTGGTTAGTGGAGCTATTTCACCTTCTCCTAATATCAGATACTTTAATATGTAAACGATGGGATTGCCTTCGGTCCAACCTAAATAAAGGTGTGGCACATACGAGGTCTTATCCCGCAGGTATAGCATAATTACGGCTAAAGCATTGGGAATGGCTGTACTCGAACATTTGAGTACTTTATATTTGCCAACTTTTTCGCCTTGTACTCTTAATGGCCCATCATGAAAATCTGAAGCATTGCTGATTGTCACTTCTACAAAAATAAACTCGGTTGGCATGATATTGTGGATGGTACTAACTTTATATGCTTTTTTATCGTAATTCCCTGCGCCTGGTTGGTGAGCTACTAACTTTATAGGAGTTCCCTGGGCGTCTTGAATGAATTGCCTTGCTTGTGGATCAAGAATTACCTGGTGACTGCGTAATTCTGTAGAGCGCATTATGCGAGAAACAAAAGAGGTAATATAAATAGCTCCTATAAAAAATAAGGCAATCTTGATTCCGTCAGGACGTTCAAATGTATTGACAATTGTGGTGTAGAAAAAAACAAGAGTAGCAAATAAAAAGGCCGCGCATCGCCACCAATTTTCTTTCAACGATGTTAAAAAACAGGCAAGGGCCGCTGAGCTCATCAGTACCAAAACGCCTGTAGCGTACGCAGCTCCCTGAGCGTCGACATTAGCATGAAAAATTATAGTTACAGTAATACAAACAATGGCAAAAAATACTACTAAAGGACGACGAGCCTTAGCCCAATCGGGTGCCATGCCATACCGCGGTAAATAGCGAGGTACAAGATTTAAAAGTCCAGCCATTGCCGAAGCGCCAGCGAACCAAAGAATTAAAAGAGAGCTAATATCATATGCGGTGCCGAAATAGTCGCCCAAGTATTGGTGAGCCAGGTAGGCTATTGCTCTGCCATTTGCTGCTCCAGTAGATAAAAATTCTTTTTCTGGAATTAGTAGACAAGTTATAAATGAGCTTGATAAAAGAAATATGCTCATAATCAAAGCGGCGGTGTTTAACAGTTTTTTGGTATTTAGAATGCGTGCTTCGGGAGATTCTTCTTTGTCGCTGGACTTCCCTCTAACTAATGGCATTACAGCTACGCCAGTTTCAAATCCCGATAGACCAAGGGCCAATTTAGGAAAGAGAAGACAAGAAATACCGAGCATTTGCCAGATAGAGCCATGGAGTACAAATAGGTTATGCCACCAATTATTTATTAGCGTCCAATCGAAAATTATATGATAAAAGGCATACAAAATGATTATGGTGCTTAGCGTCAGATAGATGCCTACCAGTAGCACGGCTATTCCAATTGCTTCGCGAAAACCTATAAGAAAAACTGCTGATAAAATGACCAGCATAGCCAAAGTCAAGCCCATCTGGTCATGCATCCAAGCAGGCAAAATAGGGTTTTTAGCGATGTGCGTGGCGGCATCGGCAGCTGAAAGAGTGATAGTAATAATAAAATCCGTAGCTGCAAAACCAAGCAAACACAGTACGGCCAGTTTGCTATACCAGCCAGGCAAAAGTTTTTCTAGCATAGAAATGCTGCCTTGTCCGTGAGGGCTTTTGCTAGCCACCCTTTTGTATACAGGCAAAGCACCAAATAAGGTGAGCAAAACCAAAATTATTGTTGCCAGTGGTGATAAAGTGCCGGCAGCAAGGAAAGCAATGCCCGGCGCATAACTTAAAGAAGAAAAGTAGTCGACGCCGGTAAGGCACATCACCTGCCACCAAGGATGTTTATGATGCTCCTCAACCATAAGGCGGCTGCGCTGCATACCGTCAAGAAACCAGACTGAAACTTTCCGTTTATTAATTTGCTTAAGAGCGGTTGAGAGCACTTGGTTTCACCAATGATTGCTTACGAATAGTGCATTTACCTTTTCGGCTAAATGATAAAAGGTTTGCCAGCAATACTGTTTTGGGGATAATAAATTGGACAGGAGAATCCTGCTTTAGGCGGCGCTCGCATATCCGACACTTTGCTGATATGAAAAGCACTTTTATCATTGATTAGCGAGAAAATTTCAGCGGCAATATGGTTGAGAGTTACTTTTCTCTCGGCATAAGCTGGTTTTGCCTCGAACATCCTTCAGCAAAACTTGTGACTTATTCAATGAACTGTTTTCGGCTACTGCCAATTGGATGTGATGTATACGAAAGAAATGTGTGATCTGATTGCTCATAATATTTTGTCTTGCCATCGGATTTAATTTCACACTACCAAACTAACGCAGAGAATCCATAAGAAGTTCTATCTACAAGCTAAGATTTTCTATGAGAGCATATCTTTTGTCAAATATATAAAACATTGATATTAAGGTATGATGTTTATTTAGTAGTATTTAATCTAGATAATATAAAGCACAAGATGTTTGATTTATTGAATCTTGGCCGGAGTAAATTTAATCCCGAGATTTTGAGAGTTTATATTTCAAAGGACGATTATCGGCTTTTTGCTTTTGAGTTCTGTTTGTTTGGTATTGATCAACTAGACTTTTACTGGTATCCACCCACCGGAGCTACACCAGAAATAGCAACTGGTGAATCGAGCTGTAATTTCAAATTGGTTCCCGATGGAATGGTGACATCTTTGCCTTTGCGCAATAGTAAACTGTCAGCTGCACCGAGTCCACCACCAATAGCAGCTCCAGACCAAGCTCCCATGCCAGCACCGTATCCGCCGCCAGCAATTGCACCAACTGCAGTACCAAGAGCAGCACCGCCACCGGCACCTAATAGTCCGCGAAAGGCTACCGAACCAACTTTATTTTTCGTTGTTTCGCCTGTTAATTCGTCTGATTGATCACCACCTACCTCAGCATATTTGCCAATACTGCCCACGATATGGGAGGTAATAGGGGTTTCTGATCCATCAGGTAGACGTAAACGATTGAATTTGATTTGCAATTTTCCTGAGTGAGTGAAGTGTCCTCCAGCTTTTGCGTCAGTTACTTGTCCTAGAACTTGTGTTCCAGAAGGTATAATGGAGTCACCTACGGTGACGTTCTGTGATACTGTGGCTTGAATGAGATCACCAGCGCGTGCAATCTGAGTAGCAATTGAAGTAGATAAAGTTACAGGAATGATTTGACCTGTTTGAGCGTAAGCAATACGTCCTTGTCTTAGTTCTTGTCCACCTGCGCCACCTTGGTAGTAACCACCGGGAGGATTCTGTTGGGCATAATTTTCATGTCCTGGATTAGCATTGACCGGACTGCTGTTATACGAATTAGCATTATATGAGTCATAAGGGCGGCTATTATTTGGTGCAAAGCTGCCTTGAGCAGGCTGCGCTATATTATTTTGTGTATTTGGTGGTTGTGAACTGCCTACAACCTGATTGCCGCTATACTGAGCCTGATTAGCAACAGGATTATTATCGGTTTTAACTGGCGGTGCACTGGCAGCATAGGTGTCTGACAATTGGGCAACATAGGTGTTGATACTCGCTTGATCAACCAGAGCACTGCGAATTTTATCAGCCCACTGATTGGCTAGGAGGGCTGGCGTGGTTTTAGCGGCAGCAGCATCGGCTGCAGTAACGGTGACTACTTGATAACCGCCCAATGTAATAACTGGTGCGCCTTGTACATAGGTTATATTTACAGAAGATGGCGTGCGGTCTTTTGCTGCCACTAGAGCATCGTCGAGATGTTCTTGGATGGTTGTTGTGCGTCCGGCAATTGAAGTAGTGTCACCAGCACTTGGAATTGCAAATACCGGCTGTCCGGCTATTTTAATAGAATTGTTGGCGGCAAGGACTGATAATGGGACGAAAGATAAACTTTGGCTAAGAAAAATGGCAATCAAAGCTTGAGCGAATTTATATTTTAGGCTTTTAGGCTTGAACGCTTTATTTCTAAAATCTGTCATATTTACTCCTAATACAATTAGACTAGGTGCTGTCTGTGTTTCACATAGTATCATGAGTCTAGGCGACTATTGTCAGGGTAGCGGCAATTTTAGAATTGAGGGGGTCAGAGTACTGTCGGATATTTTAATTAATAATGGCGGAACATTTATGTTAGACAGTGTTAGAAATAAGAATGGATGCGGTGGGCTTTCTCCAGTATGAAATTTATTGCCGAAACAATTAAAGAAAGGGCTCTGGGTAAAAATCAGTGGATTATCGAAAAGCAGGGTGATTTATTGCTCGTATTTTCACCTTTGTTAAAGAAATATCCTAATTTTGTTCATGCTTTTACTACCCGGCAAGGGGGACACAGCCAGCTCCCTTTTCACAGTTTCAATATTGGCATTAACCAAACTACTGACGAAAGTGTGCGTCAGGATGCTCGCAATAACAGAGAATTACTTTGTAGTGCTTTAAATATCCCTTTTGTTCAGCTTAAAACAGCCAAACAGCTTGTGCATTCGACTAAAGTAGTAATGCTGGAAACAGTGGGGCAACCAGATGAAGTCGATGGTATTGTTACTAAAAAAACATTAAGCCCAGTCTATATGACGTTCGCTGATTGTGTTCCCGTTATAATTTATGATCCGGTAAAGCATGTTCTTTGTTTAATACATGCAGGTTGGCGTGGCACCGCAAGTGGTATTAGCAAAGAAGCGGTTCGTTTTATGACTGCTGAGTTGGGCAGCGATACAAATGATTTAGTTTGTGCTGTTGGACCGGCAATTGGCTCTTGCTGTTATCCAGTGGGCATAGGAGCTGTTGAAAAACTGATATATAGTCTAATTGAAGAAAAGCAGTTAAAAAATACTTCAGAAAAAATTGAAAGCTGGAAGGCAGAAGATTCTTGGGAGAATTGGTCAAGTTTAAAGTCTGAGCAATTGGCGGATATTACTAATAAGTTTTGGTTATTGATCGAAAGCCTTAATTTAGAGGGATTTTTTACTCGCGGAACTAAACAAATTCATGTAGATCTAAAAGCAATTAATGCCAGTCAGATAATGTTTTGTGGGGTCGAGCAGGTGGATGTAACGGATTTATGCACGGCGTGCAAAGAAGATTTGTTCTATTCGTACAGGCGTTCTTTTATTAATAATGAAGGTCCTACTGGACGTCAGGCGGCTATAGCCTGTTTGCTTTAACATTCTTAATTAATTCTTGGCAAGATGCTTTTTATCCAACAGACTGAGAAAAATCAATCAAAAAAGGACTACAATTGATTATTCTCTTGACGTAATTTTAAAGTAGATAGCAATGAAAAATTGGCAATTGAATTTAGGTCTGGTAGCAGCGATATTTTGCCTTGGTCAAGCTCAGGCTAGTACCT
>Ga0206843_10332_pt1 | contig 10609 bp, 7 predicted proteins | sample Alteio_BWOrgCont_21_FD_152869 | JGI IMG/M metagenome (GOLD analysis project Ga0206843, IMG submission 152869) | Enriched cells from forest soil in Barre Woods Harvard Forest LTER site, Petersham, Massachusetts, United States -... | ecosystem: Environmental > Terrestrial > Soil > Temperate forest >...
CATATCACCAGCAGCTGCGCAAATTGGACCCACGAATGTTATGTTGGCAATGGGACCTTTCTCTTAAAGCAATGGCGCCATCACGATTCTATTGTCATGGTAAAAAATCCTCACTATTGGGATCGTGAAAATACAAAGCTCGAGCGCATTCTTTTCACTTTTGTCGAAGATGAAACAACCGAATTGACAATGTTTGAAAATGCTCAGCTCGACTGGGCCGGATATCCGCTCTCCAATTTACCTACGGAAGCTCTGTCGATGCTCGCAAAAAAAGGCGCTCTGGAACGCTATCCTATCGCAGGGACCTACTATTACGTTTTCAATGTCAAAGAATTTCCCTTTACAAACCCCCATATTCGCAAAGCGTTTGCTTTGGCGATCCACCGGCAGGCGATCGTAAACAATGTCACGCAAATGGGACAGATTCCAGCGATGAGCTTGATTCCGCCGACAATGTGGAAGAACCCAAATCACTATTTCCAGGATAATGATCTTGTAGAAGCGAAAAGGCTTTTTGCCCTTGGCTTAAGAGAATTAGGCACAACCGTCGATGCCTTGCCACCTATCACCCTAAGCTATAATACACTGGCTGGCCATCACAAAATTGCTCAAGCGATTCAAGAGCAATGGCATCAAGCTTTTGGCATCCGCGTCATTTTAGAAAACAAAGAATGGAAAGTTTTCCTCGATGAGTTGCGGCATCTAAAATTTCAAATCGCTCGTATGGGAGGTTTGGCCAACTTCAATGACCCAAGTACTTTCTTAGACTTCTATCGCTATTTATCGAGTAATAATAACTATTCACAATGGACAAACCCCAACTACTCCGAATTGCTCGAAAAAGCAGACAAGACAACAGATGCAAACCATCGCATCGCACTGCTCAAACAAGCGGAACAGATTCTCATGGAGGAGATGCCTATCATCCCCATCTATTTTTATACAGGTGTCTATGTCAAAAAACCGTATGTGAAAGGGATCTATCTTTCCGAATTGAATGATCTTGACCTCAAATGGGCTTATGTGGAGGTAGATGATTCCCTACCTCCTTAAGAAAGCAACCATTTTCTTGATCTCTCTTTTCACGATAACGACGTTGACCTTTTTTCTCATGCACGCCATTCCCGGAGATCCCTTCGTTCAAGACAAGGCAATTCCGGAAGAAATTCTCAAAGCGATGCATAAACATTATGGTCTTGATCAACCTCTCTACATTCAATATGGAAAGTATCTTAAAGGAGTATTGACCTTTGAACTGGGTCCCTCTTTTAAATATGAAGGACGCAAGGTCAATGAGATCATCTCAGAAGGATTTCCTGTTTCTTTCTGCCTTGGCCTGGAGGCATTGTGCATTGCTGTTTTTGGAGGCCTCGCTTTGGGTTCAATCGCCTCTCTCAACCACTTAAAGTGGCAAGACCATCTCACGATGGTGATTGCTGTCATCGGAATTTCTGTACCCAGTTTTATTTTAGCCAGTTTTTTGCAGTATTTTTTAGCGATGAAACTTAATTTTCTACCTGTCGCCCGTTGGGGAAGTTTTTCCCAAACCCTAATGCCTGCAATCTCTTTATCTGCCTTGCCAATGGCCTTCATCGCCAGGCTGACCCGAGCCAATATGGTTGAGGTGATGCAGCAAGATTATATTCAAACTGCAAAATCAAAAGGCCTCAACTCTTTTCAAATGATCTTCTCCCATGTCGCCCGCAATGCGCTTTTACCCGTTATCACCTATCTTGGACCTTTGACAGCAACAGTACTTACAGGAAGCTTTGCAATTGAGAAAATTTTTGGCATCCCTGGACTTGGACAATGGTTTGTGACAAGCATTACCAATCGTGATTATACTGTCATCATGGGAACAACCATCTTTTATAGTGCGATCCTAATGCTATGCATCTTTTTAGTAGATCTTTTATACTGTTGGATCGACCCAAGGATAGACCTCTATGACGGATGAAGATCTGTTCTCACCTTTGAGCCAAGCCGAAAAAAAGATGCTCGAAGAAGAGAGTGTGTATGCCCTCACTCTTTCTTATTGGCAAGATGCATGGAGGAGGTTAAAGCAAAATAGACTTGCCATCTTTGGCATCATCTCGCTTTTGCTTTTACTTGTGATGGCAATCCTTGGACCTTGCATTTCTCATCATACCTATTATGAAATGCAGCTATCGCTTAAAAATGAACCCCCCAACTCAACCTTTTGGTTTGGAACCGATGAATTAGGCCGAGATCTTTTCACTCGTTGCTGGTGGGGAGCGCGGATTTCTCTATTCGTCGGAATCACAGCTTCGCTTGTCGACATGGTCATCGGCGTCTTGTATGGGGCGGTTGCAGGACTGTTGGGAGGAAAAATCGAAGAAGGAATGATGAGGATTGCCGATATCCTTTACGCTATCCCCTATCTTCTTGTCGTGATTCTTTTGATGGTGATGATCGGTCCCGGAATTGCCACGATCATCATCGCCCTGACAATGACAGGATGGATCAATATGGCGCGCATTGTTCGCAGTCAAATTTTACAAATGAAACAACAGGATTTTGTCACCTCTGCTTTCGCCTTGGGGGCTTCTCACTCCCGCATACTGCTTAAACATCTGATTCCTAATGCGATGGGATCGATTATCGTCACTTTAACATTGACGATTCCCTCTGCAATTTTTGCAGAAGCATTTTTAAGCTTCCTCGGACTCGGCGTTCAAGCGCCGATAGCCAGCTGGGGAACAATGGCCAATGACGGATTGCCTGCGATGCGTTACTATCCTTGGCGTCTCTTTTTTCCGGCAGCTTTCATTAGTCTCACCATGTTGAGTTTTAATCTACTCGGGGATGGTTTGCGAGACGCCTTTGATCCAAGATTGCGTAAATAACTTGAATAATGAATAAAATACTTAACGTCCTCAATCTCCATGTGAAGTTCCACACTTTAGGCGGGACTCTTCATGCTGTGCGCGGAATCGACTTTTCTCTGTTTGAAGGGGAAACTGTAGGAATCGTCGGAGAATCAGGTTGCGGCAAAAGCGCAGCGGCAAAAGCTTTGATGCAACTCCATCCACGCTATAGCACCGAACTTGTCGGAGAAATTTTATATCAAGATAAAAATTTACTCTCTTTTTCAGAAAAAAAAATGCAGGAAATTCGCGGAAAAGAGATGGGAATGATTTTTCAAGATCCGATGACATCTCTTAATCCCACAACAAAAATTGGCCGTCAAATTATAGAAGGGTATTTGCGCCATTTTCCAAAAACCCCGCGTAATCAAGCCCGCTTGATTGCTATTGAAGCGCTAAGGCTAGTGGGGATCCCGCATCCCGAAGAACGCTTTGATGATTATCCCCATACGCTGAGCGGAGGGATGCGCCAACGCACCATGATCGCCCTCGCTCTTGCTTGCAAACCCAAAATCTTGATTGCGGATGAACCCACAACCGCCCTTGATGTCACCATTCAAGCTCAAATTCTCAATTTGCTTAAAGGCATCCAACAAGAGACGAAAACTACCATTTTGCTCATTACCCATGACATGAGTGTGGTCGCAAAAATGTGCGACCGAGTGATGGTGATGTACGCAGGACGCATTGTCGAATCCGCCCCTGTCGAACAGCTCTTTTCATCCCCGGAGCATCCCTATACGCAGCGGCTTCTCTGTGCAATTCCTCGATTAAATCAGCCAAAAGATCATCCCCTTGTTCCCATTGAAGGAACACCGCCAAATTTAATCCATCCTCTCAAAGGTTGCGCCTTTTGCGCCCGCTGCAGCGACCCCATGAAAATTTGCGTAGAAAATCAACCTCCTCTTTTTAATGTCCATCCCTTGCATTTTAGCTCCTGTTTTAAACATGATCCTAGATATCCAGGAAAAAAAGACCTCGTTAAGTTAGCAGGAGGCTAAAGAAATGACTCCTTTGATCGAAGTGAAACATTTGCACAAAGAATTTTCTATCCAAAGAAAAAAAATACTTGCGATCCGCGACATCTCTTTTACCATCAGCCAAGGAGAAACATTAGGCCTTGTCGGAGAATCGGGATGCGGCAAATCAACAATGGGCCGCTGCCTGCTTGCTTTGGAACAAGCCACTTCTGGAGAAATTCTCTATCGAGATAGAAATCTATTCTCAATGAACCGCAAAGAGCTCTTTGCTTTCAGGCGCAATGCACAAATCATTTTCCAGGACCCCTACTCTTCTCTTAACCCTCGTATGACAGCCGGAGATATTATCGCTGAACCCTTGCGCATTCATCGCTTGATTGCTGCAAACCAAATCAAACCTTATGTCTCATCGCTTCTTGAAATGGTCGGCTTGAATCAAACAGTTTTCAGCCGCTTTCCCCACGAATTTTCAGGAGGGCAACGACAAAGAATCGGCATTGCGCGCGCCTTGGCATTAAAGCCTCAATTCCTTATCTGCGACGAACCGATCTCCGCCCTCGATGTCTCCGTCCAAGCGCAAATCGTTAACCTTCTTAAAAATCTTCAAAAAGAGCTAGGGTTGACCTATTTGTTCATCGCGCACGATCTAGCCATGGTCAAATACATTTCCGATCGCGTCGCTGTGATGTATTTAGGAAGCATTGTCGAAATCGCCCCTTCTAAAGAGCTTTACTGCAATCCACAGCATCCCTATACACAAGCCCTACTTTCCGCAATTCCCCTTCCCGATCCTGTGCAAGAGCGCAAGCGCACACAGATCCCGCTTTTAGGCGAGGTCCCAAGCCTGCTAAATCCACCCCAAGGATGCCCTTTTGCCAGCCGCTGTCCTCATGTGATGGCAAAATGCCGGGAACTCCGCCCCGAATTTAAAGAAATCGCGCCCCATCACTTTGTTGCCTGTCATTTGCAAAACTCGCCTTAAGTTATTAAGGAGTCTTCAGAGGGAGTTGCAAAACTCAGGTTCTGTCGATTTTCGGGTTCTTTTGAGCCGATTTTCCGTTTTTTTTCAGGGGGTAATATACGCAATGTTGATATTACCCCCTGAAAAAAAACGGAAAATCGGCCAAAATAATCCCGAAAATCGACGAACCCTGAGTTTTGCAACTCCCTCTTCATCATTGCCCCCAAATTTCCCGAAGAAGACGCCCGTAGAAATCGTATTCAATAGTTTTGCAAGAACCATTAGGCAAAGTAAGATGGATCAGCTGATTAAAGGAATTGTATTCATAAGAGCTAATGCCATCTTCTCCATCGGCCACTTCTTTTAGGTTATGCTGGCTGTCATAGCTATAAGAAGTTGTAAAACCTCTAGGATCTAAAATCAATTTCAAATTTCCTGAATCATCATAAGTAACATCCGTTATGCCTGCAGCAGTTTGAATGGTCTTAATTCGATCAGCCTCATCGTAATCATAACTTCTATAGATACCGAACCCATCAGAGATTTCTCGGACATTTCCTTTTTCATCTATTTCACGTTTTAAAACGTATCCATTGGGATAAATCACTTCCTTTAGCTGTCCATTTTTATGATATGTAAAAGAAATTTCTGCTCCTTTGGCATTTTTACGGTTTCTCAACTGCCCTGTTTCTGCATCATAATGAAAATATACTGCATATCGCCCATCGGCATGTAACCCTCTGTAGCCAAGAGAAAAACACTCATTCTCATCAATTTCCATAGAAGCTTTTAAAAAGGTTTGGTAAGGCCGATTTCTGCTGTCATACATGCTCACAATCATTCGGCCATTGGGCTCTTTCTGTGCGATTAAATTGCCATTGAAATCATAAATAAATTTCCACTCAGCTCCTGCAGGGTTTTTTAGATAGGCTAGATTTCCGAAACAATTATAGCGATAATGTGTAACTCCTCCTTTAGGGTCTATGACTTTGGTGGGAAGGTTGATGTTATCTTGCTCATAAGCAAATCCCCAAACGTTTCCAAAGAAATCTTTTTGATGGATCAGCCGATTTTTATCATCAAATTGCAAAATAGATTCTCTTCCTAAGTTATCAGTGATTTTCATCGTCTTCTTTTCCAAAGAAAAATCGGATTGGTATTTCATACACCCTTCTCTAACTACACTGGCCCGATTGTAAGCGTCATATTCGGCCTCAAAAAGAACATTTCCCAAATGATCGGTAATTCTATCGAGACGCTTGTCTAGATCGTAGGAGTAATGCATATGAATTTTATTCGCATCCCCCATAGCAACGAGTTGTCCGTTGTGGTAAGCATATTGCACAATCGTATTGCCAGGCCCTAATACTTTAATCACGCGATTGTCTTCATATTCTAACAGTATCGCTGTCCCGTCTTGGTGACGGATGGCGATCAGGCGTGACCCATCGAACTGGTACTCAATTTCAAAGCCTTCTACATCTAAAGTTTTCAAGAGCCTGCCTTGGCTATCAAAATCCATACGGCCGCTATAAGGAATGAACAGAGTAAAGGTACCGTTAAGATTATCCTGCAAAAAATGGGCATTGATTGGGCTTTTTAAGATGGGAAGGTTGTCATCATTGAACATGTAAAGCTGATAAAAATCTTCTCCTTCTGGAGTTCTGACGAGGATCATCGGATAGGTGAGACATTCTTGTCCATTTTGAGCGACAGCTCGCGTCTTTTCAGCAGGAAGCTCCAATTCATAGGGAACCATTCTCCATCCATGGCCAAATGGAGACTCTTTCTCGGAAAAAGAATTATAAAAACGTCGGAGGGATAATTTTTGCTTGCCGGGAACAGAAAAAGTCATGTCGGTATAAGATTTTTTTACATTTCCCGGCTTTCTTGTCCGATAGACACTCTGTGCAATAGCAATGAGGGTCTCTCGATGATTTGAAGAATCAAAAGACCAGCTAAAATCATTTTCCGAAGGCCTGGATGTCAATGCCAAGCGGGCGAATTCATTAGCGGTTGGGTGTGTATAAGTAGCGAAATTTTGACTGTTTAGATTGTAAATAATACCTCCGGAAACTGGTATAGTATGAGTATAGGCCACTTCTACTTTCTTCTTGTGCTTATGGCCTGGCACATGATGTTTTTCGAATTGTTTGGATGTCCATTGATAAGCGCTCTCTATGGGGGGTACATAATTGGGTGTTTCAACTCTTCTAGGTTGATAATTCGTAAAGAAAGAGGTGTCGAAAGAGATATTATTTTCTCTAAGCCATTTCACAATAGCAGTGATTTTTCCCAAATTTTTAAGTTTTTCCAGGATTGGAAATTGCTTTGCAAACTCATCATAGTATGTCGTAAAATGGTTCGCAAATTCAAGGCAAGCAGGATGGTCGGTAGGCAAGCCTTTAAGGAAAGCTTCCGTCAGGACTTTCATGCGAACATCGCTGAAAACCATCCCCTTGTGATCCTCGGTTTCTACAAGAGTAATCTGATCGGGCATGAACCAAAAACGAATGAGGTCTAGCTGGCCTCCAGTCCACCGGTAGGCTGCGAGTCTATTAAAGACGCTCGAATAGCCGGGAACATCGAGATTAAAGGGTTGTCCTGTTGCTTTATTTTTACCGATGACAAGACCTTTGAGAAGATAATCAGCTTCAAACATAGACTGTCCAAATGCAGTGTCCGCCGTGACTCCATCGTAACGAACTTTCATTAGCCCAGGTGTATCTGGCGAATGATCGATAGATATCCCCGGATCCTGGGGGTTTATTTCAATGCCATATACGGACTTAACTGCTACTGCTAAATCATCAAGATCTATAGATGGTAAATAACGATCTTGAGAACCAAAAAGGATGATTTGTCCTGTGACGGGATCAAAAGCAGCTCCTGCGATATCTGAAATGTTCAATTGAAGTTCTGCTGTTTTAGATAAACTCACGCCTCCAAAATCGAGGCTGGAAAAAAATTTGAAATCTGAGGAGAACGCCTCTGGAGGAGGATGTCTGATCTCCATTTTTTCACGTGGATAAGTAATGATTCGCGGGTCTAGTCCATGAAATTCTAACATCTGAGACCTTAATTCAGAGGGAAGAGGGAGGATTTTGCTCAATTCAATCTTGTCTGCATGAATAAATCCCATCTCTTTCATTCCTTGTACAGCTGTGTAAACACAGTTATGGCTGAGAGTCCAAGGAATTTGACGCATGACAGCAATGCCACTAGTTACTTTAGAAGGCTCGCAAAAATACTCAACAGTGGTTGTGTTTGCATTAATATTTATTTGATCATATGTTTCCATTTGCTTAGGATAATTTCCTAGAAATAGATTACGATCAGGAAATTCTAGAAAAACATGGCCTCCTGCTCCTTGTCCTCCAAACCATCCACCTAGATCATTGATATGTAATCTCACTCGTTCCCACTTTTCAGGATTGACTGCCTCAAACCCTAAAGGATCAATAAAATTCACGGGATTATTCTCAACGTAGCAATAGGGATTTAGAGTTGCAGGACGGTCTAAGCTACCGGGACGAGGGTCTTTAGAAATAAATCTGCCGATTTCAGGATCATAGTAACGGTTCCTTAAAAAAATAAGGCCCGTCTCTTCATCGAACTGTTCTCCACAGTATTTATAGACATTTGAAACATCCTCTTCTTCAGAAAGGGAACCGCCAAACGCACCGTATTCATAACTGTTTAGGACTTTGCCTGAAAAACTAACGAGAGCGGAGACATTTCTTCCCATACTATCGCAGAGATAAAACTGCGTTCTGCCTTCAGAAGATTGGCTGATTCGTGAGCCGCCATAGACATAACGAGTCGTTTTTTCTCCCTTCCACTGATTGCTCTGGACCCGCTTGAGAAGAACTTGGCTTACTGGAGCTACAAGATCATTGACATAATCTGTGCGTACACCATTGACTGTTTTAGAAATTCTATTCCCATCGCCATCATATTCAAAGACCACTTGATTGGATTCGTTTGAATAAAAAATGGGCCGGTTGTTAAAATCATATTTGTACGTGGATTTGTGTTCTGGAGAAGATTTCTCGATTAAATTGCCGGCGAGATCATATGCATAAGTGATATCTCCTGCTTTCCTAAGGCGATTCTCTTCATCATATTCATAGATGATTACTCCTTGAGGAGTGGTTTTACTAAGCCTATTGCCAGATCCATCGTATGAAAATGACTCAAAGAATCCGTCTGAATATTCTGCTTTTACGACTCTATTGAGTTTATCGTAGGTATAAATGACATACGAGTCTCCTTCTGGGGAAATTTTTTCAATTTTTGTTCGGTTATCGTTTTTATCATAGAGATACCTAAATTCCTCGATTAGGTTCCCATCTGCCTTTTTGTGGATAACATTCGATATTTTTCGTGTCTTACAGTATTGATATTCAGTCGTTATGCCATTGGGAAGAGTTTTCTTTCTAAGAGCGTTACTCAATTCATCGTATTCAAATTTTGTAGTGCCTGAAGAGTCTTTGACAGCTTCTAGCCGACTGGAAAGATCATAGGCATATTCGACCTCCGTACCGTCGGGGTAAACAAGTTTTATGAGGTTATTTTCAATGTCGTAACGATAAGAAACAGTCTGACCATCAGGGAAAGTGACCTTGTTGATTCTTCCAAATTCGTCGGGTTCAAAGAGAGTCGCACCCCAATCATCTTCCATTTTTGTTCGGACGCCGTTTAGATCGTAAGAATATTTGATCTTTTTATGATCGGGGTAATCAATTTCTTCCAGGCTGTTCAGTAGGCCATAGCGATATTGAGTAGTAAATCCTCTCGGGTCAGTAATTTCTTGTACGTTCCCATATTTGTCATAGGAATATGACTTTACGGAAATAGCATGGGAAACATTGGAGAATACAAATAGGATCCCCCACAAAAAACAGGGCATTCGCTTATAAGGGCCCGCTAACATAAATGATCACTTAGTATAAAGTTTGTCCCATTCAAAGGTAATCTTTGGTATAAAAATTTCATCATTTCCTGCGACGTAGGATCCTTCAAGGCAGATCAAGTAATTGCAAAAATCATTCCGAATATTGATAACAGGAATTTTTATAGGATCCCAGACTCTAGGCACTGAGCATGCCAATGTCCCCCAGGCATTTTTATCCCCAAGATTTTTAACTCTTACAACTAAATATTTCTTAGGAAATTTCGCTAATTCACTAGCAAGTAATTGAATCGGTTCTTTTGAGGGATCAGCTAATAAGTCAGCAGATTGTCTTTCAGTCAGAATATAAGCCTTCACCTCGATTTTCTTGGCATAAGCTTTATCAGAAAATAAGAGCCAATCCACGAGTTTCACATCAGCCTTCAAAAGCTGAGGCATGAATGCAATGAAACATGCAATCACCATTTTCAAGAAAATACCCATTAACGAACCTCGTGTTTAATGTATTGTTTTTCATTCCAATTCCTCATCATCATCAACATCTATTTCTTCGTAATATTCCTCGTAAGACCCAATCGAAATGGTCCCGGAAGAAGTATCAGAAAACCAGCTCCTTTTACTTCTCAATAGATCCTGTTCTTCTCTGGATTCTTTAATCGCTTTGTCAAGGTCGACGATTAAGTTTTTTTCTTCAACTCGGATACCAGGAAGCATGAAGGACAGCTTCTGTTTTGGATCCCAAGCATCGATGTAAACAGATGAGGGTGTCACAAGTCCTATCCCATCGGGTAATTTGAGTTCTATCCAATCAGAAAAGTCACCAGAAGATTCAAGTGGAAGCACCTCTTCGGCAATTAATTGACAA
>Ga0206843_10334_pt1 | contig 10479 bp, 10 predicted proteins | sample Alteio_BWOrgCont_21_FD_152869 | JGI IMG/M metagenome (GOLD analysis project Ga0206843, IMG submission 152869) | Enriched cells from forest soil in Barre Woods Harvard Forest LTER site, Petersham, Massachusetts, United States -... | ecosystem: Environmental > Terrestrial > Soil > Temperate forest >...
CACACTGTGATTTATACTAAGCTTGATCCCCGGCGGTTTAAAGGTTTCGGAAAAGATTAATAACTGGCATAATAGCAAGTTTATAGGCGTAAAACGGTTGTTGATAAGGAAGAAAATGGTTTCTAGGAAGCAAGACAAAACCAATATGATTGGCAACAGTACGCCACTATCGAAACAATTGACCAAGAGTCTGTTGAGTGATTTGAGAGTACTGATTGAACAAGCGCGAGTCCGCGTTGCTCAGCAAATCAATACGGAATTAGTAATGCTTAATTGGCATATTGGTAGTCGAATTCGCACAGAAATCCTCAAGCAAACACGGGCAGAGTATGGTGAACAAGTTATAGATACTATTGCCCAGCAACTAACACTGGAGTATGGGCGAGGTTATTCTAGGCCGGCCCTATTTCGGATGGTGAAATTTGCAGAAGTCTTTCCAGACTTTGAAATTGTCTCGACGGCATCGAGACAATTGAGCTGGAGCCATCTGGTTGAACTTATTTATATAAAAGATGACTTACGACGCCAATTCTATGCTGAGATGTGTAGGATTGAAGGCTGGAGTGTCCATACTTTAAGGGACAAAATTAAGCGCTTGCTCTTTGAGCGTACAGCCATAGCAAAAAAGCCGGAGAATGTGGCAAAACAGGAACTCAAATTATTACAAGATCGAGGTGAATTAACACCAGATTTGGTTTTTAGAGATCCATATTTATTAGATTTTCTAGAGCTCACAGATGCTTATGATGAGAAGGATTTGGAAAATGCAATTTTGCGCGAGATGGAGCAGTTCTTGTTGGAGTTTGGCACACACTTTAGTTTTGTGTCCAGGCAGAAACGGATTGTGGTTGATGGGGAGGATTATTATTTAGATCTTCTTTTTTACCACCGGAAACTCAGGAGATTGGTCGCTATAGAGCTAAAGCTTGGACCGTTCAAGGCAGAACACAAAGGGCAAATGGAATTATATCTACGCTGGCTAGACAAATACGATCGTTGTAATGGTGAAGAGGCTCCTATTGGGCTGATTCTATGCGCCGGTAAAGCAAGAACAGAGCAGATTGAACTGCTAGCGTTGAACGAAGGTGATATACGGGTTGCCGAGTTTGTTACTGAAGAACTACCGAAAGCTATTCTGTCCAGTAAATTCCACGAGGCAATTCAACATGCGCGGCATCGCCTTGCCTGTTTGTCCGAGCCAAAACAAATTGAGTAATGTAATGCTGGTTTTGAAAAATGTCCAAAAACTTTTATCGAAACAATAACGTAAGCGCCAATGAATTGAGCCTAAAAAAATACAAAATTTGATATACAAAAACCATAGTTTTTGGGCAGTAAGCCAATCATAATCGATTTCTTTGCAACCATTTATGGATAACCTAATAAAGCAGATTATGACTGTAAAATCATATAAAAATAAATCAACAACCACTCATTTATTAGGTGGAAGAGGCGTTAGTAAGCTGGTTATGCTAACACTTTTCGGAAAGTGACATCCTGGATGTCAGGATTGATTTTGCTTTGGCAAATTTGCTAAAGAAAGGTAACTCGTGATTAGTTAACAGGAAGTTCTCAAACCAGTATAGAAAGCAACCCAAAAGGATTTTTCCAATTTGCCTTGGCAGAAAAAGGGTTTGTAATCTAATGATTTGCCACGATATGTGTTGTGGTGAACTGGTCTGAGCATGAGCAAGACGAAAGGAGAAGGATGACCTGAACAGGCGGCAGGCAATCACTCCAAAGACTTGAACGGGCGTTGGCGGGTATTCAGACCGTTTGCGCCGCCATGACAAAATTTCGTTTCGCATCTTCCTTCGGACACAACTTGATCCAATGAGGAATCACTCATGAACATCAATGACGTGCAGGCATGCTTCAGACGGGAGCATTGGACTTCTGATTCTGGCATCACAGCGGTCGGCATCGGGAGTGACGATGATGGAAAGCCTTGTCTTGTGGTCAGAGTTCTTGATGAGTCTAGCAAGGCGAAAATCGTGACTCCGTACAACGGTGTCACCGTCACAGTGACGGTTGAAGGGGCTCCTGTTCCAACATAGGGGTCCGTGAGAGCTATCCGCAAGAGAGGCGGCTTTCGTTGATGAGCCGTTTCCGCAATCCGTCCAGTGTGTGTGCAAACGTTCCGGATTTGCGGCTGGCACTCGCCAGTTGCGTACTTGAGGGGAATGATCATGAAGAGAAAGGATTACCTGGTGGCTGATTATCAGGATGTAGAATCGCATGGACTGTCGAAGCCAGCATTGGCGGCGATAAAAGTCGCTGGTGGACGGCTACTGATCCATCTAGGACATCAGCCAGGGAATTCGTACGAGGACCAGCAAGTGGTTCTGGAGCTTCCGCGTACTCTAGGCATTGCGGAAGTCGCCAAATGGGTGTGCCGGGCGCGACAGGTTCTGCGGAACCAGCGTGGCAAAGTTGACGAACAAGGCATCAAGATGAATGGCAACAGACGTTACTTGCAATTGCCGCTCGTCTTCAGCCAGGAGTAGTGTTGCTACCACCACATCAACCCGATCCAGCATGAATGAACGCTTCTGAACCAATGCCAGGCGGCGACAATTACATCGTTGCCGCCTGGCATTTTAAGGAGAAGGATGACCTGACTCATCCGGCGTGGATGAGCGCTTCTGAGATTCCAACAGTCTTCTGAGAAGGAGAGACACATCATGACTGATTCTGCGAACAGCCGGCGATTAACCTACAGAAAGGCATCCGATCCAGATTTCGACGAATTCGTGGCGCAGGAACGCGGTCCAGATAAAGAGCACGGATGGACTTTGATGCAACTGGTGGACGGTGAACTCAGGGACGTACTTGGCACATGGTCCATTTGTCGCAGTCGCGAGGACGCCCAACAGGAGGTAGATCGCCTTAACGGATTGAACGAGAACGACCGTGAGATTGTCGGACTCACCGGTACGGCTGTTTTGGCCTACTATTCGTCCTGATAATAAGCCCTGCTGTTCAGTGCCACCAAGATCCAAAAGAGATCTTGGTTTTTGACAAGGAGACCTCTGATGAGAAAGCTTTTGATCGGAGTTTGCAAAGCCACTACTCTCTATAGCCTATATGAGGGTTTGGCTGGTTCTCTGCTTCAGGCGGGATTTGACCCGGTCATGCTTATTGGCAACGACACGCTCATCCAACAGTCGCAAAGCTCAAAGACGGGATGGGTTATTCGTGCCGCCCATGATGGTGAGGAAAACCGCCTGGTGACTGTGGAGGCAGAGGAGGGAGATCCTCTGATTCTGGCTATGACTGAGGCGGGAATTGCGTTGTGGGCTGTGTCCCGTCCGATAGTTGGGGATACTGACAGGCCCTCGACAGGAGATTGGTTCGAGCTGCTCAGTCGGCTCCAGCCAGACAACATCCCGACATCTCCGACCGTAGAGGAACTTGAACTCCTGCGGCTTATGAAGGAGACTGGGATGAAAATCAAACAACAGATTGAGACGGCAGGACCCAAGGCTACTGGGCTAGAAGCGCTCTTGCTGCTCGATTTACTGGACCCCATTCAACAGTTGGTGGAGAATACCTCGGCGGGCTGAAAATGCCAATGCGTGATACCAGAGCCACCGACGACACTACCGTCCCAGCGATTAATGAGCCAATGCCCAGGTGGTAACGATATGTTGTTACCACCTGGGCATTTGGTTTTTTCTATATTTTTGTGCTGTCTGATCTAGTGCTAATAAGAAATATGCCTTATAAACTTTGCGCACTTTGCTTATTAAGCAATTTTTTCCACCAAGGTTTTTGAAGTGCAGCTATCTGTTTGCGGAGAGCTTCGACTTCAAAATGCTTTGCCTCTACAAGTTTTTGCTGTTCACTAGTTTGTTTTTGTAAATCTGGTAATAACTTCAATTGATTGTCTTTTTCTACTACCTCACGCTGTAGTTGAAAAATAACTTCTCTTTGTTGGGACAGCTCGTTTATGAGTGGTTTAGTAATTGTTTCTGTAATAGTTTTCACAACTTGCTCTAGCCGATTTGATGAAGGATCTTGCTCAGGAGAATAATTATTTTTTGATTGATCGGAAATCTCGGCGTCAATAATTCCACTGTCAAACAAATCTATACCTTGAATTGTTGCACGATCTAATGGCATGGAGAGCCCTAGGCGTGCTAATTGTCTTTCAAGTTCCCCTCGGTGCATGAACCATTTTTCTTTTAACCCTATGGATTTTTTTTCGCCTTTCCATTCTTGATTCGATAGTTTTTCTCGAATTGTGCGCTCATCAATACCAAGCGCGGAAGCGGCTTCTTTGACACTCACCATAGGATACTTTTGTATATTTTGCACGTATATCTTTGCCTCGCTTCTTTCGACTTGCCCAGTGTGTCTGCATTATAAAGCGATCTCCGAAGTTTGCAAAACTATTTATAGATAATCCGGATCTCTTACCAAATGACTCCGGATTTATGGAGAATTTGATGGACTCTATTTCTTTGTCTGAGTAAAGTACTAGTTGTGCCACCATTGATATAAGAAAGTCGAACAAACAATATATTGAACAATTACAGTAACCACCGGCTTCTCCGGGAATTTCCGGATCTTGGGAGTCGAGATCCGCAGAAGAGATCCGGATCTCCGGATCTAATATATATAGATCCGGATATGATCCGGATCGGAAATTGTTGAACTCCGGGGGTGCGGAGAAAATTCTTGGTGACTAGTTTCAGCGCATTGTCAGATTTAATCTAGAGACTAAGCAAGCCAATAATTTCGGTAGCCGGTCAGATAGCGAGTCGCAAATGCCCCAGAGGTTAATGAATAGCAGGAAGATCCGGAGATCCGGATATGACATATCCGGATCTCCGGAGAAGCGGAGGAATAGATCCGCAGACCGTTTCTGAATCGTCAAGGGTTGCAGTCAATTTTCTGGATCGTTATATTTATTGCGCACACTGAGGCACCAAGCCTGGTGCGCATATCTTCAAGACATACGAATTAGTTTTTCTGAGGAAGGTGGACATAAGCCAAAAAGAATAAAACAAAAGACATTGCTTGGGGGCAATGTCTTTCATAAGACCTTGTTATGGGTCGATCAATATGCAATTGTAGATTCAGGTTTGTGAATTTCCTGAGTATGCAATAAGCATAAACGATCGATCCGGCTAGGTCAACTTGTCTTAAATTAAGAAAGGAGACTGTTATAACCGGGCTGGCATTGGCGTACTCGGAAACGCCCAGTACGCCATTTAAATTCAATCGAAAGCAATTTTTCCCGCAAGATCGCAATGAGCTTCTTGCTGAATTTCTGTCGTTATTTCACCGTTATGATTACATCTATAAACCCTTGGCAGGCGACTCTTGGCTATCAGCCAAGAGTGAATGGAAGCTTACCGACTCAGAAATTCTCAAAGCTATTTCCTGTGTTCATCCAAGATTTTTCCTTGGCTGTCGCTCCGGCAAAGCTACGCGCTTTGCCGTTCTTGATATTGACGCAAAGAGCAAATATCATAATCCTAAGGAACTTAAACGCCTTACCAGCCTGCTAGAAGCGGCTGGCCTTACACCTGGCGCTTTATACCGCTCCAGTATAAGCGGCGGCTGGCACTTATATATCTTCTTCCAAGAGTCAATAGCTTCGCTAGATTTGCGCCGGCAGCTTGTGCAATTTCTAAAGCTCAATGGTTATGACATAAGCAAGGGAACGCTTGAAGTATTTCCTAGCCCAGGTGAAGGCTCGCAAGGGCAGGGATTGCGCCTGCCCTTGCAGCCGGGCTGGGCATGGCTTAACTTTGAGACCGGTGATGTGCGTGAAGAACGATCAGACCTGTCGCCATTGCAAGCGCTTTGCGCGTTTATGAACGACCTTAATGGCGACTCCAATTCTTTTCAAGACTTCCGAATATTTAAGGCGCATATACAGAATTTAGCTTCCCGACAGGAGAGTGTTAAACAGCTTACCCGCCGAGATTATAAGCCGGGCAAGATTTTGCCCTTCCAAAAGCCGGCTAATACAGCCTTGGAACATGCACAGGATATAGCTGCTATTTTTGGTGCATTGCCGCCGGGAATAAATGCCGATATTTGGTATGGCGGGCGGCAATATTACGAGCATGGACTAACAGCACCAGCACAAAGGGCTGATGCTGTTTTTAGCTTAAGCCATTATTTATTCTATGGCGATCCAAGCCGCAATATGCCACCACTTGGATATGGTTACGAGCAAGAGCGCGAGTGGGCTATAAAACAAATTCTTTTGGATAAGCACAATGGACAGAGCAAAGACATTAGCAAAGGACGGCCGGAAGCCTTGACTCAGGCTGAGCGTGCCGCCCACTGGAAGCCAATGCACAGGCGTGACAAAGAAGAGCAGCGCTATGAGTCGCAAACACCAATTTCCTGGAAGAGAGAAAATGCCAAAAGACAATTAGATGCTAGAAAGCGAATTCAAGAAGCTGTGACGCAACTTGAATTCGCCGGTAAGCCATTTAGTATTCCTGATCTCAAGAGGCTTGCTAAGACATCAGAGCGGACTCTTTATAAGCATCAAGATCTTTGGAAGCCGGCGCAAAATAAGCTATTACAGCTGCGCTTGACGACCTTTTCACACGAATATAACGCTGGGGTGGGGGCTGCTTGTTCTGAAAGCAAGCCCCCTGCCTCCACTCTCTCTGAAATTATGCCGCTTGGCCGCTTGGCCGCGCGGCGAGTTGTTTATGAACTAAAAATGCGCACCGAGCGAAAGTCCAAGGAACAACTTAAACAACTGGAAATTAATAAAGCTGCGGAGCAAGAATCCTGGACAAGAACCATTACTAATTCTTTGCCAGAATCACTTTCTGATTGTGATGTGAAACAATTGCAGACCTTGCTTGTTTTATACATCTCGCTTGTAATGCGTAGTCCAGATGAAGAGCGCGAGATCTGGTTGCGGGGTATTATTAGCAAAATACGTGCTGAATTGGCTCAAAGAGTCGGCGTGCTGAAGATTGCTACAGCCGGTATTTATGAGTTTCATCAGTTGAATTCTTCTTGACCGCTTGATTTATTTATTTTTTAACCCGCTACCTTTTGCCACTTCTAATTTCTCTTGATGGTATCTGAAACGGCGTTATTTACCTATTCCAGCACTTACATAGTCCAAGTATCTTACTTGTATTTTTTACCGTTTTTAATTTATTTGCTGTTGTCCTCTATTTGTGAATAACCCCTGTGGCTGTCTGTGTCTAAATATATTTAGCTGTTTTATGGTTCACCTCCTTGTGTGTTTCCAGCCGCCTGACCTTAGCATGACCCTGTTGAGCTAGCAATGGCAACCTTATTCAAGGCGCGCTGTGCACGTCCATTGCGCTAACAGGGATAGTGCTTACGCACTCATGCTATTCAGGTCGCGTCAGAAACAAATACAAGGAGGTTCCTTTATGAACAACTTAATCACTATAATCGGACACGTTGGAAAAGCCCCAGAGATTGTCACTTTTGCATCGGGCAAGAGCATGGCAAAATTTTCAGTAGCGGTAAACGATGGCAAAGATAAAACGCTTTGGTTTACAGTGCAGGCTTGGAATGAGGCTTCAGAACGAGTATTCGATAACATAACCAAAGGGCGAGAAGTCCTTATACAAGGGCGGCTCGGTCTGGAACTTTATAAAACCAAAAAAGGAGAATCAGCTGCTGCATTAACTATCAAGTTGACGAGCTTTCATCTATGTGGAAAGAAGCCACAACAAGAATCTTTGGCAATAAAAGCAGCAGCTTGATTTATCTAAGCAAAGGCAGAACCTAAATTCTGCCTTTGCTTATGTTCTTTCAAAGAAGAAATGATATTAACTATTTATGACTTCGCGCTACGGCGCTCAGTTTAGAACCGCAGTCGAGATCTCGTAGGTCCTGCCGCCGTTTCTCAATGGTACCAACCCGGCGCCACCAGCATCAAGTCCAAGCCCTTGCGGGTGCCTTCGGCAGACTTGACGCCGGAGCCAGGTCGGATAGATAGAAACTATGGGCGGCAGGACAGAACCAGGAGGATACGAAGATGAACAATGAAACTAACAGTAAGATTATGAGAGTGGGTGTAGGACTTATGGGTCTTTCTTATGATTTACATAACGAAGATTGTGAGGAGCAGGGATTTAGTGACATGGAAAAATTACAATCGAATTGTTTTGGGTGTAAAATGTACGTGACGTCCAATAAGCTCATGTCATATGCAGAGGCTAACCGATAATTAGCCAGAGGCCGGAGGTTAACTCCTCCGGCTTTTTTTTGCTTCAAAAAGGTGGGAGGGGGAGCTGTATATCCTTACGGTTTAAAAACTACAACAGCCAGAAATCAAGAATTCCTTACGGTGACGTTCCTGCAAAATCAATAAGCCCACCGTAGTTTGCAGTTATGAGCGGCAGCTATAAGGTCCAACAAGGGGCAAGTTTAGAAAATTCGCAGATATAATGCTGCCTCCACAAAAAACTTTCATTTTAGAGGCAAGCAGCGGCTTGTCAGTAACTCGCCCAATAGTTATATCTAACGGCTATAGATTTAGCTATTTTGTAGACACTTCGTCGCAAATGTTCGGGCTTTGCCCTCACGGCTCGTCGGTACTTTCGGCAGTTTCGTATGCTGACGCATACTCATAGTAACTGCTCTGTCTCGCTATGCTCGACTCCGCAGTTCGCCTCACGCCCGCAAGCGGGCGCCGCACCGAGTCGCCGAAGCGCGACGAAGATAAGGAGGATAAAGTGAGCCACCTACCTATGGTAAGACTGGCTCTATTGCTATATTATAACACCACCTAATTATATTTATATTTAAAAATAAGCCACCTAAAGTTTATAAAAGCACTAGTAATCGAATTAAAACACCCCCTAAGACATATAGGAAAAAGAGATGCCAAAGACAAGACAGACGCCGAAGATAGAGACCAGGCTTAATGCAGAAAGTTATATGAGATTTGAAGAGATATGCCGAGGGAGAGGAAAGACAAAGACGGAGATAGCAAGAGAAGCGATACTGATTTATTTAGAAGGAGCTCGATGTTGAGAAGGTTACGTTGGAAGGACATGGTCGCGAGGCGTTCGGCCGCCGGATTGTGGAAGTCGCCGCATACTTTCTAAACAAAGGTTGCCCGATTCGTGGCGAATTGGAGCGATATGTTCAGTACTACTTTCACGAGACGCAGCGCCCACGTCCTTGTCCATGGACGCAAGACGTGTAGATCCGGGTCGGCGGTAAGCCCGGTTAGACAAGTCCGTTTCTCTTATCGATAATCGCCGCCGGGAGTACGAGCCAGATCTGTCGGCAGCCACAGCCGGCAGATCTGGACATTTCCGCACTTTTTGCATGTATTTTTTGCTGCTTTTTTGCGGTGGCTTAAACCGCCAGTGACTGATAATTATCGTTATGTTTCATTCCGTTTTTGCTTTTGTTCTAAGGCGCTACAAGCCGCATTTCGAGGTTTCGGCTGGTGAAGGGCTTGCCGATTTTGCGCTTTGCTTCCTTGGTCAAACGCTAGATGTGGATACGCTTTTGTAAAATTGCTGCCAAGTAGAAGGTTTTTGCTAAACGCTAGATATAGCGTCTGAGCTGTATGCTCCAATGACAACTAAAATTAGCGGAAACGAACTTATAGCAGCCTCCATTGCATTTTGATTTTTGACAAGAAAGCAAAATTAATTCCTGGTGTTTGCAAAGGTTATGTCACAACTTTGCCCGGTTTTTGGTCTTTACTAAAGCCAGCCAGGTAGGAGGGTTGTTCTATGGATGGACAGGGACGTAGCGAAAATAATAACAATATCGATGTGGACAAACTAACGAAAGAGGCGGAAGAAGGGCATGGACATTTTGTAAGAGCTGTATTGGATGAGATGTCTTTCCATGAAAGGTTGAAAGTACTGCGGCAAGTGCAAAAATTAAGCGAGGAACATCATAATCTGAATGCGGATGTTCCGTACGTTGTACTGAGAGCTGGGGTAAACACTGATGCGGATTGTGCTTATATGGAGCTTGATCGACATGTTCCGCATAAGCAGTTCTTTGGTTTACTGGATAAGGAAGCGCCAGTATATGCAGACTTCATCAGATTTCCTACTGGAGAAGAATATATTGATGATGATAATTTGTTCGAATAAGAGAGCTGTTTGGCACTGCAAGGTCCTGACAAGCTCTACTTTGAGGATGGTTGTATGATGGTGTAACTAATTGAGAGATGAACTTACCATGACAGATTTCTTGGACCTGACTAGCGCCTACAAGTTCAATTGTGCATCCGGCATTGTCATTGTACTAACGCAGACTGTGCAATGGCTAACTGGATGGCAGCCGCGGTGGGTTGGTGCGGGGGTATCCTTGTTAATAGCGACTTTGGGCATATTGGAAAATCCGCCACCACCGGCGCCCTGGTACGATAACTTGTGTTTCGAGGTGTTGTTTCGCGCCTGTCAGTTGTTCGTTTATTGCGGCACTCTTACTGGGTTCATTACAAAAGGGTGGCGTGCCTACCATGCAAAAAAAGGT
>Ga0206843_10335_pt1 | contig 10461 bp, 10 predicted proteins | sample Alteio_BWOrgCont_21_FD_152869 | JGI IMG/M metagenome (GOLD analysis project Ga0206843, IMG submission 152869) | Enriched cells from forest soil in Barre Woods Harvard Forest LTER site, Petersham, Massachusetts, United States -... | ecosystem: Environmental > Terrestrial > Soil > Temperate forest >...
GAGGCAATAGAGCTGGTGGCGCCTGTAATGTACCAGGAGAGCTATGATAACTGTGGCCTGCAGGTGGGCGATAACCATGATGAGGTGGCAGGGGTGCTTATAACGCTTGATGTAACTGAAGAGGTGCTGGCGGAAGCAATGGAGCGCGGCTGCAATATGATAGTGGCGCACCACCCGCTGATATTTTCGGGGTTGAAAAAGATAACCGGGCGTAACTATGTGGAGAAGATAGTGCAGACAGCCATTAAAAATGACATAAATATATATGCTGCACATACCAACCTGGATAATATGTATGCGGGCGTGAATGGTAAAATAGCGGAGAAACTGGGGCTGAAAGATACCCGGATATTGTCCGCAAAGGGAGATATATTGAGTAAGCTGTATACTTATGCGCCTAAAAATGATGCGGAGAAGGTGCGGGAGGCGCTTTTTGCAGCAGGTGGTGGGAACATCAGTAAGTATAAGGAATGCAGCTTTAATACAAATGGCATGGGCACCTTTAGGGCGCATAAAGATGCAAACCCAGCAATAGGCGAAGCTGGCGGAAGCCGTGAATGGGTAGATGAGGTGAAAATAGAGATGATAGTAGAAAAACATGCTGAGAATGCGGTGCTACGGGCATTATTTGCCAGCCATCCCTACGAAGAGGTGGCTTATGAACTGATACCGCTGCCCAATCCTAACCAGGAGATAGGGGCGGGAATGGTAGGAAAGCTGCCAGAGCCGATGGAGGAACATGACTTCCTGGCAATGCTGAAAAAACAAATGAAAGCAGATTGCATACGACATACTGCCCTGAACAGTAAAAAGATAGAGCGAGTAGCGGTATGCGGCGGATCGGGGAGTTTTTTGCTGAAGGATGCTATAAATGCGGGGGCTGATATATTTATTACCGGGGATTTTAAATATCACCAGTTTTTCGATGCGGAGGGGAAAATAGTCATCGCAGATATAGGGCACTATGAAAGTGAGCAGTTTACCTCCGAAATATTTGAGGAAATACTTAACAAAAAATTTCCTACATTTGCAATCCTTTTATCAAATATTAATACCAATCCTGTAAAATATTTTTTCTAATATGGCTACTGTAAAAGACTTTTCGGTTGAGGAAAAACTTGCTGCCGTTCTTGCACTGCAAAAGATCGACTCTAAGATAGATGAGATCAAAACAATGAAGGGCGAATTACCAATGGAGGTAAAAGACCTGGAAGACGAAATAGAAGGGCTGCAAGTGCGCATGAATAATATAGACGCGGAAATAGAGAGCATCAACACCTTTATAGAAGGCAAAAATACTGCCAAGAAAGACGCGCAGGCATTAATAAAGAAATACGAGAAACAACAAGACAACGTAAAGAACAACCGTGAGTTTGAAGCGATCAATAAGGAAATTGAGATGCAGGAACTGGAGGTGAAACTTAACGATAAACACATTAAGGACGCTACTTACGAACAGAGAGACCGCACTAACTCCCGCCTAAAAACTGAAGAGAAAGTAAAGGATGTGGAAGAGTCACTGAATGTAAAGCGCGCTGAGCTGGAGAAGATATCGTTAGACACAGAAAAGGAAGAAGCTATACTTGCCGAAAAATCGAACGAGGCTAAGGAAAAAGTGGACCCACGCCTGCTGACAGCTTATGAGCGTATCCGCAGCAGCTATCGCAATGGGCTGGCTGTAGTGCCTATCCTTCGCGATTCTTGTGGTGGTTGTTTCAACGTGATCCCTCCGCAGCGCCAGAGCGAAATACGCCAGCATAAGAAGATCATCGTTTGTGAACATTGCGGTCGTATACTGGTAGATTCTGATCTTCACGACAAAGTGAACGTAAAAGCATAATAACACGCTTATCAACATATTGAAGGGCTTTCTGAAAAGAAGGCCCTTTTTCTTTGCCATTATCTCAAGGTGCTAAAAGGCAGGCAGCTTTACTGGTTGCGTGTTTTAATTATCTTTATGGTGTATGGTGTTAAACTACGTTTGGATAGCCTTTTTCCTTATTGGTTTTGTGGTGGGGATCATAAAGGCTTTTTTGCTTGGGCAAACTGGCTTGCTGTCTGAGATGATGACGGCCTTGTTTGATGCTGCGAAAAATGGGTTTGAGATATCCCTGGGGCTTGCGGGCATCATGTCGCTATGGTTGGGTATTATGAAGATTGGGGAGAAGGCGGGTATACTGAATGTGTTTGCGAAGGCGGTATCGCCACTGTTCAGGACGTTGTTTAAGGATATTCCTAAAGATAGCCCGGCCTCAGGCAGCGTGGTGATGAACCTGTCGGCAACCATGCTCGGGCTGGATAATGCAGCTACGCCACTGGGGCTAAAGGCCATGAACGAACTGCAGGAGCTAAACCCGGTAAAGGATACGGCTACAGATGCCCAGGTAATGTTCCTGGTGCTGAATACGGCGGGGCTTACGCTCATTCCCACATCGGTTATTGCTATGCGACAAACGATAGCCATGGAGCAGCATGTACAGAACTTTAATGCTGCCGATATTTTTCTGCCTACGCTTATAGCCACTTTTATCGCATTCTTGTCTGGGATGATCATTGTGGCTATTGTGCAGCGTATTAACCTTTTTAAACTGCCCGTTATCGTGTTTGTGTGCGGCTTTGGGGCGCTGATAGCTTTGCTGCATTTTAGCTTGTCGCAAATGCCGGCAGATAAGTTGAACCAGACTATTGGCGCCATAGGTAGTTGTGTAATATTATCTGTGGTGATATTATTTATGACTGCCGGCCTGATAAAGCGACAAAACGTTTACGATAACTTCATTGAGGGAGCTAAAGAGGGGTTTAATGTAGCGGTGCGTATCATTCCCTACCTGGTGGCTATGCTTGCTGCCATTAGTATTTTCCGGTCATCGGGCTGCATGGATTATATAGTGAATGGTATAGGGCATATAGTAGCTATGTGCGGGCTGCGCACGGAGTTTGTACCCGCACTGCCTGTGGCCCTGATGAAACCACTCAGCGGCAGCGGTGCACGCGGGCTGATGGTAGATGTGATGCGGCACTATGGGGTAGCATCGTTCCAGGGTAAGCTGGCGGCGATAATACAGGGTTCTACAGAAACTACTTTTTATGTGATAGCCGTGTACTTTGGCAGTGTGCAGATAAAGAATACGCGCCAGGCATTAGCCTGCGGCCTTATAGCAGACCTGATAGGGCTGATAGCGGCGATAATTGTAGGATATATCTTTTTTGCACCGTGACCTCTGTTGGAGAGAGCAAGATGCTATATAGATGTGCCACATCTTGGAGGTGTGGCACATCTGCTTTAATAAAAAATGGCTGCCCTGGAGCCGCCATTTTATCTTTATCTAAATCTCTTTGACAATTAAAGGAACTTTATAGGCACCATAACACTTGTTTTATCCCATGCCATTCTGAAGCCGTCCTGGCCTACGGTAATGGTAAATTCCTCGGTAGATTTACTTACGTTTTCAGCCGGCACATCTACGTGCAATACGTCTTTGTCTTTTATCTTATCGTACCCGAAGGCGCCCCACTGGCCTGCCTCTTTGTTCAGGATAATGGTCCAATTGTTTTTATTAGGTATAGTAAATAAAGTATAGGTGCCGGGGTCTAATTGTTTGCCAGCAAACAGGGTAGGCCTGTCGAGCTTGATGGTGGTAGCTTCATCAGCTCCTGTGCGCCATACTTGTCCGTAAGGTACCAGTGTGCCGAAGATCTCGCGGCCTTTCTTATATGGCCGGCCATAAGTGATAGTTATATTTTTAGCCGTTACCGTTTCGTGGGGGCTGGCTGGTTTTTCCTTAGCTGCAAAGATGGAGGATGCTACTACAACTAATAACATGGTTAACGCTACTATTTTTTTCATAGAATGAATTTTTTATGCAAGATAAGGTATAAACAAGTGACAAAAATAAGCAGTCACCCGCCCCGCATTTGTGAATGGATGAGGTACTTGTAATATTTTATCCGCTTTAATGGCATTCCGGTTAATTATGTGTTTGAAAGGGAGCTACAACTATAGAATAGAAAGTCTACAAGCGCTTAATTTTCACAAAACTTTTACAAGCATGGCACAGTTGTTTATCCTTTAGTCATAAAGAATGGAACTGGAATCAATGAACAATTTAAAAAATGACTTTATGAAACGCAAATTACTTTTAGCAACCATGGCAGCAATGATCTGTATTTCTGCTTCTGCCCAAACTACCGCCAATACAACTGACGATGAAGATAACAATACCGCCACTGCAACTGAATCATACACAGCGCCTTACCTTGAAATTGGTATGTCGACCATAGGGAATGGTTTTAATGACCTACTGGTATACCCGAACCCTGTGATAAGCAGCACGCGCATAGCGCTGGACCAGGTGCCTGGCAGCAATGTGTTTGTAGATGTTGTAGACCTTAATGGGGTGGTGGATCGTACTTTTCAATATTCATCAGGTAGCTACCAGCTGGATGTGGATATGAGCAATTTGCCAACCGGCATCTACAGTGTGCGCGTATCGGGCAGAGATATCGGGTATCATAACCTGAAGATAGTGAAGCAATAAGAATATTACCACACCAAACAATAAATGCCGCTCCATAAAGGGCGGCATCTTATTTTAACAGCAGTTTCTTATCCGGTTTACCGAGAGATGTGTGTGGAATGTCGTCTATAAATTCTATGTGCTTTGGTACCTGGTACCTTGCGGCTTGCGTAGAGAGCCACAATAGTATTTCATTTTTCCCAAGCGTACTACCGGTAGTGCGGGCTACGAACGCCTTTAGTCGTTGCCCGAATTCCTCATCCTCTACCCCTATTACGGCTACCTGCCTTATTTCTTTGTGCCGCAGCAAGATATTTTCCAGCTCTATGGGGTATACATTTTCACCACCCGATACGATCATATCATCCGTACGGCCGTGTAAAAAGTAATAGCCATTGCCGTCTTTATAGCCAAGGTCACCCGTTTCTATCCAGCCGCTATTACTCATGGCCCAGCTGCTTTTTATGCATATTCTGCCTATAGTGTTATCCTGTATCTCGTTATTATCGGTATCCAGTATTTTTAGCTGTACGCCGGTTATTTTTTTGCCTGCTGTTTTTGAGGAGTACCGTAGATGATCTGGTGTTGCGAGGATTGAAAAACCGGCTTCGGAAGTCCCGTATAGATTGAAGAGCTTATGCCCGAGCGTGTTTATTGTTTTATCAGCAAGGTCGGGGCTAAGGGCTGCGCCGCCGGAGATGATACATGCAAGAGAACCAAGTGCCGATGGATCATGTTTCAGCAACCGGCTGAGCATTAGTGGCACTACAGTTATTACTTCTATCTTATGTTGCCGTATTAATGCGGCTGCCTGTGGAGCATCGAATTTTTGCTGCAAAAAGACCTTTGTGCCGAGGGTAAGCGACATGAAAGCCGCCGCCAGTCCAAAGCCATGACAAACGGGCGTAGCAATATATACAGTGCTAAAGGCAGTGAGGTCGAGCTTATTGATGAGGGCAAAAAATGGGGGCAGAAAATTAGCGACAGAAGGCTTACGTGCCGCAATTTTGAAATCGCCCGTAGTACCACCTGTTAGCACAATGATATTGCCAGACCGTGATCTTGTGATAGGAGGAAAAGGTGTTGTTACTGTTTTAGCGAGGCTGTCGATGGATGGCAACTTGAGGTGGTAGGCAGGTATAGTTTTGTATTTAGCGGCATGCTGGCGGATGATAGTGGTTGCTTCTTCATCGTGAATAACTAGGTCGAAATTATGTTTGGTCTGTAAAGAGTTGAACTGCGTGCTATTCATTTCTACATTGAGCAAAAAGATGTCGGCACCACATTGGGAAACCGAGAATATTGCCCGGATAAGTGAGGCATGGTTCCTGCACATTATTGCTACCTTCTGACTGGGGACGATGTGGTATATTGTCTGGAGAGCCATCGTCAATTGTTCTGTTTGTGTCAGCAGGTCTTTATAGGTTATCTCTTCGTGCTCGTCAACGAGTGCAACGCTTTCGGGGTATAACTTTGCCGAAAAATGAAGGAGCGCCATAAGGTTGACCCCGGAATGAAAAACGGAGCTGGCCAGCTTATACAAGCCGGATGGTGTTATTATTCTTGCCTTATATAATTTACTTAGCGCCTTCAGCATGCAGTGGTTTTCTTTTTAAATAATGGGTGTTCAGCGCCATCCATGGGCGCCAGAATAGCAGCGATGCCAGTTGCCCGAAGAATAGCCACCATGGCCGGTATATCCTATTCTTATTAATTATACTGCGGCAAATGATCGTGGCGGCATGTTCCGGGCTCATAGCCGGTACATTGCTATATGCGGCCGTGGGCGCACTCATGCGGGTGCGTACCAGTGGAAAGTAAATAGCGGTCGTTTTTATACCCCACGCATTTAATTCGGGTATAGCGCAACGGAACCAGTTATCGAATGCTGCTTTTGAAGCCTGGTAAGCGGCCCAGTATGGCGCGGGGGCAAGCAATACATTGAGCGCAGATATATTGATGATATGGCCTTTATTTTTCTCCACAACAGGTATTAGTGATAATGTTAGCTGCACAGGTCCAAAATAGTTGATGGCCATGGTGCGCGTAAAATCGTGATAGCGGCCTAATGAGTCCTTGATTGAGCGCCTGATGGATCTGCCGGCATTATTAACTATGATGTCAATGCCGCCGGGTATTTGTAATAAGGTGTAAGTTAATTGTTCCACCTGTTCCTGCTTTGAGAGGTCCGTGGGGTAAATAGTTGCTTTGCCTCCACGTTGTTCTATTCGTGTCTTTACTTCAGCAAGCTTCTCTTCAGTCCGTGCTACCAGCAGCAGGTGCGCCCGTGTATCTGCAAGCATATAGGCGAGGCTCTCACCTATGCCATAGCTGGCACCAGTGATCAATACAGTTTTACCAGCCAGTTCCGCCCTTAACTTTTTGGGGCTAAGTGGAAAAGGGAGGAATAGAAAATACTCTAAAAGGCTGTATTTGTATTTGCCTGGCATTCTTTTTATTGGATGGTAAAAAGAAACGGAAGATACCATTTAGCCCTTTAACCCGCAAATATTGGGATGAACAGAGGAAATTAAGTAAAGAACAGGAAATGGTCTTAATTTTAGCAGGGCATAAATAACTAACAGTGAGCGCAATACTGGAAGCGAAAAACTTATCAAAATCGTTTAAGAATTTTAAGGTAGTTGATTCGCTGTCGTTTGCTATAGGCAAGGGTGAGGTATATGGTTTCCTGGGACAAAATGGGGCTGGGAAAAGCACTACTATGCGTATGCTGCTTGGGCTTATGTTTCCCGATAGCGGAAGTATTTATATTGACGGTACCGAGTTCAACAACAGCCGAAGGCACTTGTTAAAGAATATAGGCGCCATCATAGAGCGGCCGGATATGTATGGCTACCTGACAGGATGGGAAAACCTGCGCATGTTTGCCGCGCTGAGTGGTAAAAAGGTGTTACCGGCGGAACTGCATGAAGTACTGGAGATAGTAGGATTGAAGGGACGGGAGAAAGATAAGGTACGGGCATACTCACAAGGCATGAAACAGCGGCTGGGCATAGCCATAGCCATGATACACGAGCCGGGCCTGCTGATACTGGACGAACCCACAAATGGCCTGGACCCGCAGGGGATAACTGATATACGCAATCTCATCAGGTCGCTGAGCAGAGACCATGGCAAAACGATACTGGTATCTTCTCACCTGCTGTATGAGGTGGAACAGGTGGCTACAAGCATCATCATTATTCATAAAGGAAAGAAGATAGCCGAGGGAACTGTGAGTGAGTTGCTACACCCCGATGATACACTAATAGAAATAACAATAGAACAAGGGGGTGCTTTGCAGGCGCAGATATCTAATTCGGCATGGGGGAAATTTGCAGTGCAGAGCGATGCCCGGATACTGACTTTTAAGATGAACCCTGCGCTGATACCTGAACTGAACAAATGGCTGGTAGAAAAGAATGTAGCGGTGTATGGTATCAATACACGGCATTCGTTTGAATCCTATTTTTTAAACCTTACGAATGAGACAACTGCTGCAGATAGAACTGTTTAAGATATTTAAGCGGCCAAGAACGTATATCAGCTTTGGTATTGTTACCGCCATCTCGCTGGTCATACAGCTGGCCATGCTTACCGATGGCAAGTCTTACATGGGTTTTGCTATGCAGGGGCTGAATGAGCAGTTTGATATTCATGGCAACATTATTAACGGCTACTTTATCACCTATATTATTTTACAATCGCTGCTCATACAAATACCCTTGCTGATAGCGCTGGTGGCTGGCGATACGCTGGCAGGCGAGGCCAACCAGGGCACACTTAGGCTTATGCTCACTAAGCCTATTTCGAGGAATAAGCTGGTATTTGTGAAGTTTGCCAGCAGCTTTATATACACCGTAGCGCTCATAATATGGCTGGCGATAATGACCTTGTTTTTATCGCTGCTTATATTCGGGAAAGGGGATATGATCAACCTGAAGAGCGACACCTTTATCATGATACTGCAGGACGATATAATGTGGCGGTATGCGGCTGCATTTGGCTTTGCGCTGCTTGCTATGACCACCATTGCGTCGCTGTCATTACTGCTGTCCGCCTTTGCTGATAACTCTATAGGGCCTATTATTGCTACCATGGGTATAGTGGTGGTGCTTACTATTTTATCTAATCTCGATCTGCCGTTGTTTAACCATATCAAGCCTTTCCTGTTTACATCGCACATGATAGGGTGGAAGGGCTTCTTTGATGACCCAATACCTTATGCCGCTATAGCGCAGTCGGCGTTTGTATTGGTTGTTTATACTGTTGGATTTGTGGCGATCACTATGCTGTACTTTAATAAGAAAGACATTAAATCATGAGGCGAAAGGTTTGTTTACTTGGGTTTATTCTTTGTGCAGCCTTGCAGGCGCAGGCTACTGATGCCACGAAGTTGTTCGATTCGCTGCGCAATAAAATATTGCTGGTAAAGGATTATTCGGCAGAGGTAAAGATGAAGATCAATGTGCGGTTCATGCGGATACCGGAGCTATCAGGGACGCTGTATTTTAAAAGCCCGGACAAAATGAGGCTGGAACGGCATGGCGGGCTGTCTATACTACCAAAGAAGAACAATAGCCTTATGCTCAGGAACCTGATACCGCCGGGCCATGCAACTGTGATTGATGCCGGTATTACAACAATAGCCGGTAAAAGCGTGAGGCTGATAAAAATAGTACCTGATGATGAGAACAGCGATATAGTACTCACCAAAATATGGATAGATGAACAGCAACTGCTGGCGGTAAGGACGGAAACGGCAACGCGGACACAGGGTACGCTGGTAATGGACCTGGAGTATGGCCGGTATATCAGTTACGGGCTGCCCGACCATGTGACCTTAACTATGGATGTAAAGGACTTCAAGATGCCGAAGGGGGTGACTATGGACTACATGGAGTCTAGTGAAGTGAAACCATCAGAAGACGCGAAAGGGAAAAAGGGGACGATACAGATCAGATACCTTAGTTATGAGATAAACAAGGGGATAAGCGACGACCTGTTTAAGGAGCGGTAGAGCGATCTTATGACTTTTAGAAAAGTTTCCGGCAAAATGAGTTAATCTGTTATTTTTGAACCATGTTATCATTAGATTTAAAGGGGAAGACTGCACTAATAGGCGGCAGCACACAAGGTATAGGGCTGGCATCGGCGCAATTGCTGGCGTCAATGGGTGCCAGGTGCGTACTGATCTCCCGCAATAAAGAAAAGCTGGAAGTGGCTGTAAAGACGTTAACTACTGGTGATGGGCAAAAGCATGAATACCTGGTTGCTGATTATGCACATCCCGACGAAGTGAATAAAGTAGTGAGTGAATATGTGAAGACAAATACTATCCATATACTTATAAATAACAGCGGAGGCCCTGCTGGTGGGCCAGTCACTAATGCAAAGCCAGAGGAGTTTATTGCGGCATTTCAGCAGCATTTGATCTGTAACCATATTATAACCCTGCTGGTGGTGGAGGGAATGAAGAAAGAGGGTTATGGGCGTATAGTGAATATTATATCTACGTCGGTAAAAATTCCTTTGAGCAACCTGGGGGTATCTAATACTATACGTGGCGCAGTGGCATCGTGGGCAAAAACGATGGCCAATGAGTTGGGGCAATTCGGTATTACGGTGAATAATGTGCTGCCCGGCGCTACGGCTACAGAGCGGTTAACTAGCATACTCGATACCAAATCGGCAAAAAGCGGGAAGGATAAAGAAGAAGTGGCTAAAGAAATGATGGCAGAGATACCAGCACGCCGTTTCGGCCAGCCGGAAGAAATAGCCTCAGTAATTGCTTTTTTAGCAAGCCCTGCGGCTGGGTATGTTAATGGTACGTCAATTCCAGTTGATGGCGGACGAACTGGCAGTATATGAGCAGATTAGGCAGGCATTTTTTTTGAATTCGGGAAATTGTTGTTAATTTTTATTTAAATAAAGATGAATTAGC
>Ga0206843_10336_pt1 | contig 10440 bp, 11 predicted proteins | sample Alteio_BWOrgCont_21_FD_152869 | JGI IMG/M metagenome (GOLD analysis project Ga0206843, IMG submission 152869) | Enriched cells from forest soil in Barre Woods Harvard Forest LTER site, Petersham, Massachusetts, United States -... | ecosystem: Environmental > Terrestrial > Soil > Temperate forest >...
TTTAGTATTCGCATAAAAAAGGGGGAGAAAATAGGTCTTATTGGGCCTAATGGTTGTGGCAAGTCAACTCTAGTAAAATTACTAACAGGAGAATTAATCCAAACTGAGGGTAAAATTAGAGCTGGGTCCACCTTAGAAATAACGTATTTTGACCAACATAGAGTAGATCTTAATGACGACTTCACTATAGCCTATACTATTTGTCCCAATGGGAATGATATGGTTTTTCTTGGAAATAGGGAAATGCATATCACTGCCTATTTAAAACAATTTTTATTTGATCCTAGGACTCTTCATGCTAAAGTTTCAACCCTTTCTGGTGGACAAAAAAATAGATTACTAATTGCCAAAGTTTTGATAAACCCTGGAAATTTTTTAGTATTAGATGAGCCTACAAATGATCTTGATATGGATAGTCTTGAGTTATTACTAGAGGTTCTATCAGATTATAATGGAACTCTCTTGGTCGTTAGTCATGATAGAGATTTTTTGGATAAATTAGTCACAAGAACTCTAGTATTTACTCCAAATAATGGGGTCATTGATTTTATAGGAGAATATAAAGATTATCAAAAATTCTATTCAAGTCAAAAATCTATTGAGAGTTTAAAAAGTAAGGGAAAAGAAAATACTTCAACCAAACATAAAGAAAAACAAACAAATGGATTGTCATACAAATATATATATTTGCAAAAAGTTCTTCCATTGGAAATAGAAGCTTTGGAGAGGTCAGTGGCTGAACTTGAACTGGCTCTTTCTGATCCTGGTTTGTACAATAGAGATCCATTGTTATTTAGTAAATTAACAAAGACATTGCAAAATAAAACGCTGGAGTTAGAAGAGAAGCTCCAATTATGGATTGAGATTGAGGATATGGTTAAATCAATTAGAAATTGATTGCATTTGCATTTTTTCTATCAGAAGCTATAATGCACCATAGCTAAGATTATTTGTAATACCAAATTTATTTTTAAATTATCCTCTAGCTAAGTCTTTGTAATTTGATTATGTGTTACTCTGCTACTCGTGTATTACTTATATATATTGTAGTCTTGTTCCTATACTCAAATTAAAATACTTTAGCTATAAAGGATTTTTAGCGAGACTCAGCTTATGGTTCGTATTAATATACACTTGCGCAGCTTCACTCTAAAATCCATTAGTCTAATTTAATCTGAAATTTGTATAATTTGAATGATTTGTAGGTAGTAGCTATAACATGGTCAAATTTTGAAGATAAAATTGTGTTATCAGATCAAAATATCAAAGAGATAAAACATGAGCTGCGTGTGTTAGAAAAAGAACATGCTGAGTTAGATTCTTTGGTTAAACTAGAATGGAATAGGTTGGATGAGGTTGCACTGCAACGTGTAAAAAAACGTAAATTATATATAAAAGATAGGATTGCTGAAATAAGATCTACCATTTTTCCCAATATTATTGCATAGCTCATTTTCAGTAGAGAGGCTCTAAATTTAAAGCATCTATATACTCATCACTGTCATCCTTGCGAAAGCAGAAATCTATTTTTATATTGGACCCCTGCATTAAATATGGGATTACTGAGAGTAGAGTGACACATCTCATGTCCATAAGATTACTTTGCTTGCTCAGGTTGAACTGTACTAGTTTTTTGACTTGATTGAGAATTAGAATACATAAATTTTCCAATAAGAGACTCTAAATTTATTGATGATTGCGTGTATTTTATCTGAGCTCCATCTTCTAAAAATGCATCATCACCTCCTGGAGTAATAGAAACATATTTACCTCCCAAGAAGCCAGAACTAGTTATCGCGGCCCTAGAGTCTGTGGGAATTTTGACTTTTTTATCTACAGAAAGTGTTAAAACTGCATTGTAAGTTTTGGGATCAAGGGTCAAGCTACTTACTTTGCCAATTATAATTCCAGCAATATCAACGTCGCTTCCTTTGTTTATGCCATCTACACTTTGAAAAGTGCAGCTAAGAGTATATTCTTCTGTAACTTCTCTATTTTGCACTTGATAAGTATAAATTAAAAAAGCCAAAGCAATGCCTAAAACTAAAAAACCTATAAATGTTTCTAATAAATTTTGTTTCATGATGCTAACTCGGTTTCCATGGTTGATAATCTGACGATACTATTTTTCTAATGGGTTTATACGCTTCTTTCGTACCTGTTAAATTTGGTACATATGGTTTTTGCCAATTATAGTTCTCATGTGCGTCATTGCAAGGAAGATTATCAGTTAAATGGTGAAGCCATGAGTGCCACATTGGAGGCACCTTAGAAGGTTCTTTTAGGCCTTTGTATAAAACTATTCTCTTCTTATTTGAAATATAATATTCATTTCCAAATGAATCACTACCTACATAACTTGAAAACATCCTGATAAAAAAATTCTCTATACTCATTTTAGCAATTGTTCCGCCATTTTCCGAGCTTTAGTAGCTAAGCTATCAGCTCTATTGTTTCCTTCATTATTTGCATGACCCTTTACCCAATGCCAGATTATATTATGTTTTTGTGATAATTCGTGCAATTTTTGCCATAATTCTAAATTTTTTACCATGCTATTGTGTTTTTTGCGCCAGTTATTTTTAATCCAGTTAGGTAACCATTCTGTTATCCCATTTTTTAAGTACATACTATCTGTATATAAATCTATATCACAATTTCTTTTAAGTGATGATATTGCCTCTATCGCTGCTTTCATTTCCATCTTGTTATTTGTCGTATCTAATTCGTGCCCAAAAATTTCCTTCACTGTTGAGCCGTATACCATATAAGCGCCCCATCCACCAGGCCCTGGATTCCCACTACAGGCGCCATCTGTATATATTTGCACTCTTGTTTTTTGCATTTGGTAAAATATTTATGTTTTTCTAAAATTATCCAAAACTAAAATTTTTGATTCCTTATTTTTAGTATTTTCTGCTTTACTGGACGCAGTTTGTCCTGTCATGTTGATAATATTAGTTCTTTCTTTCTTATCAAGTAATTCCGGATTAAATTGAAGAGCAAAATTTGCGCTAGGATCAATAAAAGAAGTCAAAGCATCAAATGGTATTTCTACCATTTCTTTAATTCCATCAAAACTCAATTGTACTACGATTTTTTGGTCTGTAACAATAAGGTTTTCAAACTGATGCTGAAGTATAATAGTCATCTCATTTGGATATCTTTCCTTCAATCTCTGAGTAAGTTTCACATTTTTATCAGAAGAAAGAAAGGAAACCATGAAATAGTGATTTCCATGTACGCCATGACTTGCTAGGTCACTTAGGACTTTTTTTGCTATATCTCTCATAGCTTGATCTACAAGTTTTGGATAATTTATATGTGTATTTGTCTGGTTAACCATTGTAATAATGTAAAGTTTTTAGTAATGTCTATACACTTAGGCTAAAGCTTGTATTAAAAAGGTCAAGACATTTTGTCGTTTTAGTCTATATGTAAACTATAAAAACTGAAAAATAATTGAAAATTAAGGATTAGACAATGTTTAAAAATTATCCGGATTGGACAAAGGCAATTCATAAAGAAGGTCATATATTTATTATAATATTTGCAGCTATTACATTTTTATTTTCATCAGCCAGCACAAGTTTTGGATGGATTTGTTTTATGGCAACTGTATGGTGTGTGTATTTTTTCAGAGATCCTGTAAGAATTGTACCAAATATAAAAGGAGGTGTTATAAGCCCTGCTGATGGTATAGTCCAGTCTATTAGCAATGAAAAACCTCCTGTAGAACTTGGACTTGATGACCAGGAAATGATAAGAATCAGTGTTTTTTTAAATATTTTTAATATACATGTGAATAGAGTGCCTTCCGATGGTAAAATTGTGACATTACACTATCATCCCGGAAAATTTTTTAATGCATCTTTAGATAAAGCAAGTGTCCATAATGAGAGACAATCTGTATTAATGGAAACAAGTACAGGTCATAAAATTGTTTTTGTTCAAATAGCTGGTTTGCTCGCGAGAAGGATAGTGTGTGAACTTGAAGAAAATTTAACTGTTAGTGCTGGGCAAAAATTTGGTATTATCCGTTTTGGAAGTAGAGTAGATGTTTATCTGCCAATCGGTACTAGCATAAAAATTGCTGTTGGTCAAACAATGGTTGCTGGAGAAACAATTATTGCAGATTTGACTGAAAAAAAGCAGGCTTCTATAAATTTTGAAAATAGGTAGAATTTGTCTAAATCAAAGAGATTTATATGGCAAAATAAACCTGTTAGTGTATTAAAGTTGATACCAAATATTATCACTATGGTTGGTTTGTGTATAGGTTTTAGTGCTGTTAGGTTTGCATTAGACGCGAAGTGGGAACAGGCTGTTTTATGTACTATTGTTGCTGCTATAGTTGACGCGATTGACGGAAAACTAGCTAGATTTCTAAATGCCACATCTGTTTTTGGTGCAGAGCTTGATTCTTTGTGCGACTTCATCAATTTCGGAACTGCTCCAGTTCTTGTAACATATCTTTGGATATTTAACGATTACAGTATAAAATTAATTTCTTGGGGTTCTATACTTTTTTTTGCAGTTTGTATGGCTCTTCGCCTTGCTAGATTTAACACAATGTCAATCTCCGCCCAGGAAAATAAAGCTTTACGTGGCTTTTTTGTTGGGATTCCAGCTCCAGCTGGGGGAATTCTTGCTTTGCTTCCTCTTATTTGTGAGTTTGATTTGAGTGAGTATATTGGGTTTTCTTTTAGGTCTCATCCTATGTTTCTTGCATTCTACCAAAGTATAGTTGCAATTTTGATGGCTAGTAGAATTCCAACCATTTCATTAAAAGATATTTCAGTTTCTCCTCATAATCTTTGGTTGTTGATGCTTTGTACAGCTTTGATAGTAATTTCACTATTTTTATATACATGGATTATTTTACCCATTTTTGGCGTTTTATATCTTTGTTCATTGCCTTTTACTTATTTATCGGCCAAAAAAATTAGTGCTTCATTTGTTAAAAATGAATAAATTCAAAAGTAAATGCCTATAATATCACACATATTTTAGTGATTGGTGTTTTTCATCTCCATCAAATCGTGCTGCTTCTACCAATTTTTTTACCAGTTCATTAAAGCCAATACCATTATAAGCAGCAATTTCAGGGCAAATTGAGATAGGTGTAAAACCAGGATGTGTATTTAACTCTAAAATATAATGTTCTTTTTCTTCTTCATTATAAATTATTTCAACTCTAGCTATACCGCGACAACCTATTGCATGAAACGCTCTCTCACTAATTTCTAATGCTTTTTTGTAAACATCGCGATCAATCTGTGCTGGCAATATATGTTCTGCAAATCCTGCTGTGTATTTTGTTTCATAGTCATAAAATTTCTTCTCTTTTAAGAGTTTTATTTCAAGTACATCAAGGGCTTTGCCATTTAAAACAGCTATTTGTAATTCTCTGCCTTTTATGTATTTTTCTACAATTATATCTCCATACTCAAAGTTATAATATGCAAAATTAAAATTATCTTCAGGAAAAATAATCTCAACACCAAGGCTTGAACCTTGTGACAAAGGCTTTATAACATAAGGTCTAGGAAGAGGATCTACTTTTATATTATCAATTTTTTTTATATATTTACCTTCAGCACATTTGATCGCATTAGATGTAAATATTTCTCTAGATTTTTGTTTATTAAATGCAAGAGCAGACGCAAGGACACCAGAATTTGTATATGGGATTCTTAAAATATCGAGAGTTCCAGGAACGCATCCATCCTCACCATATGTGCCGTGTAAACAGTTAAATACAACGTCTGCATTAAGATCTAAAAGCACAGATGCGAAATCTAAGCCCATATCTACTGAAGTTACTCTATAACCATTTTCGACCAATGCTTTTCCGACGCCTATTCCTGACAATAATGAGACTTCTCTTTCCGCTGACATTCCACCTTCAAGCATCACAACATGAATAGAACCATTTTTTGATAATTTTTTTACCAATGATTTAGCTCTAAATTCTGTATGGAAATTAGTCATATTTCCCTATTCTTTTTATTTCCCATTTTAGTTCTATTCCAGTGCTTTCTTTGACTTTTGTAATTGCAAATTCACCTAGATCTTCAAGATTCTTAGCTGTAGCGGATCCCGTATTTATCATAAAATTGCAGTGTTTGGAAGAAAATTCAGCGCCACCAATTTTATATCCTCTCAAACCTACGTAATCAATTAATTTCCATGCGCTATTTCCATCTGGATTAGCAAAAGTACTTCCACCAGTCTTTTCTTTTATTGGTTGCGTATCTGCTCTTTTTTCACTAATTCTCTGCATTTCATCTTTAATAAGACTTTGTGCCTTATTAATAACTCTAAACTGAGCTTCAATAAAAATTAGATCCTCAGGAAGCAGGCATTTTCTATAGCTAAATAGATCGGTACAAGAGTCAAATTCATGGATTTTTCCAGTAAAATCAATAGCTTTAAACTTTATTAAAACATCTTTAAATTCGGTGCCATAACTACCAGCATTCATCCTAATTCCACCACCAATAGTTCCTGGAATTCCTATTAAAAATTCTAAATTAGAAAATGAATTTTGAAGCGCAAAGGTCGCAACAGTTGAATTTAATGATCCTGCTCCGACTGAAATAATATCATCGGAAATCTGATCAACTTCAGCAAAATTTCTTCCGAGTTTTATCACAATACCATCAACACCACCATCTCTTATGATAGTATTAGAACAATTTCCAATTACAGTAATAGGGATATTTTTATCTATATTTGATAAAAAAAATTGTAAGTCTTCTGAATCTGCAGGCTTATAAAAAATTTCGGCTTTACCTCCAACTTTGAACCACGTGATTTGGGATAAATTAAACCCAAACCTATATTCGCCTCTTACATTAGGAAGTTTTATATTTGTCATTTATTTAAAATTTGTGGAACATTATATGCCCAGTTTGTAATATTACCAGCACCCATAAATAACACTATATCACCTTCTTTACCCCTTTCTATAATGATTTCAGGTATATCATCTTGTTTCTCAATCGTTCTAATCATTTTATTAGGAAATTTTTTCTTCAGCGAAGATACGAGCTTGGTATGATCATAATCTTCTATTTTATCCTCTCCTGCGCAATAAACTGGAGCTACAAACACTTCATCAGCATCACCGAAACATTCCACAAATTCATCGAACAAATTAGATAATCTAGTATATCTGTGTGGTTGAAAAACTACTAATATTCTACTATTTACTGATGGTAATACCACTTTTGCTGTTGCAAGTGTTGCACTAACTTCAGCTGGATGATGGGCGTAATCATCGATAAATGTTATACCATTTACTACTCCTGTTTTTGTGAAACGCCTTTTAACCCCTTTAAATTTTGAGAGGCCTTCTTTTATGGCTCTGATCCCAAAATCAAGCTCTGCTGCTACTGAGATAGCTGCCAAACAATTTAATACATTATGTTTTCCAGGAATGGAAAGTTTTACATTCTCAATCACATATTGAACCTCGCTTCTTGGTAAATTTACCCTAACATCAAAAGTAGAGCCATTTATACCAGTTTTAATGTTATAGGCTTTAATATGAGCATCTTCAGAATCTATACCATATGTTATGACTTTCCTATCTATGATCTCTTCAGACAATTTTCTTGTAATCATATGGTCTATACAACAAACGGCAAAACCGTAAAAAGGCAAATTATTTATGAAGCTTTTAAATGCATTATATAAATTCTCAAATGTGACATAATAATCTAAATGTTCAGGATCTATATTTGTGATAATCACAATTGTTGATGGAACATTAATAAAAGTGGCGTCGGACTCATCTGCCTCAACTACCATATATTCTCCATTCCCCACATAAGCATTGGTAGATTTTGTGTTTATTATTCCTCCATTAATTACAGTAGGCTCAAGTCCAGCTGCTTCAAAAACAGATGCAACAATCGAAGTTGTAGAAGTTTTTCCGTGTGATCCTGAAATACTTATACAAGTCTTCATTTTCATGATTTCTGCAAGCATTTCTGATCTTTTTATTATTGGAATATGGAGCTTTTTTGCTTCTATAAACTCAATATTGCCAGCTTGTATAGATGTTGAAATCACTACATAATCTACTCCATTTATATTTTCTGCATTATGACCAATATATACTTTTATCCCTCTTTCTTCGAGCCTATTTGTATTGTAATTTGCAGCGATATCAGATCCTTGCACAATATACCCTAGATTATTTAGGATTTCCGCTATACCGCTCATACCGATACCACCAATACCAATTATATGAAACCTAGCCTCCATACCAAAATTATTTATACTCAATAATCTTTGCATAAAATCTCTAACCAAATTATATTATAAATATTTGAATTTAAGTTCGGATTATAGACTAAAGATAGCTAAAATCACTACAAATATTTGAAATTTCGTGGCAAAACGCAATATAGTCAATCACTTTGAATGTGTGGCATTGTTACTCGTGGCTTCTATTGAACAACTATACACATAATGTGTATGTAACAGAGCTACGTAATAATTTGTAACATTTTTTATTTTGGCTTTATGGTTGTTTTGGTGCATAATTATGTAAGCGAAAAACAATGAAGATTGATGTTACAAACTACGATCAAGTTTCCAGTCAGTTGTTACGGGATAGGTGTACATTCTGGTCAAACAGTACAGCTTACCTTAAAACCAGCAAAAGCAGATACAGGTGTAGTTTTTATAAGAACAGATATATCTTATGGGAATAATAGTGTAGCAGCAGATTATTTAAATGTATCTGAAACTGCGATGTGTACGAAAATATCCTCAGAAAATAACGTATCGGTCTCGACAATTGAACATTTGATGGCGGCCATTTGGGGTAGCTCAATTGATAACCTGATTGTGGAGATAGATGGGCCTGAAGTCCCAATTATGGATGGAAGTAGCAAACCATTTGTGTTCATGTTAGAATGTGCACAAGTAACAATATTAAACTCAAAAAGAAAGTTTCTGAAGTTACAAAAAGAAATTATTGTAACTAATGATAAGGGTTCCGAAGTTGTAGCATCTCCATCTTCTAATTTTAAAATAGTTATGGATATTGATTTTGAATCCAAAGCAATAGGAAAACAATCAGTGAGTTGTGACGACAAAGAGTCATTCAACTCAGAGATTGCTTCAGCAAGGACATTCGGCTTTATTGAAGAATTAGAGTATCTTCAAAGACATGGGTTAGCAAGAGGAGCATCACTGAATAATGCTATTGGTATAGATAATGATGTTATATTAAATCATGATGGGCTACGATATAAAGATGAGTTTGTGAGGCATAAAATACTGGATGCTATAGGAGATTTTAGACTTGCATCCTCAAATATAGTCGCAAATATTAATTGTAAAAAAACTGGTCATGCTCTAAATAATGAACTCCTAAGAAGAATTTTTGAAAATAGCTCACATTATATCTTCTTAACGCAAAATGAAATAATATAGTTATCCCCATTTGAGTTAGGTGAATTGTTGGTTTCCGTTTACCTTATTATTATAGGTTTCACTCGTCGTTCCTAGTCCCATATTCAAATTGGACAACTATAAATCTATAATTAAATTAGATTTAGCACTAGTCCTTTATAGTAAGTTAACTTGAATTATAGCTTGATTGAAACATAAAAATTATATATAAACACAGATATATCGGGGCATAGCGCAGCTTGGTAGCGCACCTGGTTTGGGACCAGGGGGTCGGGAGTTCAAATCTCTCTGCCCCGACCATCGATCCATTATCTATCGGCTAAAAATTTCTTGGCAAAATCATTATATATATAATAAGTGCTTATATGCTCAGGGATTTTCTGACCATTTTTTATCTTATCCAAAAAGAATTTACTATATGGCTTTACATTCGCATGATGCACAATAAATGGCATAAATCCGTTTGGATAAATTCCTTCATAATCATCCTTAATTGGAATCATATTCCATCGTGAAGAAAGAAAAAGAGCGCGCCTGTTTGTTGTTATATTCAGATTATCTTGTTCTGGAAAAAGATTATCACAAATAAATTTTTTGCCAGTTTTTTGGAATTGTGTGTAAACATCTTCTTTTGTCATAAGTTTTAAATTTTGCACCATTATACCAACGTTAAAAAATTCAGGAGGAAAAGCTTCGCACTTTGATCTTCTAACTAATCGCCCATTTCTGAAGTTATATGGGTCTACAACTGCCGCTACTAAGTATTGGTCTAACTCAATATTAGATAGATCATATAGATCCCTATATACTAATATATCAACATCTGTTATTAAGAGTTTTTCTAAATCTGGCAAAAGCTTTCCAAGTAATATTCTAAAATATACTAATCTCGGGTATCTTTTGTTTTCTTGTAAACTGTTTAATAATTCTTTATTTTCTTCTATTAGACTCTCTGGAAATTCTATAAATTTAATATTAAAGTCTCTTACACTAGAAATAGAAGCA
>Ga0206843_10338_pt1 | contig 10422 bp, 10 predicted proteins | sample Alteio_BWOrgCont_21_FD_152869 | JGI IMG/M metagenome (GOLD analysis project Ga0206843, IMG submission 152869) | Enriched cells from forest soil in Barre Woods Harvard Forest LTER site, Petersham, Massachusetts, United States -... | ecosystem: Environmental > Terrestrial > Soil > Temperate forest >...
GAAAAGGTGGTGTGCAACTCAAGGTTTGGGGAAGTCTTTGCCTGTAGCTTGGCTGGGCGTATGTGAACAAAGGAATTGAGCGGGTGGCTGTATTTTCATTTATTTTCTTTGCTATGGGATAATATACCGGGGAGGTGGAACTGATATATAGTTTACTAATCAGGATCGTTTGTTGCGCTTTGCTAACATCTGGGGCAACGGTGACTGGAAGCGGATGCCTAGATAAGTGTGGTGACGGAGTGCTACTATTGAGCTGATGCTTAAACTTGCCGGACAGAGTCCTTCGTTTTATTGCTGGATTTAAGTGACGCTTCGCTAAACACTTAAACCATTGGAGGATTGTTCTGTGTCAATCGTTCTATCTCGGCGATAACGCTATGTGCTCTGTGATGCCCTAGTCGTTTAGCCTGTTCGAGAAAAACGAGAGCTTTTTTCTTGTCTGCCTGAGTATTAAATAACTCCACTCCCAAGTTTAATGCCGTGCTCGCGTCATTAGGGTCAATTTCATATGCCTTTTTTAACGCTTCAACCGCCTCCTCTCTTCGGTTTAGGCCAATTAAGGCACACGCAGTCTGATACCAACCGCGAGCTATCTCCGGATGCTTCTCCGTAATCTTTTGGAAACACGCCAGTGCTTTTTTCGGTTCCTGAGCCATTCCATGAGCAACTCCTTTTATGTCAAGCAATGTTGGATCGTCTGGGTCGTCCTTTAGATTCTCCTCAACCTGAAATATTACATCGCCATACCTTTCTTGCCTCGTCAATCTTTCCATCTTTGCAACAAACTCATCTGCAGACATCTTTTGCCTGTCGGCTACTACATTTTTTTTTTTGAGGAAGCGCAGAGACTTTTGGTTTACTTGCCGAAATCTCAAACGGTACGCGCTCAAGTTCGTTTGTGCCATGCTTCTTCCGCATCTCGAAAAAAATAACAGGATATGGGATGTGCGTTTCTACTAGATCAATATAATAATGCCTACGCTCCGAACGGCATTTCAGTCCAAACGTAATTCCCGACAATGGCCCTGGCCAAGTAAATAAGCCTGGGTACGGTTCTACATACCTCCATTCTTCTTCGTACTGCCAGCAAGTTGGTTTAGTTGTTATAGCTTTTTGAAATGTTTTGTCAGCAAACGCGATTTTATAACTAGAGGTATATAAAACTCCATTCTCGTTCATGCTAAATGCCATCTCAACATTAAAACCTTCCTGCATTTCGGGAAGCTGATCGGAATAAATAACCGGTAAAAAGTGATCTGGATTTGAAAGCTTAGATTCTATTACATTTTTAAAGCCTAAACACAAGCCAGTATGCTCTCCTCCATAGTGTGCCCACATGAGTTGATGACCAGGATTAGCTGACATGCTAAAAATACCCACATCTAATAGTTGTTGATTAAGTTGTACAAAAAGCCTGTCAGGTTCGGCAGGCGCATAACCTGTATGGGCCTTCATAATCATTTGCCTACACGAAAAAGCTTTGTCCGTGTCCTTTTCGCGGATGTCTTCTAACATCTGAACGGTTTCCGCTGGCGTTAAGCCAAAAAAGTATAAATTATCTTTTATTGCCCTTCGTGCTTCTATGACAAATCCAAATACAGCGGCTTGCTTTAGTTCTATTATTTTCTTTTCGAACCACTTCCGATTCAAATCTTGAAGTGAACACTCAAAAGGGTCGTTTAATCCTTCTGCTGTGGACAGGTAAATTTGTCCTGAGGTAATGATTTGCTCTGTAAAAACAGAATCAGTGCGGTATTTATAAAATGTCTTTTCTAACACTCCTATAAAATTAACTAAGCTTAATTACATATCAATAAAAATGCAGTATATGATACAAATATACGTTAGTTTGATCTGCCTTAAGTTCTAAGCAAACAAAATTGTAGTAGACACAGTTGTTGAGAATACGCGATACACAAGAATGTAGGGGAAACAAGAAAGAGAGAGAAACAGAGCGGGGGCGGAGGGAAAAGAAAAACGAAGGCCCTTCCGCCTTCGTTTTTCTTTAGTCGGGACGACTGGATTCGAACCAGCGACCACATGACCCCCAGCCATGTACGCTACCGGACTGCGCTACGTCCCGCAATTTCCCATAAAATGGGCTGCAAATATACTTTAAAAATGGTTTAAGACAAATTGTGCGGTCAGATCATGTGCATTCAATTTTTGCGGATAGGATAGCCCCGCCGGGGCAGGGAACGAGCTTTGTGCTGCTATGCTACAAACAGATAGCCCCTCTGGGGCACTGATGGTAATTCTATGCTTTAAGACAAGTCGGGCGATATGAGCTTCAGGCTATGCTACAAACAGATAGCCCCTCTGGGGCACCGACGGTAATTCTAGCTTTAAAACAAGTTGTGCAATAGGAGCTTCAGGCTGTGCTACAAACAGATAGCCCCGCCGGGGCAATGATCATAATTGCGCTCTTTAAGACAAGTCGTGCGATATGAGTTTCAGGAACTCTGCGCGGGTCTCATTTTTCATGAACTGGCCGCTGAATGCAGATGTGGTGGTGACGCTGTTTTGCTTCTGTACGCCGCGCATCATCATGCAGAGGTGCTGGGCTTCTATTACCACGCCTACGCCCAGTGGGTTGAGGGTTTCCTGTATCACATCGAGTATCTGGTGGGTCATGCGCTCCTGTACCTGCAGCCTGCGGGCAAAGCACTCTACCACATGGGCTATCTTGCTGAGGCCGGTGATGACGCCATTGGGTATATAGGCTACGTGCGCCTTGCCGAAGAATGGCAGCATGTGGTGCTCGCAAAGGGAATACAGCTCTATGTTCTTTACCAGCACCATCTCGCTATAAGATTCATGAAATTTTGCGGAGTTGAGGATATCGGCTGCGTTCATGCTGTAGCCCTGGGTGATGAACTGTATGGCCTTTGCCACGCGCTCCGGGGTCTTGAGCAGGCCTTCGCGTTCCGGGTCTTCGCCTATAGATTCCAGCACAGAGCGGTAATTGTCTGTGAGGCTTTTGGTAACGTCTTCGTCGTAAGATTCTTTTTTATGGTAAGCCAAATGAAAAGATTTAGCACAATATTAATTGTAAAGTACTGCCTGCTGATAATGAAGCTATTGAAAATAATTATCCGTAGTACTCTACATATATCTTCTGAGTTTCCACCAGCCTTACACAGTGCAGCTGCACGTCGCTCTTTTCTATGTGCGGCTTCAACTGGTCCCATATACCCATGGCAAAGTTCTCTGCGCTGGTAAACTTGTCTTTCATAAAGTCTACGTCGAGGTTGAGGTTGCGGTGGTCTACCTTTTCTACTATCACTTCTTTTATAAGGTCGCCAAGAGTCTTGGCGTTGTATATAAAGCCAGTTTCGGGGTGCGGCGTGCCTTTTATGGTTACATGCAGCTCGTAGTTGTGGCCATGCCAGTTTTCATTAGCGCACTTTCCGAAGACCTTTTTATTCTCTTCGTCGCTCCAGCTTTTGTTATATAATTTGTGTGCTGCATTAAAATGCTCTATTCGCGTCAGGTAAACCATTTTCTTAATTTAACTGCAAAATTAGCGTTACTATATGGTTTTCGCAAAAAAGTGGTTATTTGCGCTATGAAGCTGTTGATAGTAGCTGCTACGCAAATGGAATTATTGCCCCTCCCGACCTCCACCGAGGGGAGGAGGTGGGGCGTAGATGTGCTGATAGCGGGAGTGGGGATGCTGGCTACTGCTTATGCGTTGACCAGGCACTTGCAGGCCAATAGGTATGATCTTGTTTTGCAGGTGGGGGTGGGTGGTAGTTTTAATAGGGATATTCCGTTGGGAAGTGTTGTTTTTGTGACGACAGACCAATATGGTGACCTGGGTGCAGAAGACCATGATGCGTATATAGATATATTTGACATGGGTCTTTTGGATAAAGATATAACGCCACATACGGGTGGCAAGCTGGTGACACCATTGTTGCCCATACATGAAAAAATAGCTCTTCCGCAAGCCTCGGCAATAACGGTGAATACGGTAAGTGGGAATGAAAGCACCATACTGCGCAGAAGCAAGAGGTATAATGCAGATATAGAAAGCATGGAGGGCGCGGCCTTTCACTACGTATGCCTGCAGGAGGGTGTGGCTTTTGCGCAGGTACGGGCGATATCTAACTATGTAATACCGCGTGATAAAAGCCAATGGACAATGAAGGATGCTATCATCAACCTTAACAAATGGATGGCTTGTTTTATAGAGAAACTAAATGCGTGAATCAGCAACAAGTAACGTGGTTGACGCTGCTGCATAGGACTTTACCCTAAGTTTGCACCATGAAATTAACGCTTGGCTTTAGCCCCTGCCCCAATGACACCTTTATTTTTGATGCTATGGTAAATGGCCTCATCGACACAAAGGGCATAACGTTTGACTATGTGATGGAAGACGTAGCAACGCTGAACTTATGGGCAGAGCAGGGCAAGCTGGATATTACCAAACTTAGCTACAATACCTTTTTGCACGTGGTGAATAAGTATGCTTTGCTACATAGTGGCAGTGCGCTGGGTGAGGGTGTGGGGCCATTGCTGGTGGCCACACAGCCGATACCACAAGAGGAGATAGACAACCTGAAAATAGCCATACCAGGGTTTAACACTACGGCAAACCTGCTGCTGTCGCTGGCTTTCCCGAAGGCTAAGAATAAGACAGAGCTGGTATTTAACGAGATAGAAAGTGCGGTGCTTAACGGCACGTATGACGCAGGCCTTATTATACACGAAGGGAGGTTTACTTACCAGCAAAAAGGTCTGACAAAACTCATAGACCTGGGCGACTGGTGGGAACAGACTACGCAGGCGGCAATACCCCTGGGTGGCATTGTAACGCGCCGCAGCTTTGATAAAGAGCTTTGCGCAACTATTGATAGCATTATTAAAGAAAGTCTTGCATATTCGTGGGAACGCTACCCGGAATTGACGCCATTCATCACCGAGAATGCGCAGGAGATGGAAGAAGATGTGATGCGAAAGCACATACAGCTATATGTAAACGACTATACCACCGACCTGGGCGAGAAGGGTGAAAAAGCAATCAATACGCTTTTTGAAAAAGCGAAGAGCGGCGGATTGCTGAGGGAGGAGATGGGGAGTGGGATATTTTATTAAGAATAAGATTGAGGTTTTAAAAATTATCCTAACGACGACGTTTCGGCTAAAGCCTATGTATGTTTCGCTTTTACCCCCGACCTAAAGGTCGGGGCAACTAAGAGCGTTGGCGTTACACTTTTTCTATCCACGCTTCATTCTCCTTCAGCAAATTAATCAACTCATCTACGGCTATTTCGCTGGGTACGTTGCGCTTCATTACGTCTTTGCCTTTGTAGAGGGTTATTTTGCCAGGGCCGCTGCCTACGTAGCCAAAGTCGGCATCGGCCATTTCGCCTGGGCCGTTTACTATGCAGCCCATGATGGCGATCTTTACGCCCTTCAGGTGGTGTGTTGCGGACCTTATTTTGGCAGTAGTTTCCTGCAAGTCAAAGAGGGTGCGGCCACAGCTTGGGCAGCTTATATATTCCGTTTTGCTAATGCGGGTGCGGGTAGCCTGTAAAATGTAGAAGGCGGTATTATTCAGGAACTGGGTATTGTTTTTTACTTCCAGATAGGTGCGGCCGCTTACCTGGGTGTTTTGCATGTGGCTATTGCCATTTACCAGCCATATACCATCGCCAAAGCCATCGAGCAGTAGTCCGCCGGCATCTGTGGCGAAGTGTATTAGTTGCTCGTCTACTGTATTCTCACCACTTTCTACCTGTAGTATTACCGGGCACTTTACCCCGCTTTTCATTAGCTCTGCCAGGAACCGGCGTATAGATGCCATGGCGTGGGTATTGGTAGTGTAGACGACCAATACAGCGTTTTTGTAAAACTTTATTTTATCAACTACACCAGTCTGCACATTATTGGCATCCACTGTTACAAAGTGCATCTGGTCCATGGCTAGTGTAGTGGCCTCATAAGCTTGCTGTGGTATTAGAGGATAGTACTTTGTTTTATCAGTTACATTTTGCCATGTGTTGTAGTTGCATATCACCTGTAGCGTACCGGGCAGCGCGAAGTCAAATATTTTATTGGCTGTGTAAACAAAATCTGTTGCTGAGTCGCTCAGTTTCCATTTATCAGTATCCTCATTGTAAGTATAACCTACTGGTTCCAGGCTTTTGTAGTCGAGCGTATTTTCTTTACTGTAATCAGCAACTACTACGGGCACGCTGTGTGCACCTATATTATAAACTTGCAGCGAATTGCGGCGGCTATAAGCAAAAGGATTATAGGGCAGAGATAGCCTTGTGGTATTACCTGCAACAATAGCATCGGGGAATACAGCAATTGGCGCATGGCCAGTGCGATGCGTGTAACGGTTTACAATATCCTTGCACACGGGTATCTCAAATTCCGGATCTTCAGTAAGCGATACTCTTATTGTATCGCCAATGCCATCTTCCAGTAAGGTGCCAATGCCTATAGCGCTTTTTATTCTGCCATCTTCACCATCGCCAGCCTCGGTCACACCAAGATGCAGCGGGTAGCATTCGCCAAACTCTTCGTCCATTTGCTGCACCAGCAACCGGTATGCCTGTACCATTACCAGCGGATTGCTTGACTTCATGCTCAGTATGATCTGGTGGTAGTTTTCATCGCGCGCTATTCTCAGGAATTCCATAGCGCTTTCTACCATGCCGATAGGGGTATCGCCATAGCGGCTCATAATGCGGTCGCTCAGCGAGCCATGGTTAGTGCCTATGCGCATGGCAGTGCCATGTTCCTTACAAATACGGACGAGTGGGGAGAAGCGCTCCCTGATGCGTATTACCTCGGCGGCATATTCATCATCAGTATAGTCTATGAAGTCAAACTTTTTCTTGTCTACATAGTTGCCCGGGTTCACGCGCACTTTTTCTACTATGCGGGCAGCTATTTCGGCAGCATTTGGGGTAAAGTGAATATCGGCAATAAGGGGGGTGTCATACCCTCTTGCGCGCAGTTCTTTTTTTATGTTCAGCAGGTTTTCCGCCTCATTTTTGCTGGGCGCGGTAATTCTTACAAGCTCGGCACCGGCTTCAATACAACGGATGCTCTGCGCCACTGTGGCGGCCGTATCCATAGTATCTGTAGTGGTCATCGTCTGTATCCTAATGGGGTGACCATTGCCTAACAGCAGGTTCCCGATCTTTACTTCCCGAGTCTTTAAACGCTTATATTCAGTTAAAGAGGCGCAATATTGCTGCAACATAATACCAGATAGATGGGCAAAGTTAGCCTAAATGACAAGCAATTTTGCCATAGGCATTATTATATAACTATAATAAAAAGGTAAATTTCGATACCCCAATGTGAGTATGTTTGCATTTTTAAGCTAAACAATAGTATTTTAGCGAAAACACCTACAACATAGGGAATGGAATACGAAATAAGGCAGTCTGGTAAATTTAAATATGTAGAAGAAGGAAACGGGGAGCCTTTATTGCTGCTGCATGGCCTTTTTGGCGCGCTCAGCAACTTTAAGGACCTCGTAGATGGGTTTAAAAACAAGTACAGGGTCATCATTCCTTTGCTGCCACTATACGATCTTACACTTATAGAAACCAGCGTATCTGGCCTGGCAAAGTATGTGGGCAAGTTTATAGAGCACCAAAAGCTCAGTGATATCCATTTATTAGGCAATTCGCTGGGTGGCCATATAGGGTTAGTATATACCCTAAAGCACCAGGAACTGATCCGCAGCATCACACTTACCGGAAGCTCTGGCTTGTTTGAGACCGGCCTGGGCGATACCTACCCAAAGCGTGGTAACTATGACTTTGTAAAACAAAAGACAGAACTTACTTTTTACGATCCTAAAGTAGCTACCAAAGAACTGGTAGATGAGGTGTTCAGCATAGTAAACAACAGGCTGAACGCACTGAAAATAATAGCTCTTGCACGGTCGGCCATACGCCACAACCTGGGCGATGAGCTTAAGGAAATAAAGATACCCGTGTGCCTGATATGGGGGAAGAATGATACCATTACCCCGCCTATGGTGGCCGAAGAATTTCATAGGCTGCTGCCAACGTCGGAACTGCACTGGATAGATAAATGCGCACATGCACCTATGATGGAAGTGCCGGAAGAGTTTAATGCCATATTATCTTCTTTCCTCGAAAAATGCAAAAAAGTAGTATTGTAATACAATTGCAATATCTCTCTATTGCCTAAACTAAAAGCAGTTTGGTATGCGTTTTGCGAGATATAAATATACCTGGAACTAAAAATGACCTTAGAGCAATTGATATCCCCGTCAGTTCCTACCCTGATGCCCGAAGATAGCGGAAATAAAGCCCTGGCTTTAATGGAGGAGAATAATGTAACACAGTTGCCGGTGGTTTCGGGCGATACTTATATAGGGCTTGTACAGGAGAATGACCTGCTGGACTGGGCAGACCCTGACGCACCATTAAGCAAAGCGGATTTTCTGACGTTCAAGCCGGGAATTATATCGTCAGGCCACCCTTTTGAGGCAATGCGCACTATTAACCAGATGAACATATCTGTGTTACCAGTAATAGACCATGAGCAAAAGTATATTGGGTCTGTAACTTCGGAAAGCCTGCTAAAGTACATTACAGAAAATAGCGGCCTGGACAAACCGGGCGGTATTATAGTACTGGAAGTAGCCCCGCGAAACTATACGATGTATGAAATAGCGCGCATATGTGAAAACGAAGATGTGATCATAATGAACGCACAGGTACACGGCAACGAAAAGGGAAACCTGGAAATAACCCTGAAGCTGAACCGGACTACGGTGGATGCAGTTGTGTCGTCTTTTGAAAGGCATAATTATGTAGTGAAGGAAGTGTATGGGGAGGACAACCCGGATGATGATATAACAGACAAGTATAACCTGCTGATGAATTACATTAACATGTAACTCCAAAACCCCTGACCCCCAAAGGGGGACCTGCTATTTAGCTTTTTATTAATTTTGAGCTTTGGGTTGATTTAGCTATTTTATTTTTAAGAGACATATTTTAAGTCACGATGATCGCTATTGACAATGTATTAGTTAGTGATGAAGTAGTAGAAGAGCATTTTGTTTGCGACCTGAACAAATGCAAAGGCGGCTGCTGTGTAGATGGCGATTGCGGTGCGCCGCTTACCAAGGAGGAGACTAAGATCATTAAGCGTATCTATCCACAGATAAAGTCATCGCTAACACCAGAATATATTGCCGAGATAGAGCAGCAGGGCACACATACCGTGGATAAAGAGCATGGCTATGTAACGCCTACTGTAAATGGTGGCATCTGCGTTTATGGCATTACTGATGAAATGGGTATAGTGAAGTGCGGTATAGAAAAAGCCTGGAGAGAAGGTAAAACAGACTTTAGAAAGCCAATTTCCTGCCACTTGTTTCCTATACGCATAACATCAGAGCCTGGCTATGAAGCCGTGAACTATGAGCCGCGCGAAACGCTCTGCAAGCCGGCCTGCAAGCAGGGTAAAGCCCTGAAGGTGCCTGTATATGTGTTTCTTAAAGATGCTATCATTCGCAAATATGGTGATGACTTTTATGGTGCACTGGAAGCCGTGGCTGGTAAGATGATAAGGGATAAAGACAGAAAATAAGCCTTTATATCCACCCATTATTATGCAGTAGTTTGGCTATCTGCACGGCATTTGTAGCAGCACCTTTTCTCAGGTTGTCTGATACTATCCAGCAGTTGAGTGTATTTGCCTGCGAATAGTCCCTGCGTATTCGCCCTACAAATACTTCGTCTTTGCCTTCGGCATCTAATGGTGTTGGGTAGCCGTTCATGAATGGATTATCTACCACTACCACGCCTGATTGGTTAGACAGGAGTTCCTTAATGTCTGACTCGTGAAAGTCCTTTTTCAGTTCTATGTTCACGCTTTCACTGTGGCCGCCTCTTACGGGTACCCGCACTGTGGTAGCGGTAACTTTTATGGTATCGTCGCCCATTATCTTGCAGGTTTCCAATGCCATTTTCATTTCTTCTTTTGTATAACCGTTTTCCTGGAACACATCTATGTGTGGGATGATGTTCATGTCTATACGATGAGGGTAAACGCTGTGGCTGTCACTACCGGCGCGCTGTTCCATCATTTCTTTTAACGCCTTTTGACCAGTACCCGTTACTGACTGGTAGGTGCTTACCACTACTCTTTTGATTCCATACTTATGGTGTATGGGGTTAAGCACCATTACCATTTGTATAGTGGAGCAGTTAGGATTGGCTATTATATAGTCGTCGGCTGTGAGCACATGCCCGTTTACTTCGGGTACTACCAGCTTTATACCTTCTTTCATGCGCCATGCAGATGAGTTATCTATAACCCTGCAACCGGCCTGGGCAAACTTAGGAGCCAGATCAAGCGAAATAGAACCGCCTGCGGAAAATAGCGCTAGTGCCGGCTTCATGC
>Ga0206843_10323_pt1 | contig 10370 bp, 8 predicted proteins | sample Alteio_BWOrgCont_21_FD_152869 | JGI IMG/M metagenome (GOLD analysis project Ga0206843, IMG submission 152869) | Enriched cells from forest soil in Barre Woods Harvard Forest LTER site, Petersham, Massachusetts, United States -... | ecosystem: Environmental > Terrestrial > Soil > Temperate forest >...
CAAGGTGCTCATGGTGAGTGGGTGCTAGTGGGGCGGCCTCACCACCATTCATAAGATCATCAGAACGGAAATCAAAAACAACGGTAATGCCGGTCTCATTTGCTAACAATTGCCCATCACCTATTTGCACCGTATATGATGCCTTTGCATTTTTGGCAATTGAAGGAGGCTGGTGCGCACATGTCTGTCCATGGAATCCGATTAAATCTATACGTAATTTCGTTCTGCTTTTTAGCTCCGCGCGTTCTATTAATTCCTTTACCGCGCGAGCTACATAGAGCGTATATTCTTTTATCAGTTCAGCTGCAGATCGAGTGGTCAGAGCTGTATCAACAACACGTTGCTCATAACATTGGAAAGCAGCCTGCATATCACCAGAACAATCGACTACTGCTGCTCTCAAAAGACGAAGGCAATTAGCAAGCCCTTCAGGCATTGGTGCACTTAAAGCATCTAAATCTACAATCGAGCCATCTGGCTCGAACTTTGTCAAAACAACATCGGCAGCATCAAGCGAGTTACCGGTATTAACGCCGATAGACAGAAGAGAGTCTGACGCCATTATGAATACCTCCGAAAAATTACTGCTAAAGTTGAATGCTGCATTAGAATTGAAGAAGAAAGGATTGTTTTTAAGCATGTGGCCAAACGTGGCAAAGAGAAGAGAAGGCAAAGTCCGGCGCAAACATAAATTGTACATTGTGGACCCCAAAAATCGGTCATCGCACTAGCGCCAAAAGCGCCAATAAAATCAACTATTGCTACAAGCATTGCGCGCACAGCAAGCAGGCGTCCCTGCAGTTGAGGTATCGCTTCAAGTTGGAGGACTGATTGGCAGCTGGTGACATGAGCATAAACGAGATAGGCTACAACGAGAACGAATAATATAGAGGTAAAAAGCTGTTGCGAGGCAGCGAATAGGGCTAACATTACAGGCATCATTAGCAAAGCGCGCGTGGCCCATTTATGGAGGTATATTTTGGACGCGACACCGCCAATTGCTAGAGAGCCCAGAATAGAACCTATTGCCCAGGCAATACGCAACATTCCATGTCCGAATACACCTGAATGCAACACCCGATCTGCAAATATCGGCAGCAGTGGAAAAAGTCTCGTTCCAAACAGTACAAGTATGATTGTTTGGGCAAACGTTGAAAAAACAAGGCGATTTTTCCAGGCGAATATTATGCAATCGTGGAAACTTGCTTTTTCCGTAGGCTGAGCAGGCAAGCTATGAATCTGGCTAAAGGCAAAAAGAGAACATAAATAAGAAAGTCCGTTTGCTATAAAACAATACATCTCTCCATGCGGTGCCCACATCCATGTCATAAAAGACGCGGCTGCCGCGCCAAGGGCTAAAGACAAGGAATAGATCACCATATAAAGTGATCGACCGCTAATTATATTGTCGCGGCCTACGAGATCACTGGTGAAAGTTTGACGGGCAGAAAACTCAAGTGCCGCAAGCACCCCGCCAAAGAGACTTAAGATCAGCACGAGCGGCAAAGAAAAGGCATGCCAGAATAGCATACCAGCTAGGGCAAACGCTTGAAAAACCGAAAGTACTTCAAGAACAATCAAATACTTCCTTCGATCAAGCCTATCAGCTAGATGCCCACCTACATAACTGAAGAGAAATAGGGTAGAAGAGCTTGTAGCAGCGAGAGCACCCAGGGCAAGAGGCGAGTGCAGCATGCGCCATGTGAGCCATGCTAGCGCTACTCCTTGCAAGCCGCTACCGAACAGGGAGATCATCTGTCCAATGCAATAAATGCGAAACTCACGGTTTTTCAGAGCTTCGCGATAGATTTGTAATTTCATTATTGTCTTTAAATAATCTATACTATTGATATAGATAGACTAAATCAATAGTATAGTTAAAGTCAAGTGGTTTGGATTAGTTTATTGTGAAATAAATCTCAATTTAAAGAGAAAGAGAGCCTAATTAAACAATTAGACTCTCTAATTCAAACTAAAAAATTTAGTTATTTGGTGAAAGTTACTGTGCAGGTTTTTTCTGCCATTTGGACGTCAGCTTTTAAACCGAATTCGTGAGCAAGGTCTTGCATACAAGTTTGCATACCTTTTCCCATTTGTTCTTGTTCTGCTGGTGTCATGTTGGTAACCTTTTGCATTGCTTCCCACATAGCACAAGTCTTGTAGTCTAATGTGGCTGATTTTTCATCGCCAACTATTTCAATTTGACTGCCAAATACATTAGCTTCAAATTCAGCCATTGCTGTGACTAATTCGAGAGGAGTTTTTACTCCTTGTTCTTTCAAATGAGCCACTCTCAATTTTCTTGCGGCGGCTTTGTAATCTGCTACGGCTTGTTCACCGAGTTTAGACAAAACACCAAATGCAGCGGCACATTGAGATGCAGCAGCGTGTGCTGCTTCTGCTTGTGTTTTGGCAGTAGGCCACGTAGCTTTTACGACGGTCTTGGTTGCTGTGGACATAATGAAATCCTCCATCTTGATAGTTTGATCATGGTAAGGGGAAAGCCAAACTAAATGGCTTTTGATAATAGTTAGTTATCAATTGGTCTTTTCAACTTAGCCCCTCGCTCCAATAATTTGTCATACTAGTACAAACAAATCTGCAAATAGCATCCTCAATACATTACTGTATTTGAGTATTACCTGCTAGTTCTATTTGTTCTAATTGATTTAAATCCGCAACGGCAATACCTTCTTTCTTCAGATTCTTTACTGCATCAATAAAAGTCTCTGTTGGGTTAGTTGCTAAAATCGGAGGATTGAGTGTGTCTCTAAAATATAAATAGGTAAGATGTTGAAAAATAGCTCGATACTTGGCAGTTGATGTACCACAGACACATCTGCAACCTAAGGTGGTTGGATTTTCTACATCACAATGGTGTGCTCCGTTCAACTTGACGTCACGATAAGGAAACTTCAGCAATTTAAGATAGCCAAGCATGCGTGAATAATAATTGCATAGCCCCGGCTCTGCTCTCAGTGATAAGATGCTGACTGGTTTTAATTTTTCCATTCTAGCCTTTGTTCTATCCCAGGGCACGCCATCTAAAGAGCACATTGCTTGAATAGGTATGTTGGCTTTCTGCGCTTCTAAAAGTAACTCTAAACACACTGCACCGCCAGCGCTATTGCCTGCAATACCGATACGATTGGAATCTATTAATCCATATAGAGGGGAAGATTTATCTTTGCTTTCTTTTATTAGTGTGCTTATCTGCTCCAAAATATCGTGAACATTGTGCATGCGATTTTCATCACCTAAAAGAATTTTGGTCATGTCGGGTGTGAGGGCGACAAATCCTTTTTGGGCAAAAAACTTAGCGTTATTACTGTGCTGATGGCCGGTCATGAGAAAGCCGTGAAGGAGAACAACTAATGGATATGGTGGTGTCAACAAAGCAGAATTTGTTTCAGGAACATATAGAGTGTAAGTCCTGGTGGTACCAAATTTAGTGCGAAAGCGGTCGGATAATATTTTTACGTCACATAGTTCTGGATCAATAGACTGCAAAACGGGTGTGCTCGGAATAACATTTATTAAAGCAATTTTTTCCCCGGCAGTAGCAACATACTGAAAGGGATTAATCAAAAAGAAAAAGAGAAGTAGAAATAGAGACTTACAAATTTGTTTTGTGCGGTATTCATTTATCACAAGCCAACGCCCTTTCTAACAGCAAGCTCACTTAAAGATGTCAATAATAGACCCTTGTGAGAAATACTGCAAATAAAAATTTGGTTGATATGACACATAACGTATTGTAATAAAAACACTGCTATGCAGCTCTAGCGCCTGAGAATGGAAGATTCTTTAAGTAGAGCTAAGATTAACTTTTGACAATAGGAGATAATTGACAAGCCAATCCCTTTGTTGAGTTAAGGACTCCAATAATATTTTGCTTAATTCTTCTTTGAGATAAGCAATTCTCTTTGCTCAATTTCGGGTGTTGCTTCTTTTTTATAGTGCATTGAAATGGTTGCTGTATGTAAACCGACCAAACGGGCGACTAAAACGGCAAGATAAAGTTGGCCAAAGGTTGCCTCCAAGCAAGATATAGCCCGAGCTAAGCGGCTCACTGGTATAATGTCGCCGTAGCCAACAGTAGAAAATGTGCAAAAGCTAAAGTAAACGAAAAGAGGATAACGAGATAGCCAGGTATTTTCCGATGGTTTATCAGTGGCGACACTATCTATAGTGGCAATATTATTACGATAGGCATTGGTGTCGGAAAGAGCAATCATCATGTGTATCATTGCAAAACAAAAGCCAATTAACAAATAAACACAAATTGCGCCACATATTTTATTCGAACTTATTGCACCTCGAAAAACATCCTGCAAGATTATGTAACAGGTGATAATAAAAAATAGTAAGGTTAATGCATAAGTTGCTATCTGGAAAAAAAGCGTATTAAAGGGGGACACGTGATCGCAAAGACCAAGTAATGCCATTATGCCTGATAGAACCGCTAAGACAATAACTAAAATCGAAATACGCGCAGCACTTTTTACAGCCAATGAGGCAGTAACTAAACAAGCAAATAACATACCGCCAACGACAATTCTTGCCCAAATAAAATGTTCAACAAGCGGAGCAAGGATAGTTAAACCCAAAACACTGCCCAATAGAGCAAAATAGTGTCTGGGGGCAACTGAATTTGACAGCTGATTCAAAAATGGAATTGCCATTTGCGCCTTGTTCTGTATGTAAAAAGCAGAAGTCAAGCTAGATGTATACCATAGATTTGACAGCATCTTCTATAATTAAACTTTTAACACGGAAATTCAAGAACAATCATTGAACTTTCACTTACCGCGATATTCACCGCGATCAAAGAGTTTAGCTAGTAAGGCGCCGGATATGAAACCACCTACGTGTGCCCAAAAGGCTACTCCACCGACATCTTGAACAACCCCTGTGGCTATAGGCAGAATGCCAGTAAATAATTGCATAACAAACCAAAGCCCAAGAAAAAATATAGCTGGTACTTCAGCTGAGCGGCTGTAAGAGCCCGCCGGTACCACCGTAAGCACTCGTGCGTTAGGATAAAAAAGCATGTAGGCACCTAAAACCCCAGAAATTGCACCACTGGCACCAACCATTGCTATTTGAGAATTTGGAGTTATAAATGTTTGAGTCAAGGCAGCGCACAATCCGGTTATTAGATAAAAAGCAAGATAACGAAGGTGCCCCATACGATCCTCTACATTATCCCCAAAAATGTAGAGAAACCACATATTGCCAATTAAATGTCCCCAGCCAGCATGTAAAAACATAGAAGATAATACGTGCAGTCCCGCCCCAAATCCTAAGTGAGAAAAGAAATAGGCAGGAACTAAACCATAATTTTGTAAAAAAGACTCTATGCCCGAACCCGCTGATAATTCTATTAAAAATACAAGTACGTTCAAAGCGATGATTACCCACGTAATCAGAGGCAGACTTCGTGACTCGATATTATCTCTAATAGGAAACAAAACGGGCTCCTTTGGTTAAATCTTAAAATTCTAGCATTGCCATAATACGCAATATAGTTAAGAAATGGGCAAATGTTAAATTGATCGGAGGATAAATGTTTGAATAATTAGTTGATGTTTTTTGGGAAGGCAGCAGACTTATAAACCTTTTGCAGAATCGCTCTTTGGATAACTCAAACGAGTTTCGATGAATAGTGCTTAAATGAGGGTACATTATTCGTATATGGTTTTTAAATAAGTTTGGCGGCTGTTTTAAAATTAGACTATGAAAATTCAAAAGATACTTTTGGTAGACGATGATCCAAATATCCAAATGATAGCCCAAATGGGACTTGAGGATCGTCCAGAATGGAAAGTGACTTTGGCTTCTTCCGGAATGGAAGCGTTGGAGAAATTTGCCGTCGAGAAACCCGATCTTGTTTTGCTGGACATGATGATGCCTGGTATGGATGGTGTGACTACGTTGTCAAAAATCAAAGAGCAATCGGAAAATTCCCAGGTACCAGTGATATTTATGACTGCTAAGGCACAGAAACATGAAATAGAAAAGTACTTAACTGTAGGAGTCGCTGGTGTTATTACAAAGCCCTTTGATCCGATGACACTTGCGCAAGACATAGTAAAAATTATCGGTCATGATTAGACGAGTAGAGGAATTTATTAATTGAATGAATAGTTTGATACGCAGCGTTTCTATTATAGGCGTGCTTCTTGTATGCGGAATCTTTATTGTCGCTGCGTTGACGAATTATGCTGGTCAGTTAAACTTGCAGCACAGCAGGGATTTGGTGGTAAAAACTACTGATTTGTTAGCCGCACTCGAGTCAGTTATTTCAACAATGAAAGATTGCGAGACGGGGCAGCGAGGTTATGTTATTACAGGCAATTCAATTTATCTCGAACCTTATGAAAAATGCCATTCTAAAATATATAGGCTCATAGATAAGCTTGAGCCAATGATTAATGGAGATGCTGAGGAGCATGAACGGGTACGAAAACTACGGCAATTAGTTGATCTTAAACTTGCTGAGCTACGTAAAACTATCGAGCTCCGGCGCCAATACGGCTTTGAAGCGGCTCAGAAAATGGTAATTACGAATGCCGGTAAAGCAAGCATGGATGAAATTCGATCCATTGTAAAGGATATGGAGAATAAACAGAATTTGCTGTTAGAGCAGAGATTAAAGAGGCTGGCAGAAGATTTCTACGCTAGCAGATTATATTCAATTATTTTGATCTTGATAGGGTGTGTATCGGTGGCTGGTACATTGTTACTTATAGGGCGGCTGATCGCAAAACGAGAGAAAGAAGTAGCTTTACTGAATATTCAATATGACATAACCTATATATTGGCGGATTCTCCTGATACCAACGACTCAATAAATTTAGTCCTAGCGACGATTTGTAAAAATCTTGGTTGGGGTTTAGGCGCTTTCTGGTCTCTGAATAGTGTCGACGATGCCTTGAAATGTATTACTTTATGGTGTGCGCCAACGTTTGAAGCATCGGAATTTGAATCTCTCACACGTTCCACCATCCTAGCCAAGGGATATGGATTACCAGGCAAAACCTTTGCATTGCAACAACCTATATGGACTGAGGTCCTGACGGAGGACTTGACGGCAAGGGTAAATGCTGCCACGAAAGAAGGGATCAATACAGGTCTATGTGTGCCTATTACCTTTGGAAATAATAAACTAGGAGTTATTGAATTTTTTAGTAAGAAGAAACAGAAAACAGACAAAGAAATGATTCGTCTTATAGTAGCTTTGGCTAATCAAATTGCTCAATCTTTTGAGCGTCAACAAGCCGAACGAGCTTTAATAGAGCGCGAGGCTACCCTATCGGCAATTCTTGATACTGCTGCTGAAGGTATTTTTTCTGTATCCAAAGAAGGAATCATTGAATCGGCCAATGACGCTACCTGTAGGATATTTGGTTGGGATTCGAGTGCTTTGTTAGGCAAAGACGTGAAAACTATTTTGCCTCGATTCTTGGCAGTGACAAATGGAGAGTCGGGCAAAGGCGAGTCTATTGGAAATAATGAACTCTATGGGAGTGATATTGAAACTGCGGGCATACGGAGCGATGGATCGGAGTTTTCTGCGGAGATTTCTTTCAGCATTACAAATGTAAAAGATAAGCGAATAACTACTGGTATCGTACGCGATATCACTGAGAAGAAAGCAATAGAGAGGCGAGTGAGTGAATTCTATTCGACTGTTTCACACGAACTCAGGACTCCCCTTACGTCAATTCGTGGTTCTCTGAGCCTTCTGGATGGCGGTAGGGCTGGAGAAATGTCGCCTAGAGCCCAACAGCTTGTTAAGGTAGCGCGCTCTGAATCGGAACGATTGATCAGGCTAATTAACGACATCCTTGATATCAAAAAAGTCGAATCCGGAAAACTAGAATTAGAGTTGCAACAGATTGATGTATCTGATCTTATTAAACAGACAGCTGAGGCGCTTTCAGATTTTGCTGGGCAAGCGGGAGTAAAATTATCCCTTCAACTCGACACTAGCGGTGAAATTTATGGTGATCGAGACCGTTTAGAGCAGGTTTTATATAATCTTCTGGCTAATGCTATAAAGTTCTCTCCTGCCGGTGGGGAAGTTATGGTAAGGGTGGAAAAAACTAGTTCTGGTGCCTGGCGTATTTCTGTAAAAGACCATGGACCAGGCATTGCTGAGTCTGAAATGCCCAAATTATTCGGACTCTTTCAACAGCTGGATCCTTCTGATAGCAGGCGAAAAGGTGGTACAGGGCTTGGCTTAGCAATCTGTAAGGCGCTGGTAGAAAAGCATAACGGCAGTATAGGTGTCGAGAGTAAAGTGGGTTATGGTTCCACATTTTGGTTTGAAATACCCGACAATTACGGGCAAATAAAATCGCATACGGTGGTTCGTAAGCCAACTTTAGTGTACCGCGCGAAGAGCACAGTTTTAATTGTAGAAGATGATAATAAGCTAGCTGATCTTTTAGCTATGATGCTTGAGAATCAAAACTTTATTACCATTAAATCAGGATCAATTAAAGAAGCGGAGGAATATATACAAAGTCAGGGTAACCCTGACGCTATTATCCTGGACTTAACGCTTCCTGATGGTGATGGACTCATGCTTATGGATAAGCTTGAGCAGAAGGGGAGCACGGGAGTACCGATTATTATTGTATCGGGACGTGAACCCGCTTACGATAATTACGCATATCCATTGCTCATTGATTGGATTAAGAAACCATTTGATGAGAAGCGACTATTGAGCGCACTGGCGTTAGCTATAAAAAAGCGTGCGAATGGTCAAGCGAAAGTGTTAATAGTTGAAGATGATCAAGCTACTCGGGAAGTGATCAAGCAGAATTTAGAATCATTAAACGTCGAATTTATAGAGGCTGCCGATGGAGTGACTGCTGTTCATTTCGCTAGATCGAAAAATCCAGATCTTATTGTGCTTGATTTGGGGCTCCCTTCGCTTGACGGATTCGAAGTAATACAAATATTACGCCAGGATAAAATTCAGGATATTCCCCTTATTATTTATACAGCCAAAGATTTAAGTGAAAATGACAAGAAAGAATTGGCACTGGGATTAACTTCTCATTTGATTAAATCACGCACTTCTGAGGAAGAATTTTTGGAAACGGTTAAAACAATGCTCAACGGACTTTTGGATCCCACTAAACTGCCTGTCTAGTAGATTATTTTGAGAATGACTAAAGTATGAATACTAAAAGCTCACATTCGGTATTGATATTAGAGGACGATGACACATTTCGTTCTTTCGTCTCTGGTTTATTGCAATCGCGCGGACTCGATGTTATTGAAGCTAGGTCCGGTAGAGAAGCTATGGCTAAATTGGGCTCAAATAGTCCTTTATTGGCAATCGTTGATTACCGCCTACCTGAATCTGATGGCATAACTTGGATAACTAAATTGAGAGGACAGGGAAAAAATTTCCCGATAGTTTTTTTATCTGGTGTTTGGTGTGATGAAAAGACATTCGATTGGCTCAGAAATATATTGCGTGTTTCTTTGATTTTAAGAAAACCTCTTATACCCGATTTATTCTTAAAGCAGATTGAGAGCCTTTTGCCTAAGGGCACACTGACAAACGAGCTGGATCAGACTTTAGCCAACTTAAGTCCAGCAGATGCTTCTGGCAACACGCTGCGGCAAAACAATTCTCCACAGAGAGCAAAAGTGGTTGACCGCGGATCAGATCTAAAAGAACGCATGGCAAATCTGCGCAAAAATTATGCGGGTGAATTGTCTCAGGCTTGGCAAGACTTAACTAAGGCAGCTAATCTCTTAAGGGAAGATCCAGCGAACGTCATAGAAAAGAGTCAGGCTATTCATCTTGCGCATAAAATCAGAGGCACAGCTGGTTCGGTCGGCTTTACTCAAGTAGGAGAAATTGCAGGTAAATTAGAAGATTTACTTCAAGGACTGGATCCAGATGATCCCTTGTGTGAGGTAGTCTGGAGTGAGATTTTGCGTGCATTGCCTACTGGTAATGAATTAGTCCAAGCGATTATTGAAACAACTAAAGCGGAAGGCAACTTGGCTGAGAAACCGAGACAGACTCCATTGCATAAACTTCTTTTCGTCGGAGAAAAAGAACAATACTGGCAATATTTACCAAGTTTGTCAAAGATGTTTTCGGTTGAAATAGATCTTGTGGACAGCGGTTTAAGTGCTCGAACCAAATTAGCAAATCAAAAATCACCCTACGATGCGGCAATCTTGGATATGGATTGTATTGGCTCGAAGCAAAATGTTCTTGATTTAACAAAAGATATTCGTCTGACTCAAGGACATAAGGTTATTCCTCTTAGTGTTATCCTTCCTCTGCAATGACTGGTTTGGAAAGAAAATCATTCCCACCAGACTGAAAG
>Ga0206843_10339_pt1 | contig 10330 bp, 13 predicted proteins | sample Alteio_BWOrgCont_21_FD_152869 | JGI IMG/M metagenome (GOLD analysis project Ga0206843, IMG submission 152869) | Enriched cells from forest soil in Barre Woods Harvard Forest LTER site, Petersham, Massachusetts, United States -... | ecosystem: Environmental > Terrestrial > Soil > Temperate forest >...
GGATCTTCTGGAGAGTCGGGTTTCATGATGGTTTTGCTCGATTTGGGAACAGGAATAATTATACAATATGCCACTATATACGGTGGCATATGATGCATTAATTCTCATTCCTTTTTCAGGTAATGGAGAGCGTCTTTGATTGATTGTTATGTTTCAGCCAGAGCAAGAATGGCGAGCAAGGCCGGTCAAGTGGAAGAAGCTGGTTGAAGGGCTCGCTATTTTTGATCATGACAACGAAGCAGCACGCTACATCTGGGGTACAGCGGACACATTCAGTTTGATTATCAGAACCTGATAAAAATCCACAGGTAGTGGTTAAGCATTACGGTTTGGTGGCGACAAGATTTTGTTCTAGAGGCTGCTGGGTAGCGCTAATGAATTGTGTATTTTGCGATTGAGGCAAGGTACTTGGATTTATTTTGAAGCGATGTTGCCGGCGAATAGTGGATAGATCAATTCCATCAAGAATCAGGCGTAGGGTAGAATGATCGATCTCCAGTCCGGCGGAAGAATAATTCTTCAAATCAGGGAAGCGGAAAGTACCGCGCTGCAACATTTTATACCAGATAGCAAAGCCGTCGGAATCCCAATAGCATACTTTCAACCTGTCGCCGCGCTGGTTTCTAAAAACGTAAAGATGGCCAGACAGGGGGTCAAGCATCATGGATTTTCTTATCAAACCGCTAAGTCCATTTACGTTTTTGCGCATATCGGCCGGTTCGGTACACAAGAAAATGCGAAGTTGGTTGGAGATGGCATTTAGCATCAGGCTTTCTCCAGAGATTGAAGTATACAAACCAAAGTGGCATTATCGGTGTTGGCTGATATTCGCAAAATGATCTTGCTTATTTCTATTTGCTCAGCCGAATTTTGCCGATTGCTAAAATCAATATTGCTTGGCAAACTGAGTGGAACGAAGGGTATGTCCACTTTATCTTCTGGAGGCTTTGGTCGACTTTTGTTTTTTTGCCGCTTGGTTAACGTACTTTGCCAATAGTAAAACCGGCTGTTGACTAAGCCTTCGTCTTTGCAAAATTGAGATATACTCTTTCCACTTTGCCTATGCCTTTCAATGATCCCCTGCCAGTGCTTCTCTTTATCTAAATCTCTATTGCTAGTGGACACGCCCAAGTCCCCATCTTCCTACCACCACATTTCTACAATAAATAATTACTCCCGGATAGATGTACTTCCTGCAACGCTTTCAAACGCAGAGCGCGCGAATATAATCCGGAAACAGGTGAGTTTGATATTATTTCGCGCCGAACAGAATTGATTGCCGGTACCCAAAACGTTAAAACAGTCGGTGATGATGGTAAAGTCCAAACTAAAGGTATCAGCTTTAAGGATATGACTGCCGACCAGTGGTTTGCGGCAAGTGGTCTCAAATCAATAAAACAAAGATCTTACGAAGATCGTTTTGCTGTAGCAAGCAAGCCATCAGATCAACCTGGCAATCAACAACTGACGCCATCTTCTGTCAGCGACCGTGTTGCTAAATTTTTTGATAGAGAATTTTTCACTGGTGGACAGCGAACCAGGTTCAGTGCAGCTGCTAACACGTTAGGTGCCAAGGGAGGATTGGAGATGATTTTGCATCCTAACGAGTATCTCAATGATACTGTACGATACACAGCTGGCACCACCTTACTTGGTTCGTCGGCGATAGGTTTGAAAGCAGATTATGATATGGCACAAGCCGCTCAAAGCTTGAAGCAGGCGCAACAAGTTGGCAACGAGCTTGATATTGCCTTGGTGACATCGTCTCTTAGAAAAGCGCAAAGGTTGGCATCTGTGACCGGTGCAACTACTACAGGATTAATGTTACCGCTTGAGGCATACCAGGCAGGTGCAGCATTCCGCAAAGGTAACTATGGTGAAGGCAGCCTGTACACAGCAAAAACGACGAGTAGCGGATTATTACTAGGCAGCATGGGGTGTAGTACTGCCGCCAATGTCGCGAGCAAAGCTGCGCGGGGTGCCCAAGCTGTCGGCAATATTGAAAAGGCAATCGAATTGGCTGGCATGGCAGGTAAATACACTAAGGTTGCTAAATTTCTCGGGCCGATTGGCGTTGGTATTGCCATTGGCACGGAGGTGGTTGATATCGGCGTAAAGTCTTATCATATTGCTAGTGCCATTCAAGAAATAGACGAAATTCGCCGCTCGGTTACTGAAGCTGAGAAACGCGCTTTCCGTCCTAGTGCAAATCCAGAATATATAGAAGCTATGAAAAAGGCTCAGGATAAAAAAGCATATGAAATTGCCGATCCTCAAACAGCAGAATATAAGCATTTGAACCTGACAGGCTACGGCAATCTTGCGCCTGTAGACATGCAATCACGCATTAAAGCAGAGTTGAAAACACTAGAGCAGCGCAAAGCGGAATTGTCCAAACGGTTTTCTGATGCAAGGACAGTTACGGCTGATGATTTTGGGAATGTCATAAGCGAGTCTCCGAGCGAACGCGAATTGGTACAAACACCAGAAGGCCGCGTAGCACTGAAAATGAGTAATCATGGATTTGGACTGGGAGAAATGATAATGCCAGCATCTTATGTCAAATATGACAATGCTATCAGCGATGTAGAAACGGTGGATAATCGTATTCGTATTTTGCATGCCGCTAAAGAGGAATTGATCGGCGATGCAAATAGTAATGTAAGTGGCAATCCTTATTTATTGTCTTATTCAGCACGCTACGACGGTGTTCGGCAGGCGCGGGAAGCATATACAAAGGCCGTGCAAGAGATGGAACCTCATATCGCTGGATTTGAGGCATCGTTAGTGAAATCGGGCAGCAATGTCGCAGACTATATGAAGAGTGTAAATGAGCAGCGCGAGCAGTATGATCGGCTGCAACTAGGGGACTCACAGCCCTATGCAGACGCTAAGAAACAGGCAGATCATTTCAAAGAGGAATACGAGAAAAAACCGCAGGATCGACTTATATACGGTCTGATGCTCATGGCTCAAGCAAATCTACAAGTAACGCTGGGCAAAGAAGTGCAATCTCTACAGAGTTACAGTCAGACTCCACTTGATGTGAAGGTCACACATGTGCAGACACAGAAAGAAGCTACTGAAGGCCGTGACGAAATGCGCCGGATACAGAATATTTTCTCTCATAATCAGTCGTCTAGGGATGAGCCAGTGCCGGATCGGCAATTGATGGTGACGGCAGAGGTTACGATGGATGCAAATCATTATCGTTATTTTATGAAGGAAGTGGCCTATGCAGGACTCCCTGTAGTGCTACAAGGGGAGCGGGAAACAGGCGACGGAAAGAAAACCTATACTATAGGCTTCTGGAAAGGGCATTTTCAAGAATACCTAGTTAGTCAACGCCCTGCAGGTCGGGAGAATGACGCAGCGACCATTGCCCTTCCATCTGGGAAAATTATTGCTTTCACCGTAGGCAATAGATCTATGCCACACCAGCAGTCTAACATAGCAACCAGATAGTGCAGGTCTTTCGCGCAACCACTTAATAGCTCTAGTCAAACTATAGATTGCTCTACTATAGCGGATTTGGAACTATTATATCAGCTCTTGCATGGTCTTCCATATGTTGGCGTCTGACGGGTTATAAATATGGGCACCCCAGATAAACAGCAATTCCATTTTTATCATAAGCTATTGAATTACTTTTGCTTATGCCGCTTTGGCTTCAATCCTAGTTCCGCTTCTTTGGCTAAAACGAGCCGGTTCCAAATTTTATATGGTCTGCCCTGCCTTAAAGGGCCGAATGGATAACTTCGACGCATAAGAAATCGAATCTCTTCTGGCGGCTTACCTGCCGCCCCTTCAACGGCTTGTTCAATTGCTCTGCGGCTCTGAATTTCATAGTAATTATCAACGTGATTAGTTTTGTCTAGTTTTCTTTTTTTCATGGACTACCCGCAAATCTGAGATTATATTTGCGGTCCATGAAAGTCCTTTGATGCTTGGGTGGCGTCGGGACTTTGCCGGGTTATTTTTTATTGTTCGTGCTTGGGTGCCTCTAGTTCAACCCACATATCATGAACCTTGGCGGCGAGATCTATATATCGATCCTCTCGTTCTTCAGGATCGTCCAATGGAAGCTCAATTGTATATTGGTGCTTCTCTTCCTCTTCGTCACTGTTAGTTTCTTTAAGAACCACTCGCAAGAAATCATGATCTTCCTTGAGTTTAATGAGCGTATCGGTATGCTTGCGAAAAAAAGCCTCGGCTTCTGAAAGCGTACTGGGTCTTGGGTTCTCTGCAAGTAACCCTTTAAAGGCATATTCCTTGGGGTTGACGCCTGGCAGAAGCATTTGTCTGCTGCTATTCACTGTTTTTATCTCCATTCAAATACCACGCTAAAGCCCCTGGCAGCCAGTTTGTGGAGCGCCAGTTCTAAAAAAATTATGTGTTCATCATACGACACTTGAAAAAAATATCAATAAAAGTAATGCAGAGTTTATAGTGTGAAGGCACCCATTGTTTATATTTACGCACTGCCAGCGGTGCGCTAAGATTAGACCGATATGCCAAAGAAAAAGCCTAAGATTTATGTGTTCTTAAACCGCACATCGGGCAAAGTTGCTCAATGGGCAGCTGTTGCCGAAGATGGAGCATGTCTTGCCGCATGCAATGTCCCCGCCGGAATGCCGGGGGTTGTGCGCATAATGCTTGGCGAAAACTCTAAGCCTGGTAAAACTTACCGGCAGTATTATCCGCACGGTTATAAACTAATCTGGATTGAGAACATCAATGCAGCTGAGAACTTCCTTGTTATGCATCAGCTTCGTGAAGCGACAACTAAGTTTGTCCAACGTATGACCGGATTTAAGGCCTCAGGCATTTAATCTATGATCAAAGGCAATTGAATGGATAACTAACATGTCGCAAAGTGAATCACAGGCTGAGTTACCCGCAAAGGCTGAACGTTCAGTAAAGGTAGAAATTGATTGGGCTTCGCTCGATCGATATCTGGCTAAAATGCTAGAACGACTAGAAGCTATGGAAATGCGAGTCAATAAGCTCCATGACGCTGTGCATCGCCTAGAGTCCATTGAAGCCAGATAATTAAGTGTATGCCTTGGTCAGCAAATGCTCAACGCAGGCAAGATAATAGGGTAGCCCATTGGTGCCACCATTAACAAGCTCGCGGATCTTCCACCAATGTCCCCGGTTCGCCCATATATCTAGACCATGATCGGCATAATAGGCAGCGGCAATTTTGGCAGCTATTGCTGGAACTAACGCCTGATGAGGATTTGTGATTAAATTCACACCGGCAACAACGCTGTATTTTTCATAATTCGCTTTAGTCGATATCTGAATAAAACCTCTCCCGCGCCATAGCCACAGCCCTTGGTTATCCACAGCCCAATCCAGACGATTGCCATATTGCGCTTTGAAATATGCCGGAGATCCCTGCTCTTCGATACACTTAAAATTACATTCGACGGCTATGGTTGCTATTGCTGCAATTTGTGCAGGTATGCTCAGCGCCGAGTGCGACAGTAATGCTGCCTGGATTAATGGCCAATTAGCAATTACATCCGAAAGCACTGGATGATGCCCTTGTTGCGAACAAGCAAAAACAATATTTTGAGGGGTTAAGGGAGACGACATGGCAAGAACTCATTTTGCTGAGTCATCGTTTTTCTTCGTTTTAACCACACCGATCACCACGCTGCCGACTGCAGCACTAAACACCAGTTTGATGATATTAACCAACGAATCCGGCGGAACATATGAATGTGTTGTGACCCACTGCCCATAGCCGTTGGCAATAAAGGCAAATAAAAATGTTATTGTCACCACGCCTATAACGCCGGCCGTCAGGTAGTTGTTCATATATTAGTGATGATGTAATTTCAGGAATGGCAGTAATGCATTAAAACAAGGTCCGGATACAAGCCAGGTGATTAATGCAACTGTGCTGCCAATGATGAGATCTCTAAAAGTATTCATATTCAGTGCTTCGTAAAGAAAATTCGAATTACACTAAATACAATAGCTACCAAAATTTCCCATGACGCTTTTTTTAATATATCAATGCCCAAATTTAGGGATTTCTTTATCAGATTAATGACTCACAAGCGGAATATTATACGTGCTGGCATAATTTAATATCGTCGTCTGAACGGAACTCGTTATTACGGCTGAGTTGCTTGCAGTGAGATCGCTCCAATCCTGCTGTAGTGCTGTTGGGTTATTTAAGTCCGCTTGAAATATTGCATACCATGGAACCAGCGCTGCTCTGATTGCTGAAGTAAATGTTTGATCAGTACGCAAGGCCGTTATAAAGCCAGTCACATTGGGAGCATTTGGATCAGGAACAGGTGCTGTTGGTGGGCTATAAACAATGGCGCCATTTTGCAATTGATAGTTTTGCGGATTGTTATCATTATTTTGTATTGTCCAGACTAAAACTGTCGCGTCAGAAGCAACATTTGTCCCCGGCACTGGGGCTGAATTACCAGTATAAACGGAACAAGGGCTAGTTTGACCTGAATTAAACACTAACCATTGACCAGCAAATGCTGGCTGAATACAATAAGCACAAAGTAATAGAGCTAATAAATTACGCCGCATTATCTAATACCTTTATCGAATCACCGATAGCCATACAAGTTGATTCTTCGAAATTACCTGTATTGAAATGGCACATACCCTGCAATGTATTGCCGCCGGCTTTCCAGGCTAACGACTTTTGATTGATATTTATGACTTTAGAATTAGGATGAACAGCTTGTTCTAGTTTGGAGAGTAAATCAAGATATTCGTTACCTTCTTTGGTTTGCATTGTCCAGGTTAATAATGGCAAATTGGGTGTTCCTGTTATTGATTGAAATGTTCCATTGCCTCCGGATGTTCCGTTAGCTCCGCCGGCTGCGCCAGTGCCACCAGAACCACCGTTCATAGTAAATGTAGCTGAACTTGTAGTATTACTTGGCGACCAGGCTATTCCGCGACCGGAAGCTCCACCACCGCCCCCGCCATCACCACCACCGGCAACCGCGTTCCCACCTGTGCCAGCTGATACGTTGATTGTGCCGGCAATAGCAACTGATGTTTGAGAAGCTAAACATGCTAATCCACCGGAACCACCGCCACCTCCTCCACCACCACTTGTTGCATTAGATCCGTTGCCACCTTTTACATTAATAACTGAGTTGGCCTGACAATTAATCGCTCCTACAGCACAAACAATAAAAGATCCACCACCATTGCCACCATTACCGCCGCCACCACTGGCTGGGGTAACATCAGCTCCTCCACCACCTCCACCAGAGCCACCATTTATCCAGCATTGATAAGTTCCACCACCATCAGAATTATAATAAGAGCTAGTGGGGGTTCCACCATTGCCACCGGTGCCGCCAAATCCGCCACCGCCGCCACCACCACCAATATGAGCATAAGTTGAAGGACTGCCAGCACCTCCACCTGGTCCTGCTCCATTAGCTCCAGTGATATAAACAGAGCCATTTGAGTTAAGACTCCCTTGTCCACCTGCTGCACCAGCACCAGCAGAAACTGTTATAGTGCTTGCGTTCGTCCCATCGCCTAGTGTAAAAGTGGAAGTGCAGTTAATAATCGTCGGTGTATTACTTAATGTATAAGTATTTGCACCTGTTAATGACCAGGTGGTAGCGTTTTTCTGAAGAGGACCTGTGTCGCTAGAAGGATTAGCAATAGTACCGTCAGCACCATTACCACCAAAACCACCGCCGCCAGAAGCAGCAATCGTGATCGTATGGTGTCCATTGGTAACTGTAATATTACTGCCGGCAGTTATTGTATTTTTATGATATGTATTATCACTAGAATCTCCTATAAGAAGCTGTCCGTCTGTGGGAGTAGCTGTTAGCCCGGTGCCACCATAGCCAATACCCAAGGCAGTACCGTTCCAAGTGCCGGTATTTATTGTGCCAATAGTAGTAATACTGGTGCTGCCATTGCCGGATAAATCACTATATGAAGGTTGTGTACTGCCAGGTACACCCAATGTCGAGATTGCATTTATCCACTGATGTGCCGTTGCTGCTAGACTTTCAACACCGCCTAAAGTCGATGCTGTCGGTGTAGGAAGCTGAGCCGGCGGAAGTGTGCCCGAAGTTATGTTTGAAGCGTTAACAGTGTTTGTTGTGGCACTGGCAGCAAAGGGGACACCATTAGTTTTGGTAACTGTTAAAGCACCAGTAGTAGTATTTAAAGTACCGTCACCGCTGACAGTAAAGCCGCCAAATGAACCGTTGTTATTATATTGAACTTGCCCTGCCGCACCGCCAGCAGACTCTATCAGTTGCTCCCACACAGCAGCAGCTGTGGCAGCGCTTTGACAATAATAGAGATTATGGCCAACAGTGTCATACCAAAAAGAACCAACGGCATATCCTTGAGTTTGATCATTGCTACTTGTAGGTGCGCCAGTACCAGCATAATTAAATTGCGGCGGGCTAATTGATTGCCAGGTACTACCAGTCCACACTTTTAATAATGGCGGTATCAAACTTGTATCCAGTACAAATGTCTGATTGGCTAAAGGGCTTGTAAGGCTGCCGGTTCCTGATCGTATATATAGACCAACTTGCTGTTGAGCCATGACCGGCAAACAAGAAATCAACGCCGTTATAAGTAGTAATAGTTTAATGATTTTCTTCATTACTAAGGCACCAGTTGAATATTGTTAGCCAAGGCAACTGACACAATTTCTGTTTGAACATCTGATGTTAGCCATGAACTACCAAAAGCTGCTACTGCTCCTGACCACCCTGCTTGTAAATTTACCAATGAGGTTGCATTACTCTCCATAACTGGAAAATTCTGAGCAACCATAAACTTGACTGCATTTGTCATAACCGGGTTTGTATCAGCCCAGATTTGAACTTCAAATGCTTTCACATCCATCATATTTGGATGAGAAGGCGGAGGCGGGGCTCCTGGTGGTGTATATGTGTAAGTAGAACCAGTATTTGTATAGTGGCGCGGATCATTGTCCCCGTCTGTAGGCGTAAAATCATAAGCTACATCAGGGGACTGAATATTGCTTGAGTTTGTATAAATGATTTCAGTTGATGATGCGCTGCCATTACGGAAAACAATCAGTGGTGTTGATCCATCACCTGCCCAAGCAAATGGACAACTGAAAAGTGCTATCAACAATGCAATTAATTTGTTCATCAGAAGGCAAACCTCGCTCCTCTAAATGTGTTATTTAAGTTAATGACGCCAGGTGATCCTGCAACTCCTATTTGCGTTCCACTAGCTCCAGAACCATATGTGCCACCATTAGCGGTTACACTGCCATTATTGACAGTTGTGTTGCCGGGACCTGGCTCAAGATTTACATAACCACCGCCGCCTCCACCACCGGAAAAACCATCAGGATCACCGGATGTACCACCTATTCCACCATTGCAAGAAATACTGCCTGATGATCCAATAGTGATCCCACCTAAGGCGCGACAATCAAAATTCCCTCCACTTCCACCGCCACCTGCGCCAGCGCTCTCGCCCCCGTAGTTTCCAGAACCAGAAGCTCCGCCTACGCCACCATTGCAAGTAATAGCAGCATTAATGGTTACTGCCTTGGCACATTCAATATATATACCGTCGCCGCCTAGACCGCCGCTTCCACCGGAAATAGTCGAATATTGAGTACCCGCTCCGCCACCGCTTCCATTGAGACTAAACTCGGCAGGATAAGTTCTGCCGCCCACACCAAAGCCATTTGGAACACTAGATTCATATCCACCAACGCCACCTGCGCCGCCAAAGCCAGCGCCGCCACCGCCACCAGTTGTGCCGTAACTTCCATAGCCACCATAACCGGTGCCATTTTGGGTTGTACAATATGCTCCAGCATTGCCGCCGGGTACTTCTGGATGTGAGGTTACTGAATAAGCAAATGTGGCATTGCCACCAAAATAAAGCAGGCAATGATAACAATCGATTGGACCGGTCTGCACCCAGTCTTGAGCTGTTCTATAGGTTCCTGTCAACGTGCCGGAAGTGGGAGCTGGCCGGACATTTGTATTGTCTCCAAATACCAATTGATTTGGATCAAATGCCATCGCCGGCATTGCACTGAATACAAAGACAAATATCATTAAAAATATTGGGGCCAAACGTTTCAATTTCATAGTTAGCTCACCCTGTAATAGTTGGAACCGTCAGTCATGAAGCTCGCTGCCTCACCTAGATTGTAGAGAGTTAAATTACCAGTCAATATTGGAATTCCGCTTGGACCTTGAATGGTAAGCGCAAAATCAGAGTTACTATCCTTTCGTACAATTCTGCATGGACCTGCGGAGCTGGGAAGTGTGACGGTTTGAGAACCGCTGCCCGC
>Ga0206843_10340_pt1 | contig 10268 bp, 13 predicted proteins | sample Alteio_BWOrgCont_21_FD_152869 | JGI IMG/M metagenome (GOLD analysis project Ga0206843, IMG submission 152869) | Enriched cells from forest soil in Barre Woods Harvard Forest LTER site, Petersham, Massachusetts, United States -... | ecosystem: Environmental > Terrestrial > Soil > Temperate forest >...
AGTAGCCGTTTTACTATCAATTAATTCCATATCCTATCAAATATAAAATTTCTTTAGTAAAACTCAAAAAAAAATTACCCCATTCTTATCCAATTATCAAATAAAATAATTTTTGTACATTTAATTTAAGTTTTGCACTCATAACCAAAAAAATCAATCCCATGAAAAACAAAACCATCCTTCTAATTTTATTTATAGTAACAAAAATAACTCTTGCACAAACAGTGCCTCCGGCATATTATGCTTTCGTAAAAAAAGCCGACTCGCTTTATAAAGCACAAAAATATAAAAGCGCTGCTTTGTCTTACTCATCTGCTTTTGAAACCTTGGGCTGGAAGGGGCAAACCATTGACCGGTATAACGCGGCTTGTGCTTGGGCTATGTCTGGTTATAATGATAGTGCGTTCGATTGCCTTAATCGAATAATTAAAAAAAGACTGTTTACCGATTTTGAGCGTGTTAAAGCCGAAAAAGATTTTACCCCATTACGTACCGATAAACGTTGGCAAACATTATTAGATGAAATGAAATTATACAGTCAGTACAAAGTGCCCGAAGGTTGGTTTATAGCGGGCACCCCTGATGATAAAGAGAAATATATAATTGGGGTGGAGAAGGGCTCAGGTCCCGATGGTAAAAATGCTGCTACCATTAAAGTAATTGAAAAAAATATAGCTGTAGACGGCTCTGGAAACTTAATGCAAAATTTTCCGCCAGATGCTTATATAAATAAACGAGTGCGTATGTCGGCTTACATGAAATCAAACAATGTAGACTGGGCCAGCTTTTGGTTACGTGTCGATCAAAACGGTTCAAACAAACCACTTGCCTTTGATAACATGATTGATGGTAAAGAAAAACGACCCGTTAAAGGAACAACCGAGTGGAAAAAATACGAGATAGTTTTAGATGTACCAGAAAAAGCCAGCAACATTGCCTTTGGTGTAATGCTGGGTACCACAGGTCAAATATGGTTCGATAATTTTAAATTCGAAATAGTTGATAAAAGTGTACCTGCCACAGGCAAAGACACTAAAACTGAACCTACCAACCTAAACTTCGAAGAGTAGTATTTCAATTTTTGTTTCTTTGTCTCGCCATATAATTTCAAAACAAATAGTATTTATTTAGCTAATTAAATTAAAATGACCGTACAAGCCATAATGACTGAGCTAAAAGCCAAAGGCACCGATGGCGTAAAAAAAATATTTGTAAAGCATGGCATTAAAGAACCCTTTTTTGGTGTAAAAATTGAATATCTAAAAACAATCCAAAAAAAAATAAAGAAAGATTACCAGCTTGCTAAAGACCTTTATGCCACAGGTAATGCTGATGCCATGTACCTTGCCGGACTAATTGCCGACGAACAAAAAATGACCAAAAAAGATTTAGCCCTTTGGGCTACCCAAGCACAATCAACCAATATAAGCGATTATACCGTGCCCTGGATAGCCTCTGAAAGCCAATACGGTTATGAGCTTGCACAGGAATGGGTAAAATCAAAACAGGAGCATATAGCTGCCGCAGGTTGGTCAACCTTATCAAATCTTGTAGCTATTAAACCCGATACTGAGTTAAACTTACCAGCCTTAAAAAAACTACTAACTCAGGTAGAAACTAAAATACACAAAGCTCCTGATAGAGTGCGTTCACGCATGAATGGTTTTGTAATTGCTCTCGGCTCGTATGTACCCGCATTAACAACTGATGCCCTTGCCACCGCAAAAAAAATGGGTACAGTAACAATTATCAAAGAAGGCACTGCTTGCAAAACCCCTGATGCCGGTATCTACATTAATAAAGTAAAAGCTAAAGGAAGTCTCGGTAAAAAAAAGAAAATGGCACGTTGCTAAATTTTTTAAATTTTAACCTACAACACATTTCAAAATTTACAATTCAACGCTTACTATTTCTTCAGGGTGTTCTGATGGTTATGTTATTAGGCTTTGCGACACAAGGTCTTTATTTTTGTTATAATCATCAAACAAGTAGTAAGCACGCCGTTAATTGTTGTTAAGCAAAAAAACATGTCGCAAAACTAATTTCATCTGTAAGTACTGCAAATACTACAAAAGAGGTATCTGTTAAAATTAACATAAATAAATTTTAACTGCGACTTATGTTTTTATTAGCTGCATTTGTTTTAAATTTACTTTAAATCAAAAAAAAATAAAACTATGTTAGTAACCATCTTATTTAAACTAAGCGCATTATTATCTATTCAGCTAATAGCACTTACGTCCGCCATTTTTTTATTCATCTACATAAAAAAACACGACCTCACAAAGTGGTACACATTTATTGCAACAGCCATTATAGGTTTTGTGTTGCTTATAATGCTGGCAACTTTTGTGGGTGTTATAGCTATGGCAGGCAGACATCAACAAAATTCAAATAATCGGCGAGATGAATTTGCCCACCACCCAATGCGCCACCATTGGAGGCACCACCAGTACAACAATTTTGAAAACGAAAATAACAACTGGCCCACACACGAAAATAGAAACTGGGATAAAGAAGAAGAACACAACCAAGAAAACAAAGAAGAAACCAACGGCGAAATGGGTAAAGATTTTCATCGCAGGTGGCACAGGCACCACCAGTCGGACTGGGGAATGTCCGAAAATAAAACAATAGATGCCAAAGACTCGCTTACAAAAAGTAAAGCCTTCAAAAAGTAAATAAATAACGCTATTATATACTATTCACATGTAATGTCATATTACGTTGTGAATTTTATAGAGATTTTAGATGTTCGGCGTACTTATCAATAAATACATCGTAAGAGTCTTTAACAACACCCAAGCAATCTTTAACAATGAGAGGTGAAACAAATCGAGCATCAACTAACTCATAATAGTTTTTATCAGATAAAACGGCAAGCCCCTTTGAAAGTTCTAAAAAGGTTTTATCGGTAGCGGAAATTTCTATCTTATGATACTTTTTTAAGTAATGCCTTAAATACTCTGCTGGTATTATTTCATCTGCCATTTTATTGTTCTTTTCGTATAAAAGTTTTTCATCCTCAGTAACCATGATAATAACAGCAATAGGTTTGTTATCGTCGATTGTAATTATTCTTGCTATTAGTGCCATAAATGTAAGATTTTAAGATTAAAATAACCCTGTTAGAACATTATTTTTTAAATTCGCTATATGAAATAAACACATTATTACATATTAGCGGTTAATCTACCTACAACAAGAAAACTGAGAAATTTCAATTAGGGGTATAAGAGTAACAGAATTAATTGCTTCACGGATGCGTGGAGCCTAACTCGTTTCTTATACCCTGGTATCTCAGTACCACTTGTTGGAACGTATGTTATTAGCTCCACGCTACTTTTTATAATGACTACTGTTTTGGAGCGGGCAGTTTAAAAACCAAAAAATAGTATGAAAAAGCTATTAATCTCAGCAAGCGCAATTGCTTTATTTGCGTGCAGTACACCAACCAAAAAGTACACTTATCAAATTAAATTCTTTCCTGACGCTACCAGTAGTGTGGAAAGTTATAATGCAGTAGGTTTAGATGGCTGGCAATTAATAAATTCAAGACGTGCGGATAGCGGTAACGATACTATACAAAATCTTGGGTACGAATGTATCTTTATGAAAGAAGTAGAGTAGTTACTTCTTTTTAGATTTTTTAGCAGCTTTCTTCTTTTTCAAAGGAGGCGTTTGTAGCGACAGAAATAAAAGAGCGTCGAAATTTTTAGTTGTCTTTATTAAGGGTTTCTTTGCCATTTGTAAGGTAAAGGTACGAATTATTTTACGATGTTTTTATTGCGTAAACGAATTTTACTGCTCTTAGCAACTACACTTCCAAACCGTTGTAATTCGTTTAGATGTCGAGTGTTGTATTTGAATTGAAACTCAGCACAATATTTATCTAAGTGTTCTCTACTTGGTCTGTGATAAATTCCCCTGAAGGAACGTTTAAGTAAACTCCATGCGCCTTCTAACGAATTAACGTGTACGTTTCCTCTCACATATTCCTTACTACCGTGGTTAACTGTTTCGTGTCGATAATTTTTTCGTTTAAGATGTCGGTATGCCCACCATTCATCACTCATTATTTTACTTCCCTGATTTACGTTTTTGAATATAAGTGGTTCGAGTGTAGCACGTTTCGTGTCTGCTACTGGCATGATAATTAACTCACCACCTCTTTGTAACATACCAAACACAGGCGTTTTATTTTGCGAACCTCTACCACGTTTACTTCCTCTTCTACCACGACCACCTACATACGTTTCATCAACTTCAACAATTCGCGATAAAGGTTTCTGCATTGTTTTAGTCATTAGCATATAACGCATCTTATGTGCAAGATACCAAGCAGATTTTTGTGTTATCCCTAATGCTTTAGATAACTGTATAGAACTCATCCCTTTCTTGTTTGTGGAAAGTAAATAGAAAGCAAGAAACCATTTTTGTAATGGCAGATTAGAGTTCTGATAAATAGTGTTAGTAGTTATTTGAAATTGCTTACCGCATTCTTTATCTCCGCAAGTAAATAACTTACCGTTTTTATGGCGGTATATTTTCTGTGTGTTTTTACAATGTGGACAAACAGGTTTTCCACCTCTCCATAACATAGTTTCAAGATAAGTTCGGCAGGATTTTTCATCAGGGAACTTTTGAAAAAAGGCGTACAAATCGTCATTTTGCTTCATAAAATATCTTTTTATAAGGTACGCAAAATAACTTTAAAAACCAAATTTTAACGGTAGATTTACTATGTTGAACTTATAAAACCGTCGTAACTATGGCAAAAGAATTTTATCACGTTGTAGAAGCAGAAAATTTAAAAGACCTGCTCAATGAAGTAGCTATACAAATTACACAGGGATATAAACCATTAGGAGGAATTACTATTGTTCCCGAAGGGCATCCCACTCTAACACCAAATGCTTTATTACAAGTAGTATTTATAGACCCTAAGGAGAAGGTAAAACAGTCCGTAGTCTAACTTTTGATATTTCATTACGTACTTCACCAATTACTTGCTCTGCATCATAAGTAGTAAGCCCTTGCAGTATAGTTAAAACTTCTTTTGCCTTTTCGGTGACTTGTTCTTCTGTTAAGTTGTCCATTTTTTCATTCATACCGACAAAAGCGCAATTTTTAGTTGCGCTAATACGGAAATTTTTTAATCCGATATGACACGCAACTTATTTAGCTACATGTGAATAGTATATAATTGTGATAAATAATTTGTGGTTTAAAATTCAGCACGTTACGGCAGCCTTAGGGTTGCTGTGGGCTTTTAGGTATATGCTATTTTAAATAACACTTAATTAAACAACCGCCTCTATTTCAACTTCGGCGAGCCATTTTTCGGCATCTTCAAGCTTAGTAAAAAAGCGGGTAGGGGTAACAGGTTTTATAACCCTTATATAAAAATTAGCAATTAATTTTTGCGGCAAACTACTTATTACAAAAGCATCAACCAATTTGTATATACTACCCTTTTCGCTACACGATAATTTTACCGCCTCTATATCTGCAATAGTGTGCTCGCCAACCAATATTAAGTTTCTAAATTTTTTACCTTTACCAATAGCTTAAGCCGCTGCAATAGCCTCTTCGGCATCCTTTCGGGCAAACACTTGGTTAGGTTTAATGTCAAGCACCAAAATACCATCCTCGCGCACATATATGGTAGTAATTCTGGTTTCTATAGGTTTCATAACAAATAGTAATCTTGTTTTTTATAAACTAACTATACAACCAAATATATTAAAAATTAATTACTTCTAAAAACCAAACAACTAAATCACATTTGTTCATCAAGGAAAAAGAAAGTAGATAAAAATTAATTTTTAGATTTACTTTTAAAGATGCTTTCTTCTATAAACTTTCCATTTTCATCATATACTTTTCCCATTTTTGTTTCATCTTCTTTTCCGTTTGAAAAAGGGATTTCAAAACGAATATGTCCATTCTCCCAATAAGTTTTCGCCATTCCTTCTGCCTTTCCATTAATATAAGGAATTTCTGATTGCTTATTACCATTCTCATAATAACCAATTTCAATCCCATTACGCCCATCATTTTTATATACACCTTTCGATTGTAAGTTTCCGCTTGCATAATATAAATTGATGCTCAATGCTGAGCCATTTTTATAGTTCGTTTCCGCTTTAACTTTCCCATCTTCATAATAGTATTTTTCTGCTCCTTCAAGCAATCCGTTTTTGTATTGCCCTTCCATTTTTAATTTACCCGAATCATAGTACGTTTTATACGCACCTGCGTGCTTTCCATCAACATAAAAAAAAATGCCAATTAAACTTCCTTCTTTATTGTATTCTTTTTGGGTACCGTTCTTTAAATTATTTTTATAACTAACTTCCTTACTCAAATTACCATTTTCATAATACGATTTCGATAAACCTTCCTTGTTACCATTTACATAAATGTCTTCAAAATACACCTCACCATGTAAGAAATAACTAGTAAGAGTTCCATTTAATTTGCCATTGTTATAAGACAAAATTGTTTTCACATTATTATTCATGTAATATTCTTTTTGCACTCCAATAGCAGTGTCCATTTTATACTCAGCACATAAATAGGAAATAGCATTTTCTTTATCTTCTGTTCTACGGCCTTCTCCGTCGTAATAATATATCCACTTTCCATTTTTTACACCATTAACTAATAAGTTAATCGAATCATCTGCATTTTTAAAATTAGTCACTTCTTGTGCCAGTAAAGGCATTAGCAACATCGAAAAAAAAGCAACTAAAACTAAACGAATTATGCCCATAATTATATTCTTAAAACAACATTAAACCTTAATCACCATCCACTTCCCTTTTCTAAAATAATAGAAAGCCATAAGTGCAATAGCCGTTTCGGCAATGGGGGTAGATATAAAAGCACCCGTAGCTTTTAAATCAGTATGCTTAGCTAAAAAATACGCTAACGGAATTTGAAACAACCAAAAGCAAACAAAATTTATTATGGTAGGTGTTTTAGTATCGCCTGCACCATTGAGGGCTTGCGTCATCACCATCGATATGCCGTAAAAAACATAACCCAATCCAAAAATTTGTAACGACTCTACGCCGTATTTCACCACTGCCTCATCCTTGCTAAAAAACCTGATAATGGGGTTAGAACAAAATATAAACAACAGCATTACACAGCTCATAAAAATAATATTGTACTTAACCGTAATCATTACACTTTGACGTGCACGTTCAATTTGCTTGGCACCCAAATTCTGCCCCACCAAGGTTGCTGCAGCATTGCTTAAACCCCAGGCAGGCAAAATAAAAAATACCACATTACGTACCGCAATTTGGTACCCGGCTGATGCAGGAGTGCCGCCTGTTTCGGCAACCAGTTTGGCAATTACAATCCAACTGCCGCTTGCAATAATAAATTGCAGTGTGGCTGGCCATGCAATTGTTATTATTGATTTAATAATTGGTATATCAATTTTAAAATGATGCTTTGTAAATTTTACAATGCCGCTGCCTTTAAACAAATGGTAGCATTGGTACACCACACCCGAACACCTGCCAATAACAGTTGCAATAGCAGCGCCCTTTAAGCCAAACCAATGTATAAACACCGGACATAAAACAATATTAATAATGCTTGCCACCCACAAACTACGCATTGCCATAGCTGCATTGCCCGCTCCTCTAAAAATGCCGTTAATTAAAAACAACAGCATAATAAATAAACTACCGCCAAACATAATGCGTGTAAAAATAGCACCCTCACTTACTACGGTTTCGTTGGCACCCATTAGCGTTAAAATTTCTGACGCAAAAAACATGCCCGCAAAACTTATAAAAAAAGTAAGCCCAAAACATATTACCAACGATTGTGCACCTGCATGCGCTGCATCCTCCGTATTTTTTTCACCAATACGGCGTGCCACAATAGCCGTAGCCGCCGTGCTTAAACCAATAGCAATAGAGTATACAATTGTAATTACCGATTCTGTCAACCCCACTGTAGCAATGGCATTTTCGCCCAGCTTGCCCACAAAAAACATATCTACCAAAGCAAATACGCTTTCCAAACTCAATTCCAAAATCATGGGTATGGCCAATAAAAAAACTGCTTTGCGTATACTGCCCTGTGTATAATCTTGCTCTTCGCCGTTTAGCGATAACCTGATAGCATCAGTCCACTTTTTAACTCCTAACGTATAACTTTTCACCTATAACGTAATCGGTTATTTTTTAAACGTTTCGTTAAGTACACTTGCCAAACGCAAGCCCGCAATTACCAATTGTTTTTCAATAATAGGCAATGCCTTTTTCATATATTCCTCCTGTATAACACTGCCTTTTTCCAAATTATAAGCCTCAGGTAGATAAGCCCTCGATTCTTTAAACCATTCAATCACATCAACTTTTTGATACTTCTTTTTTTCGGCTGCCGTCATTTTTTTACAAATCTCAACTACATCTTTTTGCACCTGTGTAAGTTTATATTCAATAATTTTTGTATCCCAGCTACTGTGCAAATTTGTACTCTGAAAATTAAATTCAACATCAACCGTATTCCCCCCTTTATCATCCTTGTAACCGCAATGCAATGGTTGGTGCAAATCTCCAATCAGGTGAAACAAAATTTTCAAATCCATATTAATTTGCTCCTTAGTAAGCGTTGCCTTGTTGTTCAACTCCTTCATAGCTTTTTCAATTTCATTTACCGCGTTTTCTTCACCCGTTTCCACGTAGGTAGAATCGCGAGCTACATCCGCATAGTGCCACGTTTTCATGTAATTGTATTTTTTGTCGCTGCGCACATCATCCATCCAAGTGCCGGCTTCACCAAACGTCATGCTACCCAAATATTTTTGTACTGAATCTTTCACGCCCTTGTTTAAATAACTCATAGCAATTTCAGCCACCATAGTGTGCCCAACTCTACCCCAAGCAAATATGCTCGATGTATTTAAAATTAATCCCACAAATAGTACAAATGTTATTTTTCTCATTTTTATTTTTTTATAGTATACCTGCTTTTCAGTTCATAAAGAAACGCATTTTTCCTCTTTTATTCAATAACTTTTCTTCACTTAAATCATATCTATTTAATAATATTGCGCCTGCCTTAATAACTTGCTATTGTACGGTTATGGTTTCTATTTTGTAGTTGAAGATTTCTGCACTAATTAAATAACCAAAAAATAATTTGTAGGTGCCCGCAAGTTGTGGTGGAAATCTATACGAATAGGATGAATCGGCATCGAGGGTTAAATCGCAGATGTTTTGTTTGGTGTCGCCTTCTTTATAAAGGCGTGCTTGTACTTTATGGTAATTGCCGTATATGTATGCTTTAAATGAAATAGAATCTTTAGTGCCGAACTGTTTTTTTACATTAAGCAAAATACCAATATATTCGGTTGAGGGGTTGCCTAAACTATCGTAGATTATTTTGTAAAGTGTTTCGCTATGCCTATACACTTCTTTCATTTGCATTTTGTGGTTTTGGTAGTAGCTTATAAAGGTGCCTTCTTGATTGCCGTTTACGTAATTGCCATACCATTTTAGGTTTTGGTTTTTATAAAAGGTTTGGGTAAGACCATTTTTTACCCCGTTTTTATAATTGGTTTTTACCCAGAGGGTCCCATCCTTATAATAAGTAAGAAAGGGTCCATTTAAGGTGTCGTTGTGGTAAACTTCTTTGTGGTTTATTATTCCGTCTTTATAATAAATAATAAGGGTATCTTGTTTTAGATTGTTGGCATCTATGTTTACGATTTCTTTTAACTGCCCTGTGCTATAAAACTCTTTACGCTGGTGTGTGTTGCTACAAGCTAATAGGATAACAATACATAGTAATATAAAGGGTACTTTTTTCACTGCACTAAATATAGGGAAATGTTTTTTAGCAGCTACTTTTCGCCGCTTGTCAGCAAACAAAACATCCAAAAAAACTAGTTAGCTAATTTTTTACGGCGGTTTTCTAATATGGTTAGGAAAGAGCGTGTTCTTATTTCTTCCATGGTTAGACCTGTTGCCAATAAATCGTCAGCAGAGATGGCACCGCAATTCATGGCACGAAGGAAATAATTTAAAAGTCCTTGTCCGGTTGCAGCATCATCAAACACATCATCGGTTAAGGTTGCACGCGCGGCTTTTTCTACAAAGGCTTTCAGGCGTTTAGCCGCATCTTCGTAACTCTCTAAAAAAAAAGAGTACACGGCAGCATAACGCATTGGGAATTGCGCAGGGTTTAAATCCCAACCCTGGTAAAGACCTTTCCATAAAGAGTAGCGTGTGTGG